>Ga0194110_10003899_pt1 | contig 18305 bp, 18 predicted proteins | sample TA2Kig1200mmetaG_FD_146192 | JGI IMG/M metagenome (GOLD analysis project Ga0194110, IMG submission 146192) | Freshwater microbial communities from Lake Tanganyika, Tanzania - TA2015032 Kigoma Deep Cast 1200m | ecosystem: Environmental > Aquatic > Freshwater > Lake | place: Tanzania: Lake... | reverse complement strand
AGGCCCGTGCCAATGACCTCTGCCAGTTTCGTCTCAAACATGAGGTTGCCGAGGGTGATACCACCGCCGAAGAGCAGTAATGTACCCCAGTCAATTCTCGTTGCCTGTTTCCATGTTATAGTGAATTCTCTCTCTTTCCAGTTTACCGGGAGAAGAAAGAGCAGCCCCGCACCGATCAGAGCAGCAACACCTTCCGGCATGTACTTGCTGTATGCCTTTGATATCGGAGCATCAGTTCCATACAAAACGGCCAGGATGCCGGGGATGATCCACAATGTAACCGTTATCGCAAATGCGATCACCGCATTTCTCTCTCCCGGTTTCCACCTTCCCAGTTTCGCTCTTTCCTGCATCACATATTCATGGCTCCCTTCGATATTCGCGACCTCGGGTTTATGCAGGAAGTACAACAGGAAAAAGAGGACTATAAATAGGAGAGTCAATATGGGGATGGTGATGAGCATCCACTGGAAAAAGGGGATCTTCACCTTGCAGTAGTTTTCGATCATGGCAATGCCGATCAGGTTCGGCGGCGTCCCTACCGGCGTACCGATGCCGCCGGTGGATGCGGCGAATGCAGCCATGAGCATCATACCGGTGCCGAAGCGGAGCTTCGTTGGGTCAACAGCCTTTCCCGTTTGTTTAGAGACAATATCTCCCATGGCGTAAATAATGCCAAGTCCGATGGGAAACATCATCGCCGTCGCCGCGGTGTTGCTGATCCACATGGAGAGAAACGCACAGATAAACCCGTAGGCGATAAGGATGCGCGCCGTGCTGTTGCCTACGAATTTCATCGACATGATGGCATAGGCAAAACGCTTGTCCAGTCCATGGATGGCCATGGTCTCCGCCAGGATAAAACTTCCTAAAAAAAGGTAGATAATGGGATCCGCAAAAGGAGCGAAGGCCACCTTGGCAGGGGCTACCCCGAACAGTACGACAAGCACGGCCCCAATCAAGGCACTTATCGGAATGGGAACGGGCTCACAAATCCACCAGACCACGATCCACGAGAGTATCGCCGCCAGTATGTGTGCCTTGGGAGTCAGCGCCGGCATGGGAACAAGGTATACGATTAAGCCTATAAGCGGACCGAGAAACAAACCGATCGTGTTGCGCCAGCGCTCAAAACGTTCTTCCGCCTCTGAGATGGTCTCTTCTGCCTTTATAACGGCCTCATATTTTTTCAGATCAGGTTCTGTCATATTACTTTTACCTCCTTTTTATTTTTTGCGAGCAGTTAACACGAAATCATCAAACTCCTTGCATGTCGATGTAGCGCTCTTTTGAAGATCAACCAGGAAATCAATTTCCTCTTGATCGATAACCCCGTCATCCAGAAATGATCTCATGAGAAACTCCGTTTCTGATGTATCCATGGTCCCATCAGCAAGTAAAATATCTTTCAGCAACTTTTTCCAGTCAGCCATTTCATCCACCTTTTTTTTAAAATTATCAGTAGTGTCCGGTTAATTTAAATCTCACGTCAGAACATATCAGCGCAACTAATGGACCCACAAATAAGCCAATTGTGTTTCTCAAAGTTCGAAGCGCTCTTCTGCTGGTGTTACATCTCATACTTCGGGTTCTTAGGAGTATGAACGCTCAACGGAAAAGAAAATTTACCCTGACTGGACTTATACAAGATGAGGATTGCAAGTAAATATTTAGTGAATTTATCTCGTTTATATTATTTAATTCTTTTTGAAAAGTGATGGACAGTGATCGGGGATAAGCATGAAGCCGGGTGCAGAGGTGCAATGTTTATTAACGTGATTTTTCCTTTTTTGAATAGATGAGGGTCGGGCGTCCAACTTTCTTGTACTCAAAGGATTTTTCCAGATGACCTACGTCACAAAGGTATTCAAGATACCTTCTGGCGGTTACCCTGGAAAAGGAAAGTGTTTGCATCACGTCATCGATGGTAAATAAATGTTCGAGGGTGTCTATGGCGGTTTCCACCTTTCCCAGCGTATGGGATGTAATCCCTTTCGGCAACTGTTGAACACGTTTACTGGATACCTTGTGTGCAATTAGTTCATCGAGTTTTTTCTGGTTGAAGTCCCCATGTCCCCTGAGGGAAAATTTTACTTTCTTGTATTTAAGGAGGGAATCCTCATATCTCCTGGAATCGAACGGTTTGATGACATAATCAAAGACCCCGTATCGGATCGAAGCTTCAACGGTTTCCGGATCGTGGGCAGCGGTGATGAGGATAAAGTCTACGGGATAATCCTTCCCCCGGATCATTTTTAGAAGCTCGATGCCGGGGATATCGGGAAGATATATATCGAGGATAATCAGATCTACCTGATTTGTTTCCAGGTAGGATAACGCTTCTTTTCCGTTGTGTGCAATATGAACGACCGTGAACCCGGAAACCGCTTCCGTCAGTTTCCTGTTTATCTTTGCCACCATGAAATCATCTTCCACGATCATCACGGTGAAGTTCTGCATACGCTCAAATATCCTTTCACATCAGGTGTGACTTGGGAAGACGCAGGGAGAACTCGACGCCATTTTCCACGGAAATTTCTATCGTGCCATGGAGTCGTTCCACCTCGTTTTTCACCAGGAAGAGTCCCATTCCCATATTCTTTGAAGAATTTTTTGTCGTAAATCCCCGTTCAAAAATTTTTTCTTTCCACTCCGCCGGGAACCCGTCGCCGTTATCTTTGATAGCGATCAGTATATGCTCTTCTGCATCGTTCAGGCGCAGGGAAAGCTTTCTGTTTTCTTTTTCAGACACTATCAGAGATTCAATGGAATTTTCAAGAATATTACCGATTATGGTGACGACAGGAACGGAGGCATTGTCACTGATTTTCGGGAAATAACTTTCGGGATCAATGTAAAACTCTATGTGATTCCTGTCCGCTACATATGCCTTCGCTAAGATCAAGCCAGAGATAAGAGGCGTTTTGACCCGGCTGCGGAGAAGATCCGCTATTTTTTGCTCTTTAGATACGGTACTGACGACAAAATTGACGGCGTCTCTATACTGTCTGAGCTGGAGCAGACCGGAGATGACATGGAGCTTGTTCAGATGCTCATGGCGCTGTTGTCTCAGGGCGAGGATATACTTTTTGACTTCCGTGAGCTCTTCCGCAAGCTTTCTGATTTCACTCATATCTCTGAAGGTTGCTACACCTCCGATGATCTGGCCTTCAGATACAAGGGGGACTCTATTGACAAGGACGACGGTTTCTTTCACAACATGTTCCTCGTCGAAGATAGGGGTTCCTGTTTCTACGACATGGGGTAGTTTTGCATCCGGAAGGATATCCGTAATGAGACAATTGGCAGGGAGTTCCTGGAGTCTGAAAATTTTTTTCGCAGTTTCATTCATTAAAATGACGCGGTTTTCCCTGTCTATGGCGACAATCCCCTCCTTTATGGAAGAGAGAATGACATTTCGCTCCTCAAGGAGAGCTGCGATCTCATGCGGTTCGAGACCGAAGGTGGACTTCTTGACACTTTTTGAAAGCAATACAGCGCCTCCCAAACCAATGAGAATGCTTGCGAGAGCGATCAGATAAAGTATAGATATCACTTCTCTCTGTTGTTTTTGAATTTCAGCAAGAAGGATCCCCACGGAAACGGCGCCGATCTGTTGATTATTTTTATCCATGACGGGGACGAATGCCCTCAGGGAAATTCCGAGGGCACCCTGTTCCTGAGATACGGACTTTTTCCCTGCTAAGACTATTGCTTCGTCCACAAGACTTTCCCCTTCCAGGGATATTTCATCGCCTATGCGATCGATTTGTTCGCCGATACGATCGGGCTGAGGGTGTGAATACCGTGTTCCATCCATATTGAACACGATGACGGAGCCGGCTTCCGTGTTCAGTCGGATCTGCTCCGCAATCGGCTGAATTACCAATGCCGGATTCGGGAGGGTAAACGCTTCGATAATCTTTGGGTCATTCGCTACCATTTCCGCTAAAGTAAAAGCCTTTCGCTCGCCCTCTCCGATAATACTGTTCCGGAGGTGGTGTTTTATAAAAAACGTTACTACACTTACGCAGATAAAAATGATTATTAAGACGAGGAAAAAAATTTTCTGTTCGAGACTGATATGACGGAGTTTCATACGCTTACTTTCTCAAATGGAACCCATTCCAAACAGATATGCTTCCATCCATTATGACCGTTGCTTCAGGATTATCCGTCTTCACCCGATTCCCGCTCGCTCCGGGAGTTAACAACGGCATTAACACAATATATTCAATCCTGATGCTCATCACTGTCCCCTTGATTTCTCGTTCCCTTTCATTTATTTTTCACGGTGTGGGATGTTCCCATCTATAATACATTTTATTATACAGTCAGGTATCATCAACGCATACTGCAAAAAGGTCAATAGAAAAAACAAGGAGTGCCTCCTTTGCCGGTTTCCTCTCATCCTCTTCCTCGATGGCTGTCCCCATGGATGCAGGGACAGAAAATTCATCTGTGGGGTGCGGCTGACCTTCGTGGATTCTCCACACCCGATAGTACAAGAGGAGAAGGGTATCCATTCGCCCTTTCATATGCTATTCCCATGAACCCTCTCATCATGGCCGGTATCCGGAACGGCCCCAACCAGGATTATGCTGATGAGTATGTGAGAGTGAACGACATTATCAACGACCTGGCGGAAAGGATTGCAATCGAGATTAAAAGACGAGGATTCCGTGCTCAATCTTTGGCCGCATCAGAGCGCACCGATACCGTGAATTTGCAGGGAGACTTTCCTCACAAGACCGCAGCAACCCGGTCAGGTCTGGGCTGGATTGGTAGCAACTGCCAGCTTGTTACCCGTACCCATGGCCCTTGGATTCGCCTGGGGACCGTTTTTACGGATATGACCATCCTCTGTGGGCCTCCGGTAGAGCGCAGCTATTGCGGTCGCTGCACCATCTGCATCGATGCCTGTCCTGCCGGGGCTTTGAAGGGAAATGCGTGGTATCCGGGATTGCCGCGGGAGGACTTGCTGGATGTGCACGCATGCGATAGCTGGAAAAGAAAACACTACTTCCAGTATCTCAGGGGGCATACCTGCGGTATTTGCTCAGCAGTGTGTCCCCGCGGATTAAAAATGTTAAAACAGCCTACACTCTCAGGGAGAATGCCCCTATGATATGAACGGGTAAAAAGGGTCTTCCTTCTGTCGATTGTTTCTTGTTTTTTTAATACCAGGTCTTGAATATCCAAAAATCGTCTCTCAGGTCTTTGATGTCGCTTTTCAACATCGCGTAGAGGTTCACGTTCTGGATGGCCACACCTCCCAGGTAGGCAAGAGCTGTCACGAACTCGATTTCATCTTCCGTAAATTCCCGCTCCGTTGCACTGTACAGCCGTAGGACACCGAACACTTCCTCCTTCGACTTTATGGGAACACAGAGAATGGACACAATCCTCTCTTCTTTCTTTTCATCCCTGTACTGGACGCCACTGTCCTTCGCAGCGTCTTTGACCACAACGGGCTTTCCCTTAAGGGCCTCAGCGATACTTTTTTCTGCTGATATAGGCCCCTTGTTGAGATACTTTTCCGAAAGACCATAACTGGCGGCCAATTTCAATGTGACCCTCGCATCATCCAGGAGGCGAATGGATGCTGCTTTCACGCCGATGGCTTTTGCGATATCAGCGGTCAATGTCTGCAAAATCTGCTTAATATCCCGGCTCTCCATGATGCTCGCGGTAAGCACATGAAAAATCCTCGTCTGTTCCCTTATTTTTTCTACTAAACGGGCATTTTCAATGGCTGTACCTCCCTGCTCGGCAAGGATGGAGAGAAACTCAATTTCCTTCTTGGAAAAGTCTCTTATCTCGGATGTGTAAAGAGCGAGGTTGCCGATCATCCGTCCCTTCACCATGACCGGGACAATTAAAATGGACCCGATGCCCTCGGCAATCTTTGACTCACGGTTCCGGACACGGGGATCCGTTTTCGCATCACGAAAGTGTATATGGTTTTTCTCCTTCAGCAACTTCATGGTATGTTCGACACGCTTATGGGTCTCTTTAAGGTAGCGCTCTGAAAGTCCCGTATGAGCAACGGCTACGTATTCATCTTCCTCCTCGCTGGGCATATAAAGGCATGCCGCCTTCGCTTTCATCGCCTCTGCGGCAGACCTTACGACGAGATTGAGGAGTTCATCGCTATCCCCGGTCATTCCAAAGGCCGTACATATTTTACTCATTGCTTTAAAATAATCGTTCTTCGCAGCCATAATTACCCTCTCTATTGTATCTGTTGGATTGTGTTACCGCAGTTACAATTTCTTTTGCTTCGCTTTTTTAGGAGCAGTCTTTTTTGCACTCACCTTCTCCGATGGCTTCACTTCTTTGCTATTGCCGTCTCTTTCCATGAGCCAGCGAATGATCTTCGGTCCGAACTCTTTCTGGGTTTTTGAACTGACGTAGATGCCGATGTGTCCCGTATCGAGGCAGAGGTCCTCCTTATCTTTGCTTCCTATTTTACTTGTGAACTGATCACACGCGGCAGGCGGAACAAGGTGATCATGCTTTCCATAGATATTTAAGACAGGCATGGTGATCTTCTTGAGATCAACTCTCCTGCCACCAACCTCCAACTCGTTCTTTATCAGGAGATTCTTCTTATAGAAATTCGTGATGAATTCACGGAATGTCTCCGCCGGCAGGTCAGGGCTATCAAATATCCATTTCTCCATGCGGACAAAGTTCTCCACGAAATCTTTGTTGTTCACATTCTCAAGAAAGCCTACATATTTATCAATCATCAGGCGTGCCGGATTAAGGAGGAGAAATCCAAGATTCATGATATCTCCCGGAATATTTCCATAGGTCTCAACCAGTTCGTCCGGGTTGAGGGCACGTGCCCAGATATTTAAAAGGCTCGCATCCGTGTCAAAGTTGGTCGGCGTCACGGTAGTGATCAGGTTCTTAATCTTCCCCGGGTGCAACGTGGTATAGACAACGCAGAAGGTGCCGCCCTGGCAGATGCCCATGAGGTGAAGCTTGGGGATATTGTGCTTCTCAAGGGTAAAATTCACGACATTGTCGATATACCCGTTGATGTGATCATCGAGTGTCAGGTATCTGTCCTTGCGTGTGGGATATCCCCAGTCGATCATATACACATCGATCCCTGCATTGAGGAAGGTCTCCACGACGCTCCGGCCCGGCTGCAGATCCAGCATGGTTTCACGGTTCACCTGAGCGTAAACAACCAGCAGGGGTGTTTTGAGCCGGATTTCTGTTACCGGTCTGTAGTGCTTGAGTTTGACCCGGTCTTCCTCGTACACCACATCATAAGGGGTCGTGGCGATATCCGTCTTCATCGGACTGAGCAGCACGTCGCGGGCATCTCTCAAATAATTATACAGTTTGGCCGTGTCTCCCATAACCTTCGCAAAAACAAGGTCACCGGCCATCTTGAAGGGAGCCATCACATCTCCGATGCGTGCATCCTTTTCATCTTTCATAGCTCTTCACCTTCTTTTCAAGTTCTTTTACCCTTTTTTTCAAAAGGTACAGATCCCTGTAAAGTTCATCCATGTCCCTGTTTGTCGGGATGGGCAAATCCTGAAGGAGATCCATAAAAAGCTGCGATCTCGAAAGCCGGAAATCGTGCAGGGCTTTCATGGTATTTCCCAGTGCTTCTGTATATTCCTGAGACCTCAAGAGAACCATATAGTGCTCTTCCATTGTTTTTATCCACAACTGATAATGGGCCTTGGGATCCTTGAGTGCATCTCTCCCCTGTTTCTCAAAATTTTTAATTTCCGTTTGCACTGCATTAAAGGCCTTCTCCATAGGAACCAATAAAAGCTGCATGAATTCGGTCAGGGCCCTCTGAAAATGGGTAAACTCTTCAATGGTTTTATTCGCCCTTTCCTGATAGACACGCGTCAGTCCCAGCTGAGGCATCTTGAGTATCTGTCCGAATTCTTTCTCATACATGTCAAAGCAAGTCTTCGTGATCTTTTGGGCTAAATTTTCAAACCCTTCGAGATCTGTACGAGGTTCACCTTTTTCCACCCCTTCCATCCACAGTTTTTGAAGCTGAAAATATCCGGTCCACAGGGGCTGGGACAGCTTCAGCATTCCTTCGTAAAAAGAACTCACGGGATGAGAATCCCCGGCTTGGGGCGTAATGACAAGAGAAAATAACGTCTGCCATATCTCACGGAACATTCTCAGAGGATCCTCGGCACCCGTATCCGCGCCTCCCTCTCCCGCCGAGCCGGATGCGGTCGGAGTCCCGCCGAAGGCGGCAGGCCACATGCTCGCCGCGGATTTCCAGAACTCCATGGATGCCTTGGTCCAGGATTCAAGAAGAACGTTGTGTGGCATACTCTTTTCTTTCTCTTCCTTCTCCATTGTCCCCTCTCTTTTGAATGGTTACTATCATAGCTCCATAAATAAGTAATTGCCAGTATTGTTAAAAATTTTTGAGTCAGGATTTAAAATAATGGTGAACAACTTTTCGAGAATCTCATGCCCGCGTCATAATGCTGCTGTTCATGAGTCAGAGGTTAGAATTCCGTTTGTCGCACTGCGTTCGTGCGGAGTAGTATCTCATGCAATTGTTACATATTATGATAACACTTCTCGACGAATCTTGATATTCATTTTTTTGCCTTCTTTTTTTTCGTGGGCTCCTCATATAATTGGCCAAAGGATTTCATCAATTCCTGGAACTGCTCGGACTGTTTTTTCATGAGCACTTCGAACCCTTTTACGGCCTCTCCCTGATCGACATCACTCGCGGCGGTCTTTATCTTCAGGTGGCGGATCGTTTCCTCTTGGGAAGCTGACTTTTCCTTCAATGCCTCATATTTTTCTGCCAGGTCAAGATATTCTTCCTTGGAAACCCATCCCATGAGGCCAAGAAATTCCTTATAGGAATTCTGAAAATCAGATACCGCCTTTGACCACATCTCCATATAGTGTGGTAACGATTCCGATTCACGATCAAGGCCATAGCACTTCCGGAACAGACTCATTTGCTGCTCAAAATCTTTGAACCCCTCGCGGATCAATCTGTTCATGTTGTCCAAATGCTCCTGTCCCCTGGCCGCATTCAGAAGGTAATTTCCCCAGAATTCGAGAAATTTCTTATCCATGAATATTCTCCTCTACTTTCTCTCCTTGTCGAGGTCCAACTGAAAACGGACGGGGCCGCGACTTCCATCCTTGAAGCGCTTATGCAGGGCGTATTCAGATGTAGGAAGAGACCAGGAGGTAGCGATGGCTCCATGACCTTTAGGAAAGACCGTAACCTCCGCATCGACGAAATCAAGAGGTGCCAGTGCTGACTCCCTGTCCACCAGATCGTCTTCTTCTGCACAGCAGAGAAGCCACTTGATCTTCATTTCTTTTAAACGCGTGAAATTCAGTTCCCGTCCAAAAAGCTTTACGGGCAGTATACCTTCGCTATTCACAGGTTTGGTGTAGGAATCAAAACTCATTTGCGTGATCGCCAGGGGAAGATCATTGCGCTCATAGACGAGCCAATAATTGAGGGCTGCCGCCGTTTTGGTGATCTCGATCTCTTTGGCGTTTTGCTTGTCAAACATCATTAAATCTCGATAAAAGGTGAATATCGGAGCCTCCCGATCCATGCTTTTCAATTTGTAGACCCAGCTCATTACCTTTCCGTCTACTACCCGGTTGCCGTTTGGCAGGGTTTTCAATGCATATCCCAGATCCCGGAATCGTTCCGGGATGTGTTCCAAATATTCCACGAGAGCCTTGCTGCGGGTACCATCCATCGGTGCAACACAGGTAATGAACGCATCCACTAAACCGTCCAGCCCACCGGTGAGCAAATTCAGGACGGCACTAAAACCGCCCTGGCAAAAGCCATTCAGTGTCACCGGTCTTCCGTGCCTTGTCTTGATTATTTCGCAGAAATGCCGTGTGTCAAGGCAATCATTCTCGCCGGTGATCGTTTGTACAGCAGGAGTGTCGTTAAAATCCTTCATGATTCGGATATAGGTTGGGATACCCTGGTTTGCGAAGCAGTGGGTATAGCTTTTATCCTCACCGGGCAGGAAGGCGAGGATTGATGCGCCCAATACATAAGGAGGAATGATTATGATTGGTTTCCCTTCCTCCCTGACCTTTATTTTCTTATCACGGGGAAGAACCTGATAAAGATAAAACCTGTCTGTCTCGGCTACTTTTATGTAATTGCCGTCATCAAAATGAAAGCCGAATTCCGGTTCGATGTCACGAATCACTTGCGGATAATGGTAAGTCAGTAATTCCGTGAGCCTGGACAAACGTTCCGTGTAGGCGGAAATATCCTCTCCTTTCCGGTCAAATAGTGTATTTAACAACGAGGAAATGGATCTTTCAAGTTCCTGGGCATGAAAATCATTTATCGTTCTCAGTGTGCTGAGCAGACCTTTTTTCGTAATTTGGAGATTGAAGTGGAGGAGATCGAGGTAATCCCTGGAAGTCTCATCCGGTTTATGCTGGACGAATTTGATTTTCTCCATGGAGAGAAATGAGTTCAATGCGATCCAGAAGGGCGTCATAAAATTAAAATAATAACCGTAAATCCCGTTTATGTATGTTTGCGCGGCCTTCATCAGTTCTGCTGAAGACATGATCATTTTTACATTCATGTCCATCAGTTTCCACGGAATAGAAATCATTAAATTACACAGATCATTGGACGAATTGGAACTTTGTGTATTGTCCATGTCCTGCTCCTTATGTATTGGACTTATGAGTGTCACGCTTACTTACCTTGCTGGAAAAATGATTCCACTCGTTTAAAATTTTCGTCAACGGTACGTTTGTAGTCTTCAAACCCTTTCTTATAAATTACTTCCCATTCTTTGATTGCCTTCTTCGCTTCTTCGGTCATCGTCGTAGACTGATCGACAAACATGTTTACCACTCTCTCCATCTGTTCCTGCAATAGGACCATATTATTGAAGGCGTTATCGAAAGCGGCCTTGTTCAAATCGATCATCTGTTTCAGTATCTGTCTCGGTTGCATGTGTACATCCTCCTTTATTATGCTTTTTTGCCTTTTACGGGTTCTGTGAAGAAACCTTCCACACGTTTGAAACTTTCGTCTATGGCGGTCTTGAAATCCGCACTCCCTTTCTTATACGCCGTGATCCATTCGTTAATGGCTTTTTTGCCCTCTTCGGGGAATCCGGTCGTCTGCTCCAGGTACATATCGATGACTTTCTGGGTCTGCTCCTGCAGCATCATCATGGCGTTAAATGTGTTGTTGAATGTGGATCTGTAGAAATCAAAAGTCTGTTTTGCAATTTGTTTTACATCCATGTTTTTTCTCCTTATTTTTTTATTTTTTCGATACAGTTGTGTGCATTATACACACGAATTTTTACTTGTCAAGAAAAATGTTGCATTGCAATATATTTTTCAATATTGCGGCCCTATTGATCAATTCAGGTTAATTATTATAATTCAATAGTTTAACGAATAGCTTATCGTTCATTAATATCTTGACGCAAATTAATTATTGCAATGTGTCATATTATGAGGTATAAAATACCTCAGCGTAAAAAAACAGGTTGTGTAACTGGCTGCGATGTAAAACTATCGCACGGAAAAAATTGATGAGTCCTGATAAAGATAATTTGAAAGGATTAAAAAAATATGACCGACAAACTGATAATCAAGAAATATAACAACAGGAGGCTCTACGATACAGAAAAGAATACCTATGTCACCCTCAATCATTTATCTGAAGTGATTAAACAGGGAAGACAGGTAGAGGTTATTGATGTAAAGACAAGGGACGATGTGACGGCTTTTACGCTCACCCAGATTATCCTGGAAGAAGCAAGAAAGAAAAACTTTCTTTTGCCTGTTCCGCTTCTTCATTTAATGATTCAATTTGGTGAAACGGTTCTCAGTGAATTTTTCGAAAAGTATTTGCAGCAAATCATTAAAAACTACTTGGCCTTCAAAAGCTCGGTGGATGAGCAATTCGAAAGATGGCTTGATCTCAGTGTAAACCTTGCCGATCAGGCGAAGAAATCGTTACCACCTTTGTCTCCCCTCAAATCTGTCTTTAGTCTTATGGCGGAACCCGTAGAACAGAGGGAGACAAAGAGGAAAAAATAGAAGAGACAATCCCTCTTTTGCTGGTGTTTTGTTCCGGAAATGTACGTCGGGTAAATCGAACACAAGGCGGGCAGTTTCTGAAACGGTCTACTATTGGTGAAGAGGCAACGTGAACCAAACGTATCGGCGATGAGGACATCAAAACGTTTGCACGGATATCGGGTGATGAAAATCCCGTTCATGTCAACGACGAGTATGCGAAAGGAACCATGTTCGGGGGCCGAATAGCCCACGGCATACTTGTTGTGGGTTTAATATCCTCTGTTTTGGGAACTGTGTTACCGGTTATAAGTTTTTCCGGGAAAAGGGTATTGTAGTCCCGAAGGATCTCCCATGAAAGATAAATCAATCACTGGTTCTCTCACGCGATATGTCCGGTCCCATTGGTAAATTCTGGAGCTTGAGGCTCGAGAAGTGTAAGAAGGCCCTGCAGGCAAACAACTTTAAGGTTTTCCTGGCAGAGAGTTCTCATCATGCCGCAGAGTTGATTCTCAGCGAGATCATCCCGGCAATCGGGCCTAAGACCATATCGTGGGGAGACTCCATGACCCTCCACGAAACGGGTGTCATCGACATTCTAATGCGTGAGCCTCACTACGATGTGTTGGTGACTTTTGATGCGAGCCTTCCGCGCGAGGAAATCATAGAGCGCCGCAGGCAGGCACTGCTGGTCGATCTCTTCCTCACGGGGACCAACGCCGTAACACAGACGGGGCAACTGGTGAATCTGGACATGGTGGGAAACCGTGTCGCAGCTGTTGCCTTCGGTCCAAAACACGTGGTGATTACCGCAGGACGCAACAAGATCGTCGAAGATCTCAATCAAGCCATGAGAAGAGTAAAAGAGTATGCCGCACCGATAAACGCCATTCGCCATCCCCTTTTCAAGACGCCGTGCATCAGGACATCCTTTTGCATGGACTGCAAGAGCCCGGACAGAATCTGCAATGTGTGGACTATCACCGAAAAATCGTTTCCCAAAGAGAGGATAAAAATTGTTCTCATCAATGAGGATCTGGGACTGTAAGAATATGTACAGGATTGAACGTGCTCGGGCGGATGCACGTCTATTCCCGTGATTTCCATCTCTTCTTCTCAACCCGAAGCAGACACGTATCTTTCTCTCAGAGAAAGTACGGGTATTTCTTCTAAAAATTCCTGACGATTCGGGCTACTTCCTGTCTCAATGCCTTCCGATCCCAGGGTATTGCATGCAGCGAGCTTTTCGGGCACGAGAAGGGGGCCTTTACCGGTGCCATCGAGCAAAAGCGCGGGCGCTTCGAGCGCGCCAATCAGGGGACCATCTTTCTGGATGAGATTGGAGAATTGCCGCTACATGCACAAATCAGGATGTTGCGCATAATGCAGGAAAAAGAAATCGAGCGGGTAGGGGGTACAAAACCCATTCCCGTAGATATAAGGGTAATTGCCGCAACCCACCGAAACCTGCAAGACATGGTAAAGGCAAATCAATTCCGTGAGGACCTGTGGTTCCGCGTCAATGTCTTTCCCATCAGGGTCCCCCCTCTACGGGAGAGAAAAGAGAATATTCCCTCATTAGTCTATTATTTTATCAATAAGAAAGTGAAACATCTAAAGTTGCCTACCGTTCCCGAACTATCCCCCAGGGCGATTGACCGTCTGATGGATTATCACTGGCCGGGGAATCTCAGGAAGTTGGAAAACGTTGTGGAGCGAGAGTTGATTTTGAAAAAAGGAGAACCTCTGGATTTCGGGATGTTGACCGATACGTTCATAAGCGAGCATCCGTCAGCGCCTGCAGAGGTGTCGCATCGATCACTCAACCTTGACTACGTCACCGCCGTTCATATTCAGCAGGTTCTGAAAATGACAAACGGCGTCGTTCATGGTTCTGCCGGAGCAGCTGCTATCCTCGGGATCAATGCAAATACCTTGAGGAGCAGAATGAAAAAACTTGGGATTCCCTTCGGAAGAAAAGGGAAATTGGCAAGGCATGCTGGCAGTCTTTAAAACGATGAGCATTCTGCATAGAAAGACTACGGTAAACGATTTCGCCGGGGACTCTTTCTATGCGAGATTCTGACAATGTGGTCAATAGGAAAAACTCTTCTCACTTCTTCCGTGACACACATGATCGTTGGTGTGATGGCATCATCAAAGAAATGAGGGCGAGGAAGGTAGCTTCGTTCAAGGAGTTCATGCGTGTCTCCATAGCGAGGAAAGGCATTTGGACTTGGGGTATGCTGCTGCGAGATTCAGTAGATCAGCCGATGCCCATGCCTTTCAAGACGGACAGCATGATCGCGGCGGCCATTACGGGTCCTATCTGACCGCCTGTGCTTGCGCCCATAGCATGCATCAGCAGCCAGTTTTTGTCATCGTATTTCCGTCCTTCCGACTGGACGAACATAGCTGCCATTGGATAGGCCGATATTCCTGCCGCTCTGATGAGAGGATTGATCTTTCCTTTCGTGAAAAAACACATGAGCTTCCCGAAGAGTATACCCGTCGGCGTATCGAGACGGGTAGCGATGAATCCAGGTCCAGGAACGGCAAGGGTCTGCGGCATCGGAAACGCTACTCTTTCATATAGTTCCACCCTTTGATTTTTTATCCCTCATGCTTTACATTTCAGTGAATCAGTCAACGGCAAATATCAATGCATTGATTTAGCGGGAGTTTTTCGATATTTACGTGGGCCTGAAGATGCAATATTGTGATAGCACGAATCGGTTCAGCCCAATTGGCGACCAGCGATACGACCGCATAATGTGAAAGTATCTTTACCGTGGAAGGAGAGACGATTGCTACGCAGTAATTTTTCTTCCCGCCAGCACTTTTCTCCTTAGAATCACCTTGCTCGCTTCCATAGCGAGAAATACAATTACACCGAAAATCAAGATTATTCCGAGATCACGCAGGGAAGGAATCATTATGCCGAAGGCATCGCGTATTGACGGTATCTGGATTAATACCGCAATAAGTACAACCTCCCAGGTAACAGCGATAAGGAGCCATTTATGGGGAGGCGCCTTAAAGATGCTGTATCGCATAGAACGAAAGTTGAGGGCGATGATGATTTCTATAATGATAAATAGAAAAAACATTTCCGTTCTTGCGTGTGTGATATCATCAAGTTCGTGAAAGAACAGTAAGAAGAAGAAGGGAATTTCAATAAGCAATGCGAGAAAGATGAAAGTGCAGACATCCCACGAAAAGACGCTTTCGTTCGGGTCTCGTGGCGGTCGCTGCATGATATCCGGGTCGGGTGGTGCCACACCCAGAGCAAGCGCCGGGAGTCCGTCGGTCGCCAGATTAATATATAAAATGGCCGCCGGGAGGAGGGGAAGATATTCAGGTCCCATCACAAGCACCACTCCACCGATAACCACCACCTCCGTTATATTGCATCTGAGGAGATAGGTGAGATATTTCTTTATATTATCGTAGATCCACCTGCCACGCTCAATTGCCATGACGATCGTGGCAAAGTTGTCATCACTGAGTACCATGTCCGAGGCTTCTTTTGTCACCTCCGTGCCTGTAATGCCCATGGCGATTCCTATGTCGGCCTGTTTCAACGCGGGAGCATCGTTGATGCCGTCACCCGTCATGGCTACTACTTCACCTTTATTTTTCCATGCCTTGACGATTTTTAACTTGTCCGTGGGTGACACTCGGGCATATACACTTGTCTTACCAACAATATTCTCGAATTCTTCTTCCGGCATTTTCTCCAGTTCCTCACCCGTCAACACGATATCGCCTTCTTTGTGAATGCCCATTTCTTTTGCGATGGCAACGGCGGTGAGCTTATGGTCTCCCGTGATCATTACAGGTTTGATATGTACCTGTTTACATATGTTAATTGCCTCTATCGCTTCCTCTCTCGGTGGGTCAATCATTCCCACCAGGCCTAAGAATACAAAATCATGTTCGACGGATGCTTCGGTTAATGCTATGTCAGCGGGAATCTCTCTGTACGCAATGCCGAGAACCCTGAGTGCATTCTTGGCCATTTCTTCATTTGCTTTTAAAATTTGAGTTCTGTCCTCCTCTGCGAAAGCTTTGTATTCGTTTCCTTCTAAGAAAGCGGTGCATAAAGTCAAGACAACCTCAGGAGCTCCCTTCATGAATGCAATTTTCTCCCCGCTTTTCCTCCGGTGAATGGTAGTCATCCTTTTCCTCTCGGAGCTGAAAGGAATTTCGTCAACTCTCAGATTGGCGTTCCGAGTCTCAGCCTGGCGTATGCGTGCCTTTTCTGCCAAGACAATGAGGGAACCTTCTGTCGGATCGCCTTTGATAAACCATTTCCCATCTTTTGTATCCAAAACGGCGTCATTACATAAGAGCCCACCCTGGAGGAGTAATCGGAGGGATTTACTTTCAGCAACGGGGGATACTCCGGGTCCCCTGAAGTTTCCCTCGGGTATGTATCCTGCCCCGGTAACTTCTATGAAACTGCCTCCCGTAAAAAGTCTCCTCACGGTCATTTCGCCTTTTGTGAGGGTCCCGGTTTTGTCGGAACATATCACTGTGGTGCATCCAAGGGTCTCAACGGCAGGCATTTTTCTTACAAGGGCATTGTTTTTCGCCATCTGGTGCATACCGATGGCGAGTGCCCCCGTCACGATAGCGGCGAGCGCTTCGGGAACCGCCGCGACGGCTAAAGCTACGGTAAACATCACCATGGTTACGATAAATTGAAAATCAAGCTTTCCCACCATGAGCTCTCTTATGACACTGATTCCGGCAACGGTAAAACAGATACCGATGGCTATAATGCCAAGCCACTTGCCGATTTCTTCGGTCCTTTTCTCCAGGGGAGTTTTCTCGGCTTCAACGGACGTCACCTCCTCGGCAATTTTACCGAATTCTGTATTCATTCCTGTTGCTGTAACAACAGCCTTTCCTCTTCCATAGGCAACGGTAGTTCCCGTAAAAACCATGTTCTTCCTATCACTTACCCGCACTACCTCTGATAGTGGGAGCACGTCCTTTCCAACGGGAATGGATTCTCCGGTGAGGGGCGCTTCGTCACATCTTAAGGAGTGAATTTCTACCAGACGGGCGTCTGCAGGAATCCTGTCTCCTGCCTCAAGGAGTAAAATGTCTCCAGGAACGAGCTCCTTGGAAAGAATCTCTTCTTCATTGCCGTTCCTCAATACGGTTATTGTCGGTGAGAGCATCTTTTTCAGCGCCTCAAGAGAACGTTCGGCCCGGTATTCCTGAATAAATCCTAGAACAGCGCAGAAAATAACGATGGCTCCAATGATCACGGCATCGATCACTTCGCCGATAAGCGCCGATAAAACTATCGCAATAATAAGGATGATAATAAGGGTGTTTTTGAATTGGTTAATGAAAAGAACAAAAGGGGAGCCCTTTTTCTCCTTTTTCAATTCATTGTGGCCGTACTTTTCGAGTCGAGTTTTTGCCTCTTGAGAAGAAAGACCCCTATGAGGATCGGTGTTCAACTCCCTTAAAACAAGTGCCGCTTCCGTTGCATGCCATGCTTCATTGGTCATGAATAGTACTCACTAATGAAGACGGAAAAGCCATCAAAAAATGAGGCGCTCCGGGTGTAATTCCCGGAGCGCCTTGAGTGTGAAGGTTTTATTACCCGGAGATCAGGCAGCTTTCTTCTCCGGGGGTTTCGTCGTGAAGATGATCAGCGCCGCAATGGCACATACCACCGCACCGGCAATGAACGGGATGTAGTACGTACCCGTTGAGTCCTTCAGCCAGCCGCCGACCCAGGGACCGGCAAACCCGGCAAGACCCCACGACGTAAACAGGAGCCCGTAGTTACTCCCCTGCGCCGTGGGCCCGTAGAACTGCAAAGTCGTGGCAGGGAACAACGTAAACATGGCCCCGTAGTTCCACCCGATCAGCGCCGCCACCAGCCACAGAGCCCAGTAGATACCGCCGGAAGGATACAACAGAAGCATCCCCACTACCTGGAGGGAAAAGAGTATCCCGAAATACACCCGGATACCGATCATGTCCACAAACCAGCCTGAAAGCACCCGCGTCCCTGCATTGCAGAACGCCAACGCACTCACCGCACCGGCAGCCTCCATGGGGGTCAACCCCTGGTCACGACCGTGACCGGCGATGTGCCCGATCACCATCAACCCCGCAAAGGAACCGCAGAAATAGGCCAGGTACAACAGCCAGAACTTGGGATCCTTCGTGGCCTCCTCATGAGTCCAGTCACGGGCACC
>Ga0194110_10003893_pt1 | contig 18318 bp, 8 predicted proteins | sample TA2Kig1200mmetaG_FD_146192 | JGI IMG/M metagenome (GOLD analysis project Ga0194110, IMG submission 146192) | Freshwater microbial communities from Lake Tanganyika, Tanzania - TA2015032 Kigoma Deep Cast 1200m | ecosystem: Environmental > Aquatic > Freshwater > Lake | place: Tanzania: Lake... | reverse complement strand
ATCACCATTGGTTCTGGCCTCAACGACATCCTCGCCGCTGAAATCAACTTCCGCACGGATCTCTCCTCTGACAACACCGTTGGGGCTCGCATCAATTCCTTCGCCTTCAATCGCGAAAAGCCCTTCCTGCCGGACAACCTCTCCCCTCAACCCTCGATGGGGCGTCTCAGCGTTTACAACGCCGCTGTTGATGGTCTCACTGGCAACCCCAGGCCGGCTCTGATCCTCTCGGCCCAACAACCCAGACGCACTGGTGAGACCTACGGCTTCGATCTCGGTGGTGACCTCAGCCAAGTTCAGGTTTGGGATATGGGGCCCAATGACCCGCAGATCAACCGCTCTTTCCTCGTCCTTGTTGATCAGAACGGTTCTGCCTACAAACTCAAAGATGACTCCTCTGTCGTTCTCGATGCCAAAACGATCTACAACGGCAACCAGAACTCCTATGAGTTGATTGTCAAAAATCCAACCGATACCAACACTTCCGAACTACAGCGGCAACTCTTTGACAGCCGTGGTGTCTTCCAAAGTACAGAAACTATTGATTTCTCCAAAGATGTCTTTGGCTACGAGATCAATTTCCGCACTGATCTCAACGGAGACGGCTTCGTTGGCGGACAACTCAAAGCACACACCTTTGATACCGCTGCTGATCCGGATTCAATCTTCAATGCCAACAGCTTCAATGTGGAGCTCTACTCCATTGCTGTTGGCTCCTCTCAAGGTTTTGTTGTCAGCTCACAGAGGCCAGGCATCAACCAAGGTATTGGCTTTACGGCCAATTCGGGGGACCTCGGAGCCATTGGAGGTTGGTCCTTCGGCAGCACCCTGAGACCCTTTGTCCTCCTCAAAGGAGCAGACCAACAGCCCTTCCAGCTGCCGAACAGCGCCAGCAGCACCATTACCGATGTCAGGCGCTACTACGCACAGCCCATGCCGGGGGCGGCCCAGGCCTACACAGGTGAACGCATTGACGTCCTCGCTTTAAACAACAACAACCAAAAACTCACCAAGTTCAGCTTCCAGGCCGATGGTTCCTTCATCGCCGCCAAGCAACTCACAGACCGAGAGGTCTACGACGCTGAACTCTCCTTCATTGACGATTTCAACCGAGACACTGTCGTCGCAACTAAGGTCATCAATCGCATCGTTGATGGCCAGGTCATCACCAAGTTTGGCAATGGCTCATCCTCGCCTCTCAACGTCTATCAGTCTGACACCGGATTCCTCCTCAGCGAGCGCGCCCTGTTTGTCAACAGCGACATGCGCACCATGCCGCAGCAGGCATACTCACAAAACGGGAACCCAATCGATTCCTACTTCTCCCTCTTCCTGACCACTGAGGACGGCGCAGCATTCCAGACACCACAGAACCAAACCATCGTTGATGCTCGGCGCATCTGGAATACCCAATCCATGCCGATGGCGCCAATGGGCAATCAGCAGTATCAGGTTATCTCTAAAGACTCCACCGGCACTCTCACCGTTGATCTCTTCGACACAGCCGGCGTCCGCAGCAGTTCACGCACCCTCAATGCCTTCGAGCGCTTCAACCTTGAGGTCAGCCTCAATGAGGATCTCTCCGGCGATGGCACCGTTGGAGCACAGATCACCAGCAAACTGCTGGCTGGCAATGCGGCATTCCAGCCCAGACTCCCCAATAACCAATGGGGCTCACAGCGATTCGTCTACAACACGGGCCTCGGCGTTGTCGTCTGCAACCTTGATCTCACGGATGGATCCAGCTTCCTGAGAACAGGGGCCAACCAGACAGCCTCTTACACCAACGAATCGCCTGCTCTCGCCCTCACCGATGCCAGCGGTACAACTCCACTGATCCTGACCAATGGACAAAAGGTCGTGGACGCCAAGGTCCTCGATACGCCGGGCGCTGCACCAATGGGACAGCGCACCATCTCACTGGTCATCCAGACCACCCCGAATGACGGCAGGCTCGCCACTCTCGAGCAACGCCTCTACAACAGCCTCGATGGCAAACAGATCGGCCAGCCAATCCCCATCACCATTGGTTCTGGCCTCAACGACATCCTCGCCGCTGAAATCAACTTCCGCACGGATCTCTCCTCTGACAACACCGTTGGGGCTCGCATCAATTCCTTCGCCTTCAATCGCGAAAAGCCCTTCCTGCCGGACAACCTCTCCCCTCAACCCTCGATGGGGCGTCTCAGCGTTTACAACGCCGCTGTTGATGGTCTCACTGGCAACCCCAGGCCGGCTCTGATCCTCTCGGCCCAACAACCCAGACGCACTGGTGAGACCTACGGCTTCGATCTCGGTGGTGACCTCAGCCAAGTTCAGGTTTGGGATATGGGGCCCAATGACCCGCAGATCAACCGCTCTTTCCTCGTCCTTGTTGATCAGAACGGTTCTGCCTACAAACTCAAAGATGACTCCTCTGTCGTTCTCGATGCCAAAACGATCTACAACGGCAACCAGAACTCCTATGAGTTGATTGTCAAAAATCCAACCGATACCAACACTTCCGAACTACAGCGGCAACTCTTTGACAGCCGTGGTGTCTTCCAAAGTACAGAAACTATTGATTTCTCCAAAGATGTCTTTGGCTACGAGATCAATTTCCGCACTGATCTCAACGGAGACGGCTTCGTTGGCGGACAACTCAAAGCACACACCTTTGATACCGCTGCTGATCCGGATTCAATTCTAGAAGCAAAGCAAGCCTTCAATAGCAACAGCAACACCAGGAATGTTGAGGTTTACACGATTGGAATTGGAACGGCAGTCAACAATGAATGGCTCGCCATTGGATTGAAGCGGCCAATAGGTACAGCCCCGAGCGCGACATCGCCTGGCCTCAAGCTCGGGAGTGACATTGGATATATCGATTCATGGAGCATGTCGGCTACTGATCGGCCATTACTTCTGCTGCGAAATGAGAACGATGAGCCTTTGAAGCTGGATGCTGGATTCAGAATCAAAGATGCACGACAAGTCAGCAATAATGCACTTGCACCCTATCCATCGGTTGTTGCCGAGTACCAGGTTCTCGCGAGCGACACGCAGGGTAAAACAATTGAATATCGGCTCCAACCAGATGGAAAGTTGATAAGCACCTCGCAGGTCAGCGAGGCAGGCGTGATTGATCGGGAACTGATTTATGGAGATGACCTCAATCAAGACAGCCTGATCGGTGGCCAAATTAAGAGTCAATTGCTCCCAGAGAAGAGTCTCACAAGTGGGAATGGCAAAACACTTCAGCTCTTCTCCGCGGCTGCACCCAAGGTGAGTCAGGGTGGAATGAGCCACGAATTCATCATCGCCACCTTTGACAAGGCGACCAACGATGACAACATTGCGATCGGATCTGACCTAGCGGACTACTTAGGCAAGCAAGACACGAGATTCAACGCGGCAATCCTGAAGAACCAGGATGGTTCTTTTTACAAGTTTGATTCCTCAAACAAAATCGTTACAGCGCTACAGCTAGCAGACGGTGGCAAGCTCGAGATTCTACAGAAAACAACAGTGGGTGCCACCAAAGTTACAGTGACGACCTTTGATAAAAACGGTACGTTTATTTCAACAGTCTTGGTCGATCCAATTGAATTGTTCTACAGGGAGGTGGAGCTGGGTCATCCCATCGCCAAACGAGACGTGATTGGCTCTGTTGTTTTAGAAAAAACAGTCAACAAGACAATCGCACCTTTTGAAGCGGGCACGACACCTCTCAATTTGATTCGTCTTACGCAAGGCTACGCTGCCATATCCGAAAAGACCACATCCCAGAATTATGTGATGGGCGAAGATTTCAATCAAGATCAGTCCATCCGGAACAACCTGATCTTCTTCACAAGAGACGGCAAAGCTGTAAAACCTGAGGACGACGAAACAAAAATCGTTGATTGCCGCGTAACGACAGACAACAAGTACATCGAGGTAACCATACTCGAAGATACAACGTACATCACCAAAGTAAGATTCACGCTTGACGGCAGTTTCACGGGCGAAACCTCATCGGTTGAGATGGTAAATATTTTCGAAACAGAGATTAAGTATCACACGGATTTGAATGGCGACAAAATAGTTGGGGCGTCTCCAGATTACAAACTCCTTGAAAGAGGCACAAATGCCGGATCACCTTACGGAAGCACTTCCTGGGATCGAGAGATATCGGATAAAACAATCAATCTTCGGCGCTTAAATCCGAAATGGCCCCTCAATGCACAGATAGAACCACTTAATATAAGCAATACAGTCAATGACGTATACGTTATAAGCGCCATATGGCAGCCATCGGAAAGAGATATAGCTGATCCATGGCGGAGGCAATTACTTGGAAACGTACTGACTCGAGTATCAGCGACAGGGGAAATACTTGAAAGCCAGCAAATCACGGGAGCCGACAAAGCCTTTGCAGACGCAGGTAGTAATCTTTTCGGTATAGCGGCCGCGGATGACGGATCAGTCCTTGTTAACACTGGTCGGGAGGCCTTTATCATAAAAAATAATTGGCAGAGAGTGGATCTAATAAATAATCCGATTATGTATCCTAGATGGGAATACGTTCAAAACCTGAGATCAGCGAAGTTCGCAAATAATAGCTATTACATTCAGCATGGGCCTGAGATTATCAGATATAGCACAACAGGAAATAAATTAGAATCAATCACATCGGGTTGGGACAATTTTGCTGCGAATACTCAGGGAGACGGGATAACATTTGATGTAAGCAAAGATGGTTCATTCATTGCAATTGGATTTACTGATGCGAAACAAGGAGGGCAAACAAATGGAAAGGCGTGGACTCTTACAAAAAGCAATGGTACTTGGATAAGAAGCAACACAATCAACGCTGGCCATGGGCCTGCAGAAGTCAAAGTTATCGACAACAGCACATTCATAGTTGCTGGCGAAGGCCCTGGGGCAGGAGATGGATTCGTTGGTAGATACATAGTGAGCGATAATACTGTGAACGAAAACTGGCGGGCAGTTGACACAGAGGCGTATCGTTTCGATAATATAGCGATCAGACTAGATTTAAATGGAAATGAGGTTGTCTACGCAACTGGAAGAACGGGATTCTCGGGATACGAAGCAATTTTTGACACCAATACTGGCCGGAGGATATCCAGTTCCATTGATTACCAAAAGACAGATAGTTCGCCGCTGTCAACAGAGCGAATCGGATATAATAGTATTGCTTCTATTTACACGAAAACCTCAGGCGGAAAGCAACAAGGTGTTGGCTTTCTAAAAGTTGACAGCAAAGAAGCTGGGCAAAGCTTGAATGCATACGCATCGAGTAGTGGAATCATTGTTCACGATAAAGAAATCGATGAATTATTAACGCTGAATATAACGTCGGGTGTCTACGACTTCAGCGAATACCAATTTGGATCGTCGTCCAACGCACGTCCTCCCGTTCTTCTATCAGATAGTGGTAAGTCGTTCACTCTCTCCGAAAATCAGCTCATTACTGACATACGCACTATCTACACCGCAGGTGTCAACCAGATCTGGGCATTGGTTGCCGACGAAAATCAAGGAGTGATCCAATATCGCTTCGATCTCAATGGAAGCCTAATCAATAGCAGCAAAGTCGATGCAATGACTGTGCTGCGAATGGAGATCGGTTCAATGATCGATGTGAATGGCGACGGGAAGATTGGTTCACTCGTTTCCCAAAAACTCATCACAGCAAGCGGCCAGAATCGGGATCTATACAGTGCTTACAAAACAGATCTAAATGCCATAGTCATTCAAAATACCCTCACGAAGAAACAGGATCTCAGCGTCGGCAGTGATCTGAGCAGTCTCGACGCATCCTCTGTCCTCCTCACCAAAGGTGGTGATTTCTTCAAAATCACAAAAGAAACGATCGTGGGGATTCGATCGTCGAAAGGAGTCGATGGTTCCTTTGAAATCCTGATCAAGGATGAAGTTGGAACGATCACAGCACAGAAATTCTCACGCGATGGCTCATGGATGAGCCAGCTCTATCTTCTGGTGCCCAAGGCTGAAGACGCGATCAAGAGAGAATCGAAGGTTCGCATTGATATCGCCAGTGTGAATGATCTGCCAACCTTTAATGGCCCAGCAACCAAACTGGAGGATGGCAGTGAAGATATTCCATACCAGCTTGATGAAACAACACTCCTGCGAGGCTTCAGCGATGTTGATCTGAATGATGTCTTGCGTGTGACCAACATCCGCCTATCCAGCGGCACCATTGGTTTAGAAACGGGGAATACTGCACTTGGCGAGCGCACATGGATCATCAAGGCACCATCGGAGTTCAACGGACTCATCAAAGTTCTCTACGACATCGAAGATGGTAACGGTGGCGTTGTCGAACAAAGTCTGGATCTCAAATTCAATGCGATTGACGATGCGCCGGTTCGGCTAGAGCCGATTCCTACGGAGCTCCTCACCTATGAAGACAACTCTCAAGCCTTGGATCTGGGCCTCGGGAATCTGAACTACAGCCCAGGTGGGGGAGACGACGAAGCAAGCCAGGAGATCAGGATACGTATCACAAAGCTGCCGTCAGACTACGGCCTGATCCTGATCGGGGAAGACCGGGAACTGCAGCTTGGAGGCGTCTACACCATTGAACAGCTCAGATCAGCGCGGTTTGACAGTCGGTTTGAGCCGTTTAACAACAAATTTGGAGAGGCAGCCTTTGGTTTCACAGTTCTGCAGAAAGCTGCATTTGACGGTGAGTTCTATCCCTCCACGACGAGTGAGCTGATTAAGATCCGCGTACTCCCTGTCAATGACCGACCCGAAGCGATCGTACCTGTTGCGACGCTGGCTAACGGGACTGAAGACAAGGACTACACCTTTAACATCACCACACTCCTCGCCAACTACCGCGATGCCGATGGTGATGCGCTCAGCATCGGAGCTGTCTCATCCACCGATGGTGTCATTGTTGATAACCAGAATGGCACCTATACCTTCAAGCCATCAGAGCATCTCAACGGCCAAACAAGAATCAGCTTTACGGTCTTTGATACACAGGGAGGAGCTACGGAGGGCTACTGCGAGCTGCAACTGGACGCAGATAACGACGCGCCAACACGCTCAGCAGGCAGCCTGCCCACCATCAATGTTCTGAAAAACTCAGCTCCCACAAACCTGAGGCTTGAGAGCCTGATCTATACCCCAGGCGGCGGGACTGATGAGAGTCAGCAACAGCTGTCCTACTCCATCGGACAGCTGCCTGATGAAACCATCGGGTACCTCGTCATTCGCGACCCTGATCTGAAGGCTGGGGAAGGCACGGTGATTGATGCTACAAATGCAGCACGACCACTGACACAGCAACAGCTCGCCAGTCTGGAGTTCGTTCCCATCAAAGGTGGCAGCGGTATCACGCAGCTACAACTCGTAATTAAGGACGATCAAGGGGGAACACTGGTTGAAACCATTGACATCAAGGTGGTGTCACCTGGCACCGAGGATGCCCTCAATCTTGTCAAGGATTTGGCACCCGAACTCGCAGACCAGCCCAATATCCAGGAGAAAATCGAGGGACTGATTGACAGCGGCCTCAGTAAAGAGGAAGTGGCTGAACTGCTGCTCGCCAAGGAAAAATATGCGGCTCTCTTGGGTGAAAGCGGCGTACTGAAGGATGAAGTCGCCGAGCTCTCCCGCATGGGAATTCCATTGGAGGCCCTGCAATCCCTGGCCGCTAAGGAGATTGATTTCGCCTTGGTGAAAAAGAATCCCAACCTCCGGAATCTGGCGTCGCAGCTCGGTGATGGCAACTGGAGCGCTGAAGAAATCACGATGATTCTCAGCAAAGCCCAGGCCACCATTGCCAATGTGATGGCGGATGGAACAACAGTGGAAAACGTGGATCTGTCGAAATACGCCCTGCTTGATGATGACAGTGCCAAATACATTGCCAAACCCGATGGATCCAGCAAAACCAAAGGTGCAGAATTCAATTATTTAACAACTGAAGATCCCTACCTGTTTGAATTCAAGATCTCAGACAACGATGACATTGATCGCGTTACCCCCTATCAACAGGCCCAGCGACAAATCCTTTTCCCGGCACCCCAAAGCACAGAGACTGCCCCAGATAAATACCTCAAGTTTGTCTCCAAGTTTGACCTGCGTTCCTACGGAGCCCGTGAAATTGGAGAGAGCGGCCAGTTTGAATGGCCCACCACTGGATTGGAGACTGCCGATCAGCGGCCACTCACAGACCTCGATGGCAACATCATCCGATCGGAAGGCTGGTATGACTTCACCCGTCGTGGAGCCAAGGATTCCGTTCAAAATCTGGTGCAGCTGAAAGATGACCAAGGCAAACCCATTGGATTTGTCAACGGCAGCGCAACTGGTAATGGTGCGCAGCTGATTTATGCCAACAAATCCATGAGGGATGTGGTGGGATGGAATCTGATCTTCACCGACAACCTGTTCGGTGACAAAGACAAAGCACGGCTCAGCATCAAAGACCCTGGTGTGTCCGTTAAAACCCTGCCCGAACTTGGCGCCGATACCATCACCAACACAACGGTGTCAGCAACGTCCGTTGAAATACCAAACTTCTTCGCAGACAAACTCAGGACTGCAACCACCCCCAACCAGGGCCGCGGTGTTGATGCCCTGGGTGTCGGGGAGGGTGATGGCCTGTATGCCATGACTCTGGGTGCCGGTTCCGGCATCGGCAGCGGCGTTGATGTCGGCCCTGGTCAGACCAACGGCCGGGGAACTGGCGAAGCCCAGATGAGCCTGGCTCAAGCGGTGGCCAGCTTTGCCGAAGGCGAGGGGGGCGCTGGTGGTGCAGGGCAAGGCCAAGCCCGTAAGGGGCAGGGGGCTGCGGGCCAGGGTGCCGGGATTGGCGGCGAAGCGGCCTTGGGTGAAGACCAATCCCCCAAAACCCAACGCAAGCGCGGTCTGATGTTGCAGCCGGTGATTGATCAACTCGCCAGCGCCGCCAACGAGGCCAAGAGCAGCTCCAGCCTGCTGAAGAACCTCAGCGAAGGCTCGATGATGGGCAACAACCTGCTCGATGCCCTCGCCCTCGGGGCCGGCGTGCTTTATGCCCTTTATGCCCCCAAGGCCGTTGAAACCGGCAAGAAGGGCCTGCGTGGTTTGGTCAATCGCGTGCGCAACCGCGGTGGCGCCAATCCGGTGCTGCCGGAACAAAACCTGTTGTCGGTGTTTGTGATGAAGCTGCCCAATGGCACCGAGCGTCTCATGGCAACACGCGTCGGCATGGGTGGCATGGAGGTGATCGCCCAGCAGGACCTCCCAAGCGATGTGCGGGTTGAGGCTCCGGGTAGCCAGACCCAACTGGACTTCGCCATGAAGCAGCTGATCGGCAAACTCGGCAGTCCAAACGCTGATCTGCTGCTGCTGGGGCCCAAACTGAAAGGCCAGGCGGCCCTGGTGCAGTCGCTGGCGAAGCAGACGCAACTGCTCAACACCCAGGAGCTGAGTACCAGCCTCTCGAGCTGCAACAGCACCGAACTGGAAGCGCTGCAGAACTGGTTGAACAAGCCCTCCAGCACACCGCCGGAGTCAAGCCCCGTCTACCAACAGATACTGCAACGTGTCGCCGGCTACGCGAGTGGGCTACCGGCTGAACAAGCCAATATGGCTGGCTTGATCGAGCTCAGCGTTGCCCTGGGCTGGAGCAACAACAGCAAGGCCGCCTGAATCCAGGAGGTCTGAGAGCAAGCAGGTTCTTGTTTAGCGGCAGCGTTGCTTCAACGCCGCCGCGATCAACGGGAAGGCCTTGGGGTGGCTCTGCATCATGAAAGCTTCCCGCTCCACCTCATGCTTGGCGTGGGGGTAGTTGCGGTACAGCAGCCCAGACATTTCCCGATCCACCGTCCTTGGCAGGGGATAACTCCATCCAATGGGGCGGAGTCGACCGGCAGGGCAGCCTTGGGCTGCATGCACGGCTTCATGCACGAGGACATGCCGGGCAATACCAAGATCCACCGTGATCGGCGACAACCAGATGATTTTCTTGCGGGCGTGGGTGGCGCCATAGGCCCCCTGAATCGGCGGAGGGGCAAACAAGACGCGATAACCGGCATCCCGCAGGCTGCGCACCAAGGGCATCAATTCAGCGGGAAACCGATCATTGGGTGGCGCCTGGGCAACCAGGGCTTGGTGTTGTGCAGCGATCCCTGGAGGCCCATCCACGACAACCGCCGCCACCATGGCCACCGTGAACACCAGAGCGCGGCACAACCCATTCGGGGGGATCAGACGGTGATGGGTTGTCATTGCACCGTCAAGTTACGGCCGGAATTGCCCCAGAAATACACCGGATCCCCCTCGTACCAGGGCTCCCAACCAATCGGCACCTTGTACTGCTGTGCTTTGCTCTTGATGGCGCGGTACACCTCAAAACCGTCACTCTCAAGCACCACGAACACCGCCTGATTGTCCTTAGCCAATTGACGCATGGTTTGGTCCAACCAACCGTTGCCCTTTTTGAGATCAGCGGCGAGCACCGTGGGCGGGCCATTGCGCTGAATCAAACCGTTGGCATGGCTGACTCGCATCTGAATGGGGCCAATTTGCTGTTGACGCGTCCAACCATCCAAGTTGCGGTCGCAAGCCCCGCGCTCGGGAGCCAGGAGCTGATCACAACGATTCACGGCCTCCGCCCGTTCACGGTCGAGCGTCACCATTTGATTCACCGCGGGCTGCAGATTCCACACCCCCTCCTTAGAGGCCTGCAGTAACACAAAGCGTCGGTCCGTTTTCTGCTGCATCGGCGCTTGAATATTGAGAGCACTGGTCGCCGCAAAAATACCGGTCAATGACGTGATCAGCGCCATCACACCCACCACATTGCTCAAAATATCCATGAGGCCATCGTTATTACTCCCGAGATCGGTATCCGTACGGCCCCGGCGCCGGCGCAGCAACAACAGATCTCCAGGTCGCATCAACCCTCTCCAGCCATGGCAGGCGTCGGCAATCCAACAGGCAACTGCACCTTCAGTCCAGCCTCAAGGGGTTCATACCCAATCGCCAAACGGCGGGCCTCAGCCTTGGAGCGAACCGATTCGAAGTCGCGAAAAGCGCTGGGCCTCACGCCAATCACCACGTATTGAGGCTTGGGGTTCTTGGCGATGGCATCCAGAAACTGATCAAACTGAGGATCCTTCAGCCTGAAGACCCGCCGCTGGCCCTGCCCGAGGACATCCAACTGGCCCCCGCCGTTGCAAAGGATGTAATTCGCCTGTTTGCCCTTCCCTTCCCCGCCGGCGGGCAAAAGCTGAATGGCCTGCACCCCCGGCTTGATTTGGAGAGCAACGATCACAATCAACAGGGCCTGCACACCGATCGTGGCGGCCATGATGTTGAGAAAGGAGAACAAACTGACTCCTTCCTCATTCCCACGACGACGGCGACGTCCCATCGTTCCTAGCGGCTCGTGAAGCCCCAGGGCCAGCGCCGTCGCGGGCCTGCCAACCGTTGCACATTGGCATTGAGGGATTCAATTGATAGCCGCAACTCCTGGAGGGCTTGCAACTGATCCAGTTGCTCGGCGCCCGTGTAGGTGGTCGTGGAAAGCCGCTCCAAGCGATCCAGCACCGGTGCCAAGGCCAGAAGCGACTGGTTGAGCTCTTCCGACAGGCCATCCATGCTGGTGCGGATCACGTCGGCCTGGTCTTGAAGGCTCAGACGGGCCTCAGCCACGCCCTCCACTGAATCGCGTACCAAGTTGGTGAGGGGTGCCAACTTTTCCAGGGTGGCCTCCGTGAGCATCTGGGCGTAGTGCTGGGCCGGCTCCACCAGCACGGATGGATCAGGGAGGTGTTTCTCGAAGGCGTCACTGATCAAAGCACCGAGATCCTCCGAGGCGAGGCCTGTGAGCGCCTCAAGATTCTCCGAACGAGGAACCGCGCCAGTTCGTGAAGGTGCCGCAAATCCACCCTTGGGGATCGCGGCGATGTCTGCATCACCGGTCGGGCTGAGGGCCATGACCGCTTCGCGCACATCGCCATCGATCTGACTCAACAACCGATCCTCCAAGCGCTCACAGGCATTCAACGGGAAGGCAAACACCACCGAAATCACCAGGGCCAGATAGGTGGTATCGAAGGCCGTACCCAGGCCGCTGGTCACCTTGGTGAGGCCATTTTTGAGACCATCCACGTTGTCAGCGTTACCGAGCACCGCATCGAAGGAGCCCACCGCCTGTGACATCCCAATCACGGTGCCGATGAAACCCAGCAGAGGGATCGCCCACATCAGCACCTTCGGCAGGCTGTAGCTCGACTGGCTGGAGAGCTCGTACAACTCGACGTCACCATCGGCGGCGCGTTCCAGCTGAAAGGAAGAGCCTGTGCTGCGCCACACATCCAGCAAGCGCAGCAGCCGTTTCCCCACCAGGGAGGCCGAACGCTCGGCCTGGGTGGCGAGCGCGTCGAGGTCGCCGTTGCGAATCAACTCTGGAATGGCCAGGTCGAAGGCCAGAAACGCTTGTTTCTCGCGCTGCAGCAAGCGCCACTTGCTGATCAAAAACGACAGCAGCATGCCCCCCATCACCATGCAAAACACCTGCGTGGGGCCCCGTTGGTGCATGAACGTGTGCAAGGGCATGCCCTCGGGAGCAAGTGCCGCCCAAAGCAGGAATCCCCCAACCCCTCCGTAAAGGGTCCAACGGGAGAGTCGCGGGTCCAGATCATTACCAAGGCCAAGGCTCACCGGTGGAGGCGGGGCAGAGGCTGAGAGGGGTGGAAAATTCGCAATCACGGTGAAAGCTGGGCGAACGAACGGGCGATGGAGCGTCTAGGGGTCAGGCACTGCGGGAGCCATCCCATTCCTGCCATTCCACCTCAACCTCACCGGTGGCACCGACCGTGGGGGGTGGGATGCGGTTGAGGATGTCGTTGGGTAATCCAAGGCGCTGAAAGACCGCCTTGCGTTGTTCCACGGGCATCCCCGAGAAGGAGCGCACCACATCACGGACCTTGTGCTCGCTGTACACAAGGGCCATCAACTCCTCCTGATCCCTGCCATCGAGGGCTTGGAACCAACGCAGGAAGTCATCGACACGGTTTTTGAGATCGGGGGCGATCGTGTTCATGGCAAGGGGTCGACAAGCAAGGTGGAAAAAACTGGGGCTAAGGCGGTGGGAACTGATTGGGCGGCGTGAGCCCACAGCAGGGGGGCCTCATGAGTCAGAACGGATGCTGCGCAGGGAATCCAGCGCCTTCTGCACGGCATCGGTGAGCAGGGAGATCACCCGCTTATCCCGCAACACCAGATTGGCCTGAACACTTTGGCCTGCACTCACAGAAAAGCGGTTGTTATCACGGGTGACGTAATCACGATCAAGACGGATGTAGGCCGGAAACCGGGGCAACGGGTTTTGTTCATCCGGTTGAACAGGCAACGTTCCCACCGACTTCAGGGCCCCAGGGATCGAGCCAAACTGGGTGTAGGGGAAGGCATCCACTCGGATCTGCGCAGCCATGCCTTTCTTGAGGAAGCCCACATCGCGGTTGGTCACAAACACCTTGGCCTCCAGCACGCCACCGGGAACCACCTTCACCAGGGTTTCCCCCGACGCCGCCGCATAGCCAGGGCTGGAGGGCACCAGGCCAAACACCACCCCATCCAAGGGGGCCTTGAGCACTTCCTTGTCCTGGGTGTCTTTGACCTCCACCAGCTGACGATCCAGATCGGCGAGCTCGCGCAGGGATTCCTGCTTCATCTTGAGCAATTGAGCCTGCACCTCCTGGAGGTTGGCCCTGGCTTGGGCAATCTCAGATTGCAACTGCTCCACGCGATTTTTCTGCTGCAACAGCTGCATTCTCTGAATCGCCCCGAGCTTTCCCAACGGGATGATGTCGTTATAGATCTGTCGCTCGGTGCGCATGGCCCGCGTCAGTCCGTCCATGCGTTCGCGAAGGCTTTGCTCCCTGGCCTGGATTGAGCGACTTTCTTCGTTGAAGCGAACGGACTCGAGGCTGAGTTGACGCTGCAATGTGTCAGCGCGCTTCTTTGACACTTCCGCATCCAAACGCAGCAGCGGCTGCCCCGCACTCACCTTCTGACCCTCCTTCACCAGGATCTCCTTCACCACACCAGCAAACGGGGCCTTGATCGGGCGATCCGCACCGAGGGGCTGCAATTCACCCTGGGCCAGCACCACCTCATCAATCTTGGCGAAACAGGCAAAGACAAATCCAAAAGAGGCACTACCGATGATGGTCCAGGCGAGGGCTTTACTCCAAACCGGTGCTGGTTTGAGGCGCACCTCCTGAGGATCTAGGGGACGGACCACCAGCGCAGAGAGATTGGGTTTCTGGGGGAGCTTGGGATCCATGGCGCTCAGACCTCCTGTTGGTGATAAAGGGTTGCATAACGGCCATCCAGGTCCATCAACTCTTCGTGAGTTCCCTGCTCCACAAGTGCCCCCTGGTCCATCACCAGAATGCGATCGGCAGCCTTGAGAGAAGCCAGGCGATGGGTAATGAAGAACACGGTGCTGCCTCGGTAGAGCTCCATCAAGTTGGCGGTAAGACGCCGTTCCGTATCCACATCGAGGGCACTGGTGGCTTCGTCCAGCACCAACAATCTCGGCCTGCGCAGAATCATCCGCGCAATCGCCAGCCGTTGGCGCTGCCCACCGCTTAAACCCGCGCCCCGCTCTCCCACGGAGCTGCTGTAACCCGAGGGCATGGCCTGAATGAAGTCATGGGCACAGGCCACCTGGGCCGCCAGCACAACCTCCTCAAACCCCGCATCAGGGCGCGTGAGGGCAATGTTGGAGAGAACCGTGCCATCAAACAGCAGGCTGTCCTGAGGCACCACACCGATTTGTGCCCTGAGGGAATAGAGATCCACTTTGCTGATGTCATTGCCATCAATCCGAATCAAGCCCTCAGTAGGTTCATACAAGCGGGTGAGCAACTTGAGCATGGTGCTCTTGCCGGAGCCACTACTGCCAACAACACCCACAAAGGATCCTGCAGGAATCTCAAAACTGACATTCATCAGCTGCAACTTGCCCTGCTCTGCAAATCGGAAGCTGACACCTGAATACTCCACTTGACCCACCAAAGGTGGAATCGGGGGCTTCTGGTCACCGGTGATTTCAAGCTCTTGTGGATGATCAACAATGTCTGCCAAACGCTCCAGAGAAAGGGCGGTTTCTTGGAAGCTCTGCCAGAGGTTGGCCATGCGCAGCAAGGGGCTGGTGACATAACCAGCCAAAATCCGGAAGGCGATCAATTGCCCCAGGGTCATCTCCCCCTTCAGCACCAGCGAGGCACCCACCCAGAGCACCAACAGGCCAGAGAGCTGCTCGAGAAACTGGGTTGCCGAACCTGCCGCGGTGCTGGTGACCACATTGCGGAAACCGCTCTGAATCTGGCCGCCGTACAGCTGCTGCCAGCGCCAACGGCTGTGGATCTCCATGCTCTGGCCCTTGATGGTTTCCATCCCTCCAAGGGTTTCCACCAGGTGGCTTTGCACCCGGGCATTGGCTTCCGCCTGCTCCCGCAGCTGCCGCCGAATCACTGGAGCCGCGAGGGCCGTCACCAACACAAACAGCGGCACCACCGCCAGCGACCAGAAGGTGAGCTGCACGGAATACAGCAACATCACGCCGATGTAGATCACGGCAAAGACCGCATCCAAGATCACGGTGAGGGCCGTGCCGGTGAGGAAACGGCGGATCTTCTCCAGTTCGTTGATGCGGCTGCTCACCTCACCGACGGGTCGATCAGCGAAGTAACCGAGGGGCAGCCGCAACAGATGATCAATGATCGTGGAGCCGAGGCTGATGTCGATACGGTTGGTGGTGTCGGAGAAGAGATAGGTGCGAAGGGACGACAACACCGCCTGAGCCAATCCCATGGCCACCAGGAGAGTTCCGAGCACATTCAGCGTGCTGATGTTGCCCTGGCTGATCACCGCATCGATGATCTGCTGAATCAGAAGCGGGTTGAGCAGACCAAAGAGCTGCACAAAGAAGCTCGCCACCAACACCTGAATCAGCACGCCCTTGTGCTGCTGCAAAGCCGGCAGAAACCAAGCCAGGCCAAAACGCTTTTGCGGGGTGCGGCCACTGCGCTCAATGCACAACACCGGCAGGTTGCCTTCCTCATCACGGCCTTCGAGAGCGTTGATCGCCACAGGGCCCTGCCCTGCGGTGGGATCACTCACCAGCACCTGACCCACCTGATCGGCTGACCAAATCACCACTGGGCCCTTGGCGCCCATGGCCAGGACAGGGAACTGCAGACGAGGCACCTGCGCATCACTCACGCTGAGCTGGGAAGCCCGCAGACCCATCAGGTCGGCAATCGCCGCCAACTGGATCAGACCAATGCCCGAACCGCTCTCATCGCGCTTGATCTGGTCCTCCAAGATGCGGGTGAGCACGTCCTTGCGAAAGGGGAGATCGAAAAAACGGGCCAGCATGCGCAGAGCTGCCATCGGTGTCTCCACCGGACCATCACCAGCGAGGTGAGGGAAGCTGCCGTCATCCCCGAGGCGGCCGTACCAATCTTCAAGGGCCTCCTGCTGGCGCTCCACCGCGACGATGGCGGAGGAGCTTTCCTGCCACTCGGGTTCCAGAAGCTCGGCTTCCGCGGGCACCGGGGCTTCTTCCCCGGCATCGGGGCTGAGCACCAACACCGGCGGCCGCTCCATCGGAGGAGTGGCCCCTGCCTTGGCCAACAGGCGGGCCGGCAACTTGCCCTTCACCACTAACTTGAGCGGCCCCAGCAATTCCTCGCCGGGGTTGGCACCTGCCAGGTTGCTGCTGCTCACCAGCCAGGGCCCCCAGCTGGATCCGAAGTGGTGCTCTCCCGCCGGCAACAGAAGCACCTGCTGGTCGTCTGCGGACTCCTGAAGCTGGTTACTGGCCCAATCGCGCAGATCCCTTCGCTGGGGAATTCGAGGCGAAGGGCTTGCCGCCGCCACGGCGTAGAGCTCCTCCAGGCTGGGCTGGGCCAGGGCCATCTGCAGCGGCGGATGCTCCAACACGGCCTTCAGAAAAGCCGCCTTCGGCAGCAACCACAGCTGACTGGGCTGTGACGCCGCCAGGGCCATGCCGCTGACACCGCGCAGCAATCCAACGTCTCCTGCTGAGTCGCCCGGACTCAGACGGCGCAGGGTGAAGGGCACATCCTGCTCGTCCAGCGTGAGAAGACGCATTTGCCCCTTGGCAAGAAGCGCCACACCGGGGGGGAGGGTGTCGTAGTCGTAGAGCTTCTGGCCCGGGCGTAGCTGGAGGGCCTGCAAGGTTTCGGCCAGTGCGGCTTGACTGGCTTGCGGAAGACTTGCAAAAGGTTCCCACCCACGAATCAAACGCAACGCAAGGGTCAGTTGCATTGCCGGGAACCCACGTGCAGACAAGCTATCAGGGGAAGGTGGCCCTTCCGTCACCACGAACACAACCACAGGGCACGGCTAACCCCAAACCGATCAATCATGCAGGCTTTGCATAGCAAAGCTCAGCTGGCTGCGCCAGGGCGATTCAACTGATCCATGAGCCATTGATCCCCCAATTCCAACGCCAAATCACGGCGATGCCCCTGGTTGAACACAGCCGGCTGAAGCGCATCCAAGCGCAGCAAGACCCACCCCCCCTCCGCGGGGCGCGGCGGCCAAATACGCCCAGGCTGGCTGACCCGCAACAGCTCCGCCAAAGCCTCGGGCAGATCACCCAGGGGGGTTGGCCCCAGCTTGCCGGTGGGCAACTGTCCGGGGGTATCCGGCAGGGTGCAAAACAACTGCTCGAAGCTGCTTTCACGCTCTGAAAGCTGCAGAAACAGCTCGTGGGCCAAGGCCTCATCCTCCACCCAGATCAGGGAATACACAGCCTGATCCAATTGACTTTTGCGCTTGAGAAACAGGGTGGACACCTGCGAGCGGAAGCGCTGCTCACAGAGCAACTGCCAGCGCAGCTGCCGTGCAGCCCGAAGCTGGAGCTCCGCTTCATCAAGCCCCTCCGACAACAGCCAGCGCTGCACGGCCGCCTGGGTGGTGAGCTTGTGGAAGGCCAGAAACAGCGGGATGGCCTGTTCTTCTTGTTCAGGAGTCAGGGGAGGCCGATCCTTCAGCAGCGAGTCCTTCAGGCTCTCCCGCACCACCAGGGAGCCGTAGCCCCAAGACGCCAGCTGCTGCAGCGACTTCGCCGCCATCTCCCACCCACATCAAGCCCTGCTCAAACCCTAAACAAGCCCTCAGGCCGCCAAATACCCCACCAACTCCCGTGACAGCCGCCGCAGCTCCTCGTGGGCGCGGCGCTCGAGGCTGCGGGCCCGGTCGCGGCTCATCTCCAGTGTGCGGGCGATGGAGCTGAGGCTCATGGGCTCCTCGTAG
>Ga0194110_10003891_pt1 | contig 18327 bp, 18 predicted proteins | sample TA2Kig1200mmetaG_FD_146192 | JGI IMG/M metagenome (GOLD analysis project Ga0194110, IMG submission 146192) | Freshwater microbial communities from Lake Tanganyika, Tanzania - TA2015032 Kigoma Deep Cast 1200m | ecosystem: Environmental > Aquatic > Freshwater > Lake | place: Tanzania: Lake... | reverse complement strand
CAGCGGCTGAAAGAGCGGGCGGCCCGACCAGTGCCGTGTTCCTGCTCCAGGCTGGAGAAATGATGTCTCGGAATTAGTTTTAGCATCTGACCAAAGATCGTGTTACAATGGGCCATAGTCCGAATTCCCCTTTCTGTTTGATAGGTTAGGACAAACCCATTGTAACAGATTTAAGGGCGTTTTCGGACTATTTCTGCTTTTTAACCGGACAGAACTGGTTTTCAGTAAAAACTTAAAGAAGAATCTCCACGCAAAGACGCCAAGGCGCAAAGAATGATAAATGAGGGGCATGCTTGTTGGCGTGCCCCTTCTATTTTTGCGTCTTGGCGTCTTTGCGAGATAATCAAACCTGCCGGTCAATGTTGACCCGCAAGAAATGCGTGGCGCAGGAGATGCATGGGTCGTAGTTGCGAACTATCTGTTCGCACTGCCAGGTGAGTTTTTCATCAGGCAGGTCCAGGTGCCGGCCCACATAGTTGTATAGGTCGCTTTCCATCATCTTCTGGTTCTGGGCCGTGGGGGGGACGATTTTGGCCTTTACGATAAGGCCCTGATCATCAATCTCATAACGGTGATACAAAATCCCCCGGGGGGCCTCGGTGCAGCCGTAGCCCACTCCGGCCCGGGGTTCCAGAGGAACTGCCGGCTCCTCGGGCATTTCGTAAGCCTCAATAATACTCAAGGCTTCTTCCAAGGCAAAAATCAGCTCTACTTCCCGCACCAGGATGCTCTTAAAGGGATTGCGGCAAACCGGCTCCAGGCCCGCTTGCCGGGCGGCGTACCGGGCCAGGGGGGGCAGGCGGTCAAAGTTCAGGTTGTAGCGGGCCAAAGGCCCCACCAGGTACGGCCCCCGGCCCACGCGGGCCGAATGGAGGGCGTGGGAATAGGGCGCCTGCTCTTCCTGGAAGTGGTCCTCGTATTCCTTGATGTCAATATCCAGCCCCCGGTTGGAGACCAGCCGCCCTTCGTTCAGGGGGTATTCGGATTCGTGGCGCAAGGCCACGAACTCGTAGTCCGGCTCAAAATCCGGGAAGGAAAAGCCACTCGTCCAGGCCACCGTTTTTAGGGCGGCCTCCCGGGCCCACTCCAGTTCATCTTTAAGGGATGCCAACTCCTGCCGGGTGGGAACCTGGTAGAACCCGCCCACCCGGACGTTGATGGGATGAATCTCCCGGCCTCCCAGCAAGGTGACAAGGGCGTTTCCCGCTTTTTTCAGCCGCAGCCCCAGCTTCACCATTTCCGGGTGTTCCTGGGCCATGCGGATGGCGTCGGGGTATCCCAGGAAGTCCGGGGCGTGGAGCATAAAAATGTGAAGGGCGTGGGACTCGATCCACTCGCCGCAGTACAACAGGCGGCGCAAAGCCCTGAGCGGCCCCGCCACCCGGATCCCCAAGGCGTCTTCCATGGCGTGCCCCGCGCTCATCTGGTAAGCCACGGGGCAGATGCCGCAGATGCGGGAGGTGAGGTCCGGGGCCTCGCTTAGCTGGCGGCCCCGCAGGAAAGCTTCGAAAAAGCGGGGCGGCTCAAAGATGTTGAGCTGCACCTCAGTCACCCGGCCGCCCTTGATTTTGATGTGGAGCCCGCCTTCCCCTTCCACCCGGGCCAGGTAAGGAACTTTGATGGTCTTATTTTTCATGGGCATCATGTTCGGAACAGTGATCAGTAATCAGTAATCAGTGATCAGTATGGTCATGGTGCGTAAGACGCACCCTACTCATGGGCCTCGCTTTCCCGGTGGAAGTCCTCGGCCCCGCAATAAAACGTGCGGAACAGGCGCACCAGTTGGTCTTCCTTCTGCCGCAGGCCCTTGAACCGGGCGGCCAGGGACGCGGTGTTGGGCGTCTCCTTGGGCCCGAAGCAGGCATAGCAGGCCCGGTGGTAAGTGGGGCAAAGCGCGCCGCAGCCCGCGATGGTCACCGGCCCCATGCAGGGGAGGCCCCGGGCCACCAGGACGCAGATATTGCCCTGGAGCTTGCACTCCAGGCAGACGCTATATCGGGGCAGCACCGGCTCCCGGCCCTGGAGATAGGCCCCCATCACGGAGAGCAACTGGCCCTTGTTCACCGGGCAGCCCCGGAGTTCGCAGTCCACCGGCACGTGGGCGGAAATGGGAGTGGACTTATCCAGGGCCTGGATGAGCTCCGGCCGGGGATAGACGGCCGCGGCATACTCTTTAACATCCGCAAAGTTCCGCAGCGCCTGGATACCCCCAGCGGTGGCGCAGGCTCCCAGGGTCACCAGGATTCTGGAAGAGCGCCGCACTTCCTTAACCAGGTCGGCGTCGTGGGGGGTGGTAATGGAGCCGTCCACCAGGGAAAGGTCGTAGGGGCCCCGGACGTTGCGGCTGGTGGCCTCCACAAAATAAGCGATCTCCACTTCCCCGGCCAGGGTGAGGAGTTCGTCTTCGCAGTCCAGCAGCGAGAGCTGGCAGCCGTCGCAGGAGGCGAACTTCCAAACGGCCAGTTTGGGTTTCTTATTGACCATGTTATCCCGGATTCTCTTTTAAATAAGCCAGTAATTAGTAATCAGTAATCAGTGATCAGTGATCAGTGGTCAGTAATCAGTGGTCAGTAATCAGTAATTAAATTCAGGGGTTTTGAAACCTGAAACCTGAAACCTGAAACCTGAAACCCGAAACCTGCAACCTGAAACCTGTCTCACACTTCCCGCCGGTCCATCCAGTCCTTAATACGGTCGTAGCGGAAGACCGGGCCGTCCTTGCAGACGAAGACCGGCCCCAACTGGCAGTGGCCGCACATCCCCAGGCCGCACTTCATGTTGCGCTCCAGGGAGACAAAGAGCTGCTCCTCTTTCAGCCCATAATTCAACAATTCCCGCACCGTGAAGCGCATCATGACCCCGGGGCCGCAGATAAAGGCCACGGTGTGGTAGGGGTCCAGCCGGGTCCGGGGGATGAGCGCGGTGACCACCCCCACGTTGGCTTTCCATTCCGGGGGGGCCGAATCCACGGTGACATGGACCCGGAGGTCGAAACGGCCCCGCCAGCGCTCCAACTCCCGCCGATAGAGGAGGTCCTGGGGAGTCCGGGCGCCGTAAATGATTTCCACGCTCCCATAAGCCGCCCGCCGGGTGAGGAGGTAATAGATGGCGGGGCGCAGGGGGGCCAGCCCCAGTCCTCCGGCCACCACCAGGATGTCATTTCCCTGGGCCGCGGCCACCGGCCAGGAGGCGCCGAAGGGTCCCCGGACGCCGATGATTCCCCCGACTTTCTGGTGGCACAAGGCCCGGGTGACGTTGCCCACCGCCCGAATGGTGTGCACCAGGAGGTGGGGCCGGTCGGGGTCGCCGCTGATGGAGATGGGCGCTTCCCCCGTCCCCAAGGCATAGAGCATGTTGAACTGGCCCGGGGCGAAGAGCACCCCGTCTTCCGGGCTGGGCGGGGCCAGGGTCAGGGTGAAGGTGTCCGCGGTTTCCCGGCGCAGGTTCTGCACGGTGTAGGGCTGGGGCGCCATGGGGTGGGCCGCGGCTGCTAGGTGGGTCATGGGGTCAAACAGCGTATCCATATTGCCGGTCTTCGGTCTCCGGTCCTCAGTCTTCATTACCGGTCTTCAGTCTTCGGTCTCCGGTCTTTATTTTCCATACATATCCAAAAGCTGGAGCTTGGTCACCCGGAACTGCACCGCCAGGTAATGGGCGTAGCGCTTCAGGAGTTCATAGCCCAACTCGTGGTCCTGCTCGCATTTTTCCAGCAGGCACAGCACGTCCAGGCTCACGGCCCGGGTGAGCTCCACCGCCCGGGCGTCCAGGTGCCAGTGATAGGGGTTCAGGAACCCCAGCCAGCCCAGGACGTCGCCGTCACTCAGGGTTTGAATGGTCACCGGACCGCCCCGGTGCCGGTAAATCTCCACCGCCACCCTGCCGTGATGGATGACAAAGAATAGCCTGGCTTCTTCATTTTCATGGCACAGGAACTGCCCGGCATTGAAGGTGACCCGGGCGCCGCAAGGCGCGATGAGTTTGATAAACCGGGGGGCCAGGCCCTGGAAGAAAGGGTGGGCCGCCAACAGGGGTTCAAGGTCTTCCATGGGTGTCTCCTGTTAGGGGTTCTCGCTCTCCCGGATGGCCCGGGCCTCTTCGGTGATGTCAATGCCCACGGGGCACCAGGTGACGCAGCGGCCGCAGCCGATGCAGCCGAAGCAGCCGAACTGGTCCACCCAGGTGGCCAGCTTGTGAGTCATCCATTGGCGGTATCGGGACAGGGGAGAGATCCGGACGCTGCCGCCGTGGAGATAGGAGAAATTCACGGTGAAGCACACGTCCATGCGCCGCCAGCGCTGGGCCGTTTCTCCCGTCAGGTCGGTCATGTCCTCCATCGTATGGCAGAAGCAGGTGGGGCAGACCCAGGTGCAGTTGCCGCAAGTCAGGCAGCGGCCGGCCACGTCGTCCCAGCGGGGGTGCTCGTAATTGCGGTAGAGCAGGTCTTTCAGCCCCCGGGTCTCTACGAACCGCCCCATCTGGGTTTCGGCCTGTTTAATCCGTTCCTCCCCCTGGCGCATTTCTTCGGGGCTGGCGGGCCGGTGGGGAATTTCCGCCAGAATTTCCTGGCCGGCTGCCGTCCCCGCTTCCACCAGGAAATAATGGGGACCGGAAGAGGAAATAACTTCCGTCAGGGCCAGGTCGAAGCCGGAGGCGGCCCGGGGGCCGGTGCCCATGGAGGCGCAGAACCCGGTTCCACAGGCGTGGCCGCAGTTCACCGCCACGATGAAGGCCCCCAGTCGGCGCCCGCGGTAGGTGGGATCGCTATAAGCCCCCTCCAGGAAGACCTTGTCCTGCACCTGGATGGCCGCCAGGTCGCAGGGGTGGACCCCGATGAACGCGAACCGGGGGTGTTCTTCTTCCAGGGGCAGGGGGTCAAAGCCGCTTCGGGTCAGCCGGGCCTGCCACAGGAGTTGGCGGGGCGGGAATAAAAAGGGCTTCCAGGAGTGCTGGCCCACCCCGAAGCCGAAAAGGGCCTGATCTTCCCGGCGCTTAAGGCGGAAAGAGGCGGGGGCCTGCCAGTCCTGCCAGCCCTGGGGCAAATCGGACACCCCGGACAGCGGGCCGTATATCAGGTCGCCCCGGTTGAGCGTCGGCCCCACCAGTTGGTAGCCCCGGTCTTTTAATACCTGGAAAAGCCGGGGGAAATCTTCCCGGATGACGGTGGCCTTATCTCCGATATTCACCGTAATGGTCTCGATATGGTAAACCCTTTGAATATTTCACTGGACCAAGCCGAGCACTAAGTCATTCTACCACATAACCTGTTTGGGCTGCGCCTGGAAAATCCTGTTCAGTTCTTCATTCATCGCCAGCCCTATTCGGGTGATTTTCCAATTCTTAATATTTTTCTGAGAAAGTCACAAGAGCTTTTAGGTATGGACCCGGCGGTTCCTCTGCCGGAAAAATGAAAGGAGGTGGGAAGCCAGCCTTTCCACCTCCTGATTATTGAAGAAAATGGCTTTTCATTAAAAGGTGACGATGATAGATGCGCCCCCCAGCACGTGATTGTGTTTCCGGTCCCAGGACAGTCCACTGATGACCCCGGTGGAGTCGCCCCCCAGGGCGTACCACCACATGACCCGGGGCGCCAATTTCACGTATTTGCCAACGGGAATGTTGAGGGTGGCCATGAGGTGGCCGGCGTGCAAGGATTGGTAGAACTTGTTGGGATTATTGGGAACGGGAAACGCGGCCTTGTCATTGGACAGCTCCGCACTCCAACTGGCCCACAGGTCTAAACTCATGCCATACCAGGGCAGCTCCTGGCTCCGGGTCACGTACCATTGGAGGTAAGTGCCGGGAAAGTGTCCCACTTCCCGGTAGGCGGCGAACCCGAACTCAAACCAGGGCAGCTTATATCCGAAACCGCCATAAATCTCCTGTTGGTCGAAGGCCGAGTTGTTGCTGTCCAACAAGTAGTAAATAAAGCCGGCGGTTAGGGTGAGGTTCTTGATGACCTCATAGCTGTAGGAAACCGTGAAGTCCGTTTCATTCCATTTGGGGCCGCGACGGTCGCTTTTGAGGGCGAAAGGGTTCTTTTCGCTGGTGTCAAAGTTGCCCCAGATATTCACGGTAAAGCCTTTATAGCTGCCAGTAAGGGACGGCTGAAAAACCGCGCTGCCCCGGCTCAGGGCTACGCCCCGGAAGACATACTGGTTATAGATGTCCGTCTGCAGGATAAACTGGGGCTTCTCCGGCTTGGCCTCTTCCTCGGCTTTGGTTTCTTGCGCCCTGGCCCCGGCGGCCATCAGCATGATGAATGATATGACCATAAGGACCAAAAACAAACCCGTAATTCCAACCCCGAACTTTCTCATAACCACCTCCCCCTTTCATTATTAAGCTGTTGTGGTTATCCGTTCCAATTATCCACTGGGAAATATGTCCAGTAGCGTTTGATAAGACTTATGCATTTTCAGGTTGATTCGGCGCATACAAAAATGAAGGAACACAGTCGATGTAGAGTAGGCCGCTCATTCAACAACAACCTAAGTTCGATATGATTGAAGGTTATTTTGTTTTGAGTCCGCCTATCTGTTTGGAGTAAAGTCATCACAAGGTCGCAGATCAGAGCAGTGAGCCCTGGCGGTATTCACTGGCTCTGACTGCTACCCTAATGACAACTTCTGCCCCCCGTCGGCTTCGTCCTTTTAGCCGCGGATTGCGGGTTCTCTTTCGAAGTCTCCACCCGTTTAACTTCCCCATAGGAGAAGTTCACCCGGTCTCTGAAGTCGGATTCCTTGGCCACCTTGATTTCTGCCGGCGGCGTCAACTGATAGGCTTTTTCCCTGGATTCCTCCCCCCAGCCCGGCGCCGGAAGAATTAACGTCAGACATATTACCAGGGTGTAGGTTGCCCTATTTGTCCATGGGAGCTTTCTCACGATAACGCCACTCCGTACATGTCTCCTAAGGAAGCCTTCCTCTTAAACAGCGTCTTCCCCGGTTTCCCCGGTGCGGATACGGATGACTTCCGCCACCGGGTAAACAAAGATCTTGCCGTCGCCGATGCGGCCGGTGCGGGCTTTTTCAATGATGGCTTCCACCACCGCCTGGGCCTTCTCATCCGGGACCACCACTTCGACCTTCACCTTGGGGAGAAAGTCCACCTGGTACTCCATGCCCCGGTAAACTTCCCGGATGCCTTTTTGCCGTCCGAAGCCCTTGACTTCGGTGACCGTCATGCCCTGGATGCTGATCTTGTGCAGGGCCTCCTTAACCGGCTCCAGTTTAAAAGGCTGGATAATGGCCTCTATCTTTTTCATGTCAAGTCTCCTGAGATTAATTTATATGCTGTAGCCGGCTTCTTGATGTTCCGAAATGTCCAGACCGGCGACTTCTTCTTCAGCGGACACCCGGAGGCCCATGGTGGCATCCAGGATCTTGAGGAGGATCCAACTGACCACAAAGGAGAAGACCAGGGTGACACCCACGGCCAGGGCCTGAATTACCAACTGCTGGGGATTGCCGAAGAATAGGCCGTCGCCCCCGGCGGGGTTAATCGCCTTAGAGGCGAAAAGCCCGGTGGCCAGAGCGCCCCAGATGCCGCCCACACAGTGGACTCCCACCACGTCCAGGGAGTCGTCATAGCCCAGTTTGACCTTGGCCAGGACCGCCAGGTAGCAGACAATGCCGGCGCCCAGGCCGATGATAATGGCGGACATGGGACCCACATAACCGGCGGCGGGAGTGATGGCCACCAGACCGGCCACGGCGCCGGAGGCCGCGCCCAGGGTGGTGGGCTTGCCCCGGAGGAGCCATTCCGCGCCGATCCAGGACAGCACCGCGGCGCAGGTGGCCAGATGGGTGGCGGTGAAAGCTGAAGAAGCCAGGGCGCCGGACGCCAGGGCGCTGCCGGCGTTAAACCCGAACCATCCGAACCACAAAAGGGCCGCGCCTAATACCGTCATGGGCAGGTTGTGGGGGATGAAGGCCTCGACGCCGTTCCCATAGCCGGCATAACCCTTGCGGGGCCCCATCACCAGGGCCGCGGCCAGGGCCGCGATGCCGGCGTTGATGTGAACCACCGTGCCCCCGGCAAAGTCCAGGGCCCCCATGCCCTTGAGCCAGCCGCCGTCGCCCCAGACCCAGTGGGCCACGGGATCATAAACCAGAGTGGCCCATAGAATCATGAACACCAGAAAAGTGCTGAATTTCATGCGTTCGGCCCAGGCGCCGGTGATGAGGGCCGGGGTGATGATGGCGAACATCATTTGATAAATCATAAAAGTCTGGTGGGGGATGGTCTCGGAATAGGATTTGAAAGGTTCGAAACCGACGCCGTTTAAGCCGAGCCAGTCCAGGTTGCCAATGATCCCCCCGATATCCGGGCCAAAGGCCAGGCTGTAGCCGAAGAGGGCCCATTGCACTCCCACCACGCCCAGCAAGATAAAGTTTTGCATAATGGTGCCCAGGACGTTTTTGCTGCGCACCATGCCCCCGTAAAATAGGGCTAACCCTGGGGTCATCAACATTACCAGGGCAGCGGAAAACAGGACAAACGCAGTATCTGCCGAATTCATAAAACCATTTCCTCCCGATAAATGAACCTCGATTTGACAATTTTCAGAGCAAAGGTCGTGCCATGTTAATTTAATAATAAATTCAATATGATAGTCATTAGTTCCAAGAATCATAAAATACATATATGTCAATTTATATTTTTAAGACTAACATTAATGTCTATTTAATCTATTATATGGTTTGCTTAAAAACCTTTATTTAACAATATTGTTAACAATAAATGGTCCGCGGGTTTTCAGGCCACCTCGGGGGGAGACGCGCGGCAAGAATTTTCGCCCTTGAAAATCAGGTTTATGGTATGAATATTATGAATATGGCAACCGCCCGATCTTTGCGGGAGGCCAGGGACACGCCAGGGGGTGGGACATGGACCGGGGAAATCCAAATGGCCGGGCAATTATTCGAGGATTGGGCGCGCTGCTGCTCTTTTGGGCCTGCCTGGCCCTGGGGGCCTGCGTTAAGGAGGTGGCGCCGCCCCCCCTGCCCACCTATCCCGGCAAGGTGGTCACGGAAGACGGTATGGCCTTCTATGTTAGAAACATCAGGCTGCCGGGCACCCGGCAGGAACTGACGGTCAAGACCGGCGGCACCCAGACCTGGGTGCCCCTGAACATCATCCACGGGGTGCGGTTTCTGGGGCCGGAGAAAGACCTTTACCGGGAATCGGAAATATACCTCACTTCCGGGGAAAGACTCCGGGGGCAGGTCTTCGTGGGCGGGCTGTTGGAAGGCACCACCGACGTGGGCTACTGGAACATGCCTCTGAAGAAGGTGGAGCGCCTGCAGATGGTAGGAGAGTAAAGGGTGAAAGGGTTAAAAGGGGAAAGAGGGAAACGAGAAATTAATCTTTTTTGCCTTTTCGCCTTTTCCCCCAGACGAACCTCAACCCGCTTAATATCAACTAAAAACTGAAATCTTAATGAGTCTTGTTTTGGCCTTCGTGGTGGGCCTGGCCCTGGGGAGCTTCCTCAACGTGGTCATCACCCGTCTGCCCCGGGGGGAGGCCTTCTGGCGGGGGCGCTCCCGCTGCCCCCGGTGTCTCGCCCCCATCCCCTGGCGGGACAACCTGCCCCTGATTAGTTTTATTCTGTTGCGAGGATGTTGCCGCTCCTGCCGCGAACCCATCCCCTGGCGCTATCCCCTGGTGGAACTGGCCGGGGGCCTTCTGGCCCTGGCCCTGTGGCAGCGCTTTCCGGGAAGCCCCCTATTGCTGCTCTACGGCCCCTTTACGGCGGCACTCCTGGCTTTAAGCGCGATTGACCTGGAACACTGGATTCTCCCGGACGCCATCACCCTGCCGGGCACCGTCCTAGGGTTGGCTCTGGCCATGGTCCTGCCGCACCTCCGTTTTTGGGAAGCGGCCCTGGGGGCCGTGGCGGGGAGTTTCTTGTTTTACGGGGTGGCCTGGGGCTATAAGAAATTGACGGGAAAACCGGGCCTGGGGGGCGGCGATGTCAAGCTCATGGCCTTTATCGGCGCGGTTCTAGGGATTAAAGCCGTGCCCGTGGTCATTTTCCTCAGCGCCGCGCTGGGCAGTATAATCGGCCTGGCCCTAGCTCTTCTAAGCCGCCGTCTGAAAGAGGGCCAGTGGCGCACTTTGGCTCTGCCTTACGGGCCATTTATGGCGGCCGCGGCGATTTTTTACCTGTTGGCGGGGGTGAATCTTTGGCCGGATTAGCCTGGCTCTAAAATAAAAGGGCGGACAAATTCCGCCCCAGCTGTAAGTGACAAACGGTTTGCAGGTATTTATATCTTACTGCTTACTGCTCACTCTCCCCGCTCCTCAATACGGCGGGGTGGATGGTGGTTGAAAGACTCCCTTATCCTCAAACCGGGGGTCGCTGCGGCCCAGGGGGCGGACGAAGGTCCAACCGGCCGGCTGCACTACCAGGCCATGGGCCGCCTCCCCGGCGCTCCCCGAAGGCGCGGTGAAGGGGAGGGTCACGACAAAGAGGGTTGTTCCCACGATGGTGGTCGCCAAACCTAAGGGCCGCCCAACGGCCGCGTCCAAGAACATCACCGCCGAGCTGGGCTTCTTGGGCGGGGGCGTCGGGAAGCCCTTTTCCGCGCTTCTCATCGTATAGCCCATTTGGCCGAAAGCGGCGCCAGCCGAGATTAGAGACAGGATAACAACCAGTATTATTGCCCGGGCTTTCCGCTTCATGACGGGTCCCTCCCGATTCTTAGAGGCTGTCTTTTATAATAAGATGAAAACTCAAAAAAAGCCACTTTTGTAACTATACGCCTCGCGAAAAATCGGCCATAGGACCTTGAAAAGTTCCGGGTTCAAGGTTCAAAGTTCAAGGTACGGGCCGCCTCCTCTGAATATGCCAAGCACCTTTGCTTGATTTATACCAAATTCAGTTTCAGGTGCAACTAATTATATGGCTAACTTGTTGATAATACAATTTCATTTAACCGAAAACTGAAAACCGAAAACCGAAAACGGTATTACGGGTGACATAAAGCTCGTGAACGACTGCTCTGAAAATGTAGCCGCAGGCTTCAGCCTGCGCCGGCACAGGCTGGGAAGGATGAAAAGATATTTTGGGGGGGGAGGGCCAGGGCTTTTGCCCTTGGCCCCCTCCCCCAACAACAACTTTTCGAAGCAGTTGCTCATGAGCCGCCGGCTCACCCGTAAATCATAAAAAGATGCCGATTGCCTTATTAACCTTGAACCTTGAACTTTGAACTTCTCAGGTCAGAAATTGGGAACCAGGAGAGATTATCTTCTTCCTTTTCCTGAAACCTAAAACCTGAAACCTGAAAACTTATAACCCCCTTATTTCCCCGGTTCCAGCGGCTTTTTGGGGATTTCTTCCAGTCCTGTCTTATCCTTCAGCTCCCGGGTGACCCGGGCGCCTTCTTCCATGTTCCGGACAATGTGAGGGGTGATGAGCACCAACAACTCGGTTTTTCTCTTGGAGACTCTTTCGGCGCCGAAGAGGGAACCCAACAACGGGATCTTGCGGAGCCCCGGGGCGCCGCTCTGGTCATGAGTTTTGTCTTCCCGGATGAGTCCTCCCAGCACTATGGTCTGATTGTCCCCGGTGGTCAGTGAGGTCTTGGCCTGGCGGATGGAGATCCGGGGCGAGGTCTCCCCAATCTGGACGGGCAAGGCATTGCTCACTTCCTGGGTGATCTCCAGGGTCACCAGCCCCTTGGCGTTGATCTGGGGCTTCACCGACAGGATGATGCCGGTGGAGCGATACTGCACCGTGGAGGTCTGGAAGGAGGTGGCCTGGCTGATCAGGGGGATGGATTCGGAGGTTTTGATGGGCACGTCCTCGCCGATCTGGATGCGGGCCTCCTGGTTGTTGGCGGCCATGATTTGGGGCGAAGCCAGGATCTCGGCCTTCCCCTGGGAGGCCAGGAGGTTGATCAGGGCTTTTAATTGATTCAAAGTGTCGGACACAATGAAGGAAAAACCTTGGGCGGCGCTAAACGCGGCGGCCGCGGGGCTGACGATTTCTAATCCCGTAATGCCTGAGAAAAAGGGAGAAGCCGGGGTAGTGGTGGTGGTGCCATCAGTGGTCTTGGTTTCGGTGGCCTTGGCCCCCAAAGCGAATTGGATGCCGTAGGACAGGTCGTCCGTAAGGTTGACCTCGGCGATGAGCACTTCGTTGAGAACCTGGCGGGGCATGATGTCCAGGCTCTTAAGGATGCGGGAGATGACGTTCCATTCGTGGGGCGGGGCCACCACCACCAGGAGGTTGTTCTCCTCATCGGGAATGATGCGCACCCCTTCCTTGGGGCTTACCCCAGGCGCGCCGGGGGCGCCGGGAACGGCCCGCTCTCTGGCCGCAGCCCCGCCCTCACCCGGGGCCGGAGGGATCTGCTGGCTCTCGGGACCGCCACTCAATCCAGTGCTTAACCCCGTGGTTCCCAGGCTCCCGGCGCCCGCGCCCGTGGTCCCGCTCCGTGGCCGGGTGCCCAGTCCTCCAGGAGTGGTCATGGCGCCAAAGGGCGGTGCGGTCTCCGGCTTCTTCTCCTTGATGGTGGGCGCCGCGGGGGCGCCGCCGTACACCTGGGTCAGCAGGTCGGCCAGGTTCTTGGCCTTGTAGTTCTCCACATGATAGACGTGGACGTTGGCCATCAGGTCGGTGCGGCTGTCCAGCTGCTTCACCCAATAAACCGCCCGTTCCAGCAAGGACCCGGAGGTGGCCAGGATCATCACCGAAGTGAGGCGGGCCACCGGCAGGAAGCTCACCCCGAATTTGCCCTTTTCTTTTCCGGCGAGGGTGCCGTAAGCGGTGAAGATGGTTTCCAGTTCGCCGATAATCTCATGGGGGTCGGTGTTGTTCACCTTGACCAGGCGGATCAGGGTTTGGGCCAGGGCCCGGGTGTCCACCAGGTGGATGAGCTTCAAGATTTTATCCAGATTGTCGGGGGTGTCCACCAGGACCAGGGCGTTGTGGGAGGCTTCGCTGATTGTGCCGCCGGCGGACATCAAGGGCTTGAGCACCGGCACCATCTCCTTGGCCCCGGTCTGCTCTAGGAAGACCACCTGGGCCCGCATCCCCGGAGGCATCACTCCCCGGCTGTACACCGGCACCGGCTGGGTGGAGGCTTTGTCCAGGGGCACGATTTTGTGGATCTTGTCCACCTGGATCATGGTGGCCCCATTGACGTTGAGCAGGGTCTCCATGATGGCAATGAGCTCGCTCTGAGTCAGCTTCCCCGAAGCCCGGACATTGACGGTCCCTTTGACCTTGGGATCGATGGAGTAATTGAGGCCCAGGGTCTCGGCCAGGACCCGGACGGCTTCCACCAGGTCGGCGTTTTTCAGGTTAAGATCGATGGGGTAGACCTTCTCCCCCGGCGGCGGAGTCCTGCGGGGCGCGGCGGGAACCTTTTTCAGGGCCGTGGTGTAGGTTTCTAAAGCCCGTTCATCAACTTCGGGTTCGGGCCGTTTTTCAGGTTTGGCCGCCTGGGGCTTCACAGTAGGAGCGGTCACGGTAATCGGCACCCGCCGGGAAGGGGGGATGCTGGGCGGGGCGGCCACCTGGGCGGGGCCGGCGCAACCTATAAACCCCGGCAAGATCAAAATGAGCGCCAGGGCAGGCAGCCAGGCGAAGTTCCTTAGTCTTTCCCTCAATCCGGCGTCATCGGGCATTATTAATGGCCTCTAATCAGGGAAGTTCAAAGTCCTGCGTCCTTCTTTACCCTGGAACACCACTGCTTCATTGGAGATCTCCACCACCTTGAAGCCCTGCCAGACCTCCCCCTGGTGGACTACGTCCACCTCGGCAGGCTTGGCGCCGGCGGGGGACGGTCGGCCAGCCGGGGCGGTCTTGCCGATGAGCGCGGCCCGGTCATCCCCGATGATGATGATTCCCAGGAGATGGCGGCCTTCCAGGCTGGCCTCGGTTTTGCCGCCGGGACCGCCGGTGAGGTCGGGCCCGGTGCGGTCCTGGGAGAACAGATTTTTCATGGACACTACCCGGAACGCGGTGAGGGGCTGGGTGTCCCGCAGCAAGGGGGTGCGTGGCACTTCCGGCCCCGGGGTTCGGGAGATCTCAGGAGCGCCTGTTTCTCCCCACCAAATGTGAATAATTCCCCACAGCACCAAGCCATTGGCCAGGAGCAGCAGCAGATGCCAGAGCAGGCCCCGCCGGCCCATCAGCTGGTAGTCCCCTTTTTCTCCGGCCCTTTCTTGATAATCCCGGAGACTACCAGGTTTATTTGCAGCATAGCCGTGTCTTTTTGCGCCCCTGCCAGCCAGCGGGGGGCATTTACTTCCAATTCGGTGATAAACAGGAATTTCTTATGGTGTTCCAGGTTGTAGAGAATCGTCACCAGTTGCGCCACATTGCCGGATATCTGCACTTGCACCGGCACCTCCTGAAAGGCCCCGGCCTCCCGGGATTGCAGAATCTTGGTGCTGGTGAGATTTACCCCGTGACTGCTGGTAAGTTGTTTCAGGATTTCCTGAAGGTCCGCGGCGGCCACGGCGGGATTGGCCCCGGAAAGGAACTGTCCCTCCATCTTGGCGATGGCGCCTTTCATGGCTTTCTCGGCCTGGGCCACCTTGGTCTTATTGGTCAGCAGGGCCTGGTACTTGGCCAGCAGTTGGCGCTTACGCGTCAGTTCCTGGGACCAGGACTCCTCCAGGGAAATAATGGGGCTGATCACCGCCAGGTAAATGAGGAGAACCAGGAGGCCACCCCCCAGAATCCAGGCCAGGCGCCGTTGTTGGGGCGTCAGACCCTCAGGAAGCAGGTTCCAGGCTTTTAATTTCTGCTTTAATTTTAAAATGTTCGAGCTTAGTAGCATCGGTCACAATGGGTGAAGCAAATTCGGTTTTGGTAAGCCAGCCGGATTTTTCCAGCAAAGGTATCAGGTCCGACGCCGACTTGGACAGGCCACTAATCTCCAAAGTCTGCCGGCTGAGACGCACGTGAAACAGCCAGGTGTTGTCCGGGATCAGGGAGGTTAAGTCCCGGAGGATTTTGAGTTTATCCGGCGTCTGCTCCAGCCGCCGGACGCTTTGCAGCTGTTTGACTTGATTCCGGGTCTCCTCCAGCAGGCGTTCCACCTGGCGCACTTCCGGGTTGAGTTGGGCCAGTTGCTTGTCCACCTGGTAAAGCAAGACCCGCTTGTGGATCAAGGCGCTGCCCAGCCAGACAACCACCAACGCCGTTAAAACTGACAATAATAATTTGTTAAGGGAAAATCCACCTAGTTTCACCGGGGCGCGCTGGTCTTCGGGCAAAAGATTGGCCTTAAAGGCCACTTTGCCCAAGGTCCTGAGAGCGGCGCCCACTCCGGGGAGCGCGCCGGCGGGGTCGGCTTCCGGCGGCAGACCATCCAGGGAAAGGGCCGAGGCCGGGATCACCTCCAAATCCCGACTCTGAATAATGGCGCTTACTTCCAGGCTCAGGTCGCCCGGTCCATAGAGGCAAACCGCCTTGGGGCCGTTTCCTGCCTGGGTCAGGCCCTCCAGTTGCTGGGCCAGGAGTTCCGCCTGGTTTTCCGAGGAGGTTCGGACCTGGTAAAAGGCTTGCACGGCGCGCCCCTGGATATGGGCCAGGTCAAAGCCTTTCGGCTCCAAATGGAGGAGCAGCCAGGAAGCGGGCAGACGTCCGCCTAACAAGGCGAAGGCATTGGCCGCGGCCTGGAGAGCCGGCTCCAGGGCCAGGGGCCGCAGCCCCGCCTGGGCCAGGAGAGTTAAGATGCGATCCACCGGTTCCCGGGGCAGGGCCAGGAGCAGGAGTTGGATTTCGGTATCGGTTTCTCCCAGGATCTGGAAGTCAAAATAGAGGCTTTCCGCCGGCAGGGGAAGGAATCGGTCCAACTCGTAACCCACCACCTGGGCCAAATTCTCGGCCGCGGCCCGGGGGAGGCTAGCCCATTGGCTGAAGCCCATGTCCCGGGCCACCGCCAGGCTTACCGGCGAGTTTTCCAGCCCCCAAAGGGACATGGTCTCCAGTAGGGGCAAGACAAGGTCTTCCAGCCGTTCCAGCGGGCAGGGGAAATGGAGGTGGTGCACGACCTTTACCCCGGTTAGCCCTTTTTCCAGGTGCACCAGAGTAAGCCCGCCACGGTCCCAATAAACCCCCAGGCCACCAGCGCCGGCCATGAGTTCGGTGGCTAAGGTTTGCCGCCAATTATGGAGTCTGTTCGTCGGCATTGGTTAATTTTTTGCAGAGTGATTTATATAGCTATGCACCGAAAGCTCACAAATACTTGGTCTATTATATCAAAAAACGCTTCATCCGGGGAAATCATCCACCCAGGACAGAATGCTCCAAGGAGTTTCGGCAGAGATGTCCAGGCGGGCCATCGCTTTGATGGTATGTCGCGCCTTTTTATTGTTTACCATGCCCGAGGCTTTAATGGTGCAAAAAGGCGAACTCTGGAAGGAGAACGGCTGCTGGAACTGAGTGATCCGGGGGTCCACAGCCCGGGGCGGCAGTTCATTGATCTGGCGGTAAGGGACGCTCTGGCGGCTGAAAATAATGGTGCGGGCCTGTTCCGGGGCAAAACCCAGGGCCTCCAGAACCTCCAGGGAAGCGGTGTTGACGTTGACGCCGGCGCCCGTTGGCTGCACCGTAAACCAGTCGGCCAGGCGGGGAATGAGGGGGCTGCTTTCAAAGCCCTTGACCCAGGCCAGTTCCTCCACCGTATCGAAACGGGTTTTCCGGGAAAAAGGCTGCCTCAATCCTCCTCCCAGGCGGGCCTTGCGAGCCGCAAAAGGAGACACCGGGGAAGATCCAGCCGGTCCCCCCTCCTGTTTGCGCCAATCCAGTATGTTGGTTACCATGGCCTTGACCCGATCCGGCGGAAGCCTGAGGGCGGTGAATATATTTGTTAAGGTCTGCTCGTTGGCCATGTTGAGGTTGATCTTACCCCCTTCGTCCCCGACCCTGACTTCCACCTTGCCGCCAGGAAGCTCAATAACCCGGGAGGTCTGGTCCAGAGGCCAGCCGGAAACCGGTTGGGGTAGTTCCACCAATCCCACCGAGGCCCGCGTGGTTTCGGCAATTTTTGTTTCCGTCAATTTCCCCAAAGCATAAAAGACCCCGGCCTCGGCCAGGCGGTGGCACTCTTGGGCATCCCGGTAATTGGCGGTGAGCCTGATTTCGGTGCGCCATTCCTGGGCCCAACTGAGGACCACCACGCTGATGAGGACCAGGATCCACATCACCAGCAGCAGGATGACGCCCTCTTCCCCCCTTCGGGATAGGGGACCGGACCTGACCGCGGGCTGATTGCGGCGGTTATGGTGATCTCTGGCCAATCTTAACATCCCTTGCATAGATGGGAACCAGCCATTCCTGGGCCCCCTGGCCGGCCAGGGTCAACTTCACCCGGACCCAGTCGGGCAGGCGGTTTTCTTTGGAGCCGTCCCAGGTTTGCTTTTCTTCCCCGCCCTGGCCGTAGGTAAAGGTCAGAGCCGTCACCCCCCGCATGATTATCTGGCGAATCTCCACCGCTTCCTGGTCATCCCGAAATTCCAGGCCCTTGACCTGCTCCACCGCCAGGACTCCCCGACCGCCCTCATCCTGCCCCAGCAGGGCCCGCCAGTGATAAACGCCTCCAAGGTTGTGGGCTTCCAGGGGGAGCAAGGTAAAAAACCGCATCTGGTGCGGCTCCCCTAAAAAATAATTGCGGGTGTTCGAAAACCCCGACACTGCGGACCTCAGGGAACGTTCCAGGATGGTCTGGCCCACCCGCAGTTCCTGGAATTGTTCCGCCGCGGCCTGGCCCCGGCGCACCCCTTTGAGGCTCAGATTCAGGGCGGTGAAGGCCACCAGGGAGAGGAGAGCCGTTAAGCCCAGGGCCACCATGAGTTCCAGGAGGGTGAACCCGGCATTTTGGTTAACTACTGATGGGCGCCGAGGGCTGCCGTTCATTAAATTCTCAAGATTTCACGACTGCAGTCCGAACCGTCTGCAGGTCCACGGATTTGACCCGGCCCCGTTCCTGCCAGGACACAGTGACCTGGATAAGGAAGCACTTAATTTTCTTGTTGAAATTAGGAGCAACCACCTCATATTGGGGGGTCACCCGCACCCGGTAGCCAAACCGCCCCTCCTGTCCCTGGTAGCTGGCCTCCTGCAGGTTGCGCATATCGCACTGCTCCTGGAGGACCTTTTCCGCCACCATCAGGGCCTGGACATTGGCCCGGGAAGTTTCCTGGGCGCGGAGCACGGTGGTGAGAATCTGGATCAGCACCACCAGCACCAGGCCCATTAGAGTGGTGGCTACCAGGACTTCCAGGAGGCTGAAGCCGGCGGGGTTAGGGACTTTGGTGTATTTGGTGTCTTGGTGGTGAATCATAATCTTGATGAACTAGTAA
>Ga0194110_10003883_pt1 | contig 18337 bp, 18 predicted proteins | sample TA2Kig1200mmetaG_FD_146192 | JGI IMG/M metagenome (GOLD analysis project Ga0194110, IMG submission 146192) | Freshwater microbial communities from Lake Tanganyika, Tanzania - TA2015032 Kigoma Deep Cast 1200m | ecosystem: Environmental > Aquatic > Freshwater > Lake | place: Tanzania: Lake... | reverse complement strand
CCATAGGCATCAAGCTAAGCGATGTTCGCAGTCTCAGCGCTGGCTCACAAGGGGTCTGTGACCCCGACTCAGGCGCTTTTCTGCTGCTTTCGACGGTGTCAGGGTGCGCCAAAGGGGTATGAGCGCCGCAAGATGTGCCCATGAGGGCGTCACCCGCCGGTCACAGACCGGCTGGAAGCAATCCAAAAGCATAGCTTGATGCCTATGGTCTGCGACCCCGCCTTGACCGCTTGTTTGGCCGCTTCTGGCGGGACCGTCGCCAGCAATGGGGCGTCGGCGCTGCTCGACCGGGAAGTACACTGCCTACCGCGAGCAGTTGCCGCGCCCCGACCGCCGGTCACAGACCGGCGGTGAGCTGCCGAAAGGCTTAGCTTGATGCCTATGGGGCCACAGACCCTCTGCGAGTGGAAAAGTTAGTGACATTGGGTCGGAGACCGGCCAGAGTAGAGATAGAAAACACGCAATACGCAATACGGAGTAGACCACCATGTCCTACGAAGACGGCTGGGCAGCCCTAAACCTGGAGAAGCCCAAGCGCATCCCGCGCACGGAATACTCGGCGACGATGCATTGGGATCTGATGAAGGCCGTGACCGGCATTGAGGTCGGCGTTTATAGCTCGGACGAGGTCAAGAAGCAGGCGGCCATCGCGTTCATGCGCGCCTGGAACTTCGACTTCTTCTGGAGCACGCTGATCGGCCACACCGAGTTCGGTGAGTGGCAGAGCGACATGGGCCACGCCGAATACGCAGCGGGCGGGGTGGATCGTCGCGACACGATTTTCAGCCCGTACAAGACCGCTGAAGATGTGCTCAGCTTCGATCCATGGGAGAAGCTCGGCCCGAAGGACAAGGGGGAGCTGATCCGCCGCTTCGAGACGCATTACCAGGCAAGCTGCGCGACGCATCCCGACGGCGTGAATATGACCGGCGTCTATGTGACCCTCGTCTCCGGCTTCATCGGGCTGTTCGGCTGGGATATGCTGTTGCTGGCCGCGGGCGAAGATCAGCAGCGGTTCGGCGCGCTGGCGAACCGCTACGCGTCGTGGATCCAGCAGTATTTCGACGCGCTGGCCGAGTCGAACGTGCCGGTGGTGATGATCCACGATGACTTCGTGTGGGCCAACGGGCCGATCTTCCGGCCGGCCTGGTATCGGAAGTTCATCACGCCGCACTACCGGGAGTATGTCAAGCCGCTGCGCGATGCGGGCAAGAAGGTGATGTTCTGCTCGGACGGCAACTTCGACGTGTTCGTAGACGACATCGTGGCGGCCGGCTTTCACGGCCTGGTCTTTGAGCCGCTGACGAAGCTCGAACCGATCGTCGAACGCTACGGCCAGACGCACGTCATCGTCGGCAACGCGGACACGCGCATCCTGCTCTACGGCTCGAAGGATGACATCCGCGCCGAGGTCAAACGCTGCATGGATCTGGGCCGGCGCTGTCCCGGCTTCTTCATGGCCGTCGGCAACCATATCCCGCCCAACACGCCGGTGGAGAACGCGCTGTATTACAACCAGGTGTATGAGGAGATGTGTTGGAGGTGAGGTTGGAGGTTGGAGACTGGAGACTGGAAGCTGACGTTTCACGTTTCACGAGGTCCCATGCAAAACTCACTTGAACGCGTCCGCACCGTCATCCACGGCAGCATCCCCGACCGGCCGCCGCTGTACGATCTGCTACGTAACGACGCCGTGCTCAGCCATTTTGCGGGCAAGACGTTGACGCTGGAGAACCGGGAAGAGGTGGTCTACGCCGCGTATGAGCCGGCGATTGACGCCACCCGGCCGTTGGTGCGACTGCCGGAGGCGGAACGCATGGTCACGCTGGAGGACGGCCGCCAGCAACGCTATTTCCGCTGGACGATCTGGAACGAAGAAAAGCGGTACGCCGACTCGGCCGCCTACGCCGCGGCCAAGCGCGCCGAGCTGGACGCCTACGATCCGGCCTGGAGCGCTGAGAAGCAGGCGGGTCTGGATGCGACCCTGGCGAAGTTCGCGGACGACCGGCGCCGGCTGGGCGAGGTGTTCTACTTCCCTGGCATCCCCGGCCCCGGTCTGCAAGGCATCTTCGGCGAGATCGGGCTGGAAGCGTTCAGCTACTATCTGGCGGACTGCCCGGAGATCATCAGCGAGCTGCTGGAGCGCAACACGCAGCGCGCCATCGCGTGGATCGAGCACCTGCCCGCAGATCACGGCATCGAGGCGGGGATGCTTGGCGACGACATGGCGTTCAAGAGCGGCCCGCTGCTGCGGCCTGCGTGGATGCGCAAGCACTACTTCCCGCGGCTGGCGCGCGTCATCGCAGCGCACCACGCCCGCGGCATCAAAGTGCTTTTCCACTCCGACGGCAACCTCAACCCGGTCTTGGGCGACCTGGTGGAGGCGGGGATTGACGGGTTGAACCCCATCGAGGTGCTGGCCGGGATGGATATCGCCGACATCCACCGCCGCTTCCCGAAGCTGTTCCTGTGCGGCGGGATTGACGTGTCGCAACTCCTGCCGCTCGGCGCGCCGGGGCAGGTGCGCGAGACGGTCAAACGATCCATCGAAGCGGCCGAGGGCCGGCTGATGGTCGGCAGCAGTACAGAGTTGAACAACGGCGTGCCGCTGGCGAACTATCTGGCGCTGCGAGATGCAGTGCTGGAGACGCGATACTAACCCGAAAATAGAATTTCTAATGCCTGTCTCGCCCCAAAGGACGACTTTCGTGAGCAACGACACCCTCAAACAACTGGTGGCCCTCTCCAACAACCTGGGCCGGCCGGAAAACGACTACGTCATCCTGGGCGAGGGTAACACCTCGACCCGCCTGGACGAACAGAGCTTTTATGTCAAAGCCAGCGGCACGGAACTGCGGACGATTACCGAGCGCGGGTTCGTGCAGGTGGCATTCGCCGGTCATCGTGCCCTACACCGACCCCGGCGTGCCCCTCGCCCGCGAAACCAGGGCGCGCATCATCCGCTACATTGACGAGCACAACGAGCTGCCGCGCATCATCCTGATCCAGAACCACGGGCTGATCGTGCTCGGCAAGACGGCGCAGCAGGTGGAGGACACCACCGCGATGGCCGTCAAGGCTGCGCGCATCCTGTTGGGCACGTTCGCCGCGGGCGGGCCGCACTTCCTGTCGGCGAAGGACGTGGCGCGCATCCACACCCGGCCGGATGAGCTGTATCGGCGGCAAAAGCTGGGCGTCCAGGCCAATCCCGCACTTATGACGGTGCAGGAGCACGCATCATGGGACGCGCGGATCAAGGGGCGGCGCAGAGTCAGGGCCGATATCAGGTCATCCCCCGTAGCCTGTGCTTCATCACGCGCGGCGATGAAGTGCTGTTGTTGCGCGGGGGACCGCACAAGCGGCTGTGGGCCGGCCGCTACAACGGCGTCGGCGAGCACATCGAGGCCGGCGAGGATGTCTATTCGGCCACGCTGCGCGAAATCCGGGAGGAAACCGGGCTGAGTGTACACGATCTACGGCTGTGCGGCGTGGCGCACGTGGATGCGGGGAATCCAGGCGTGGGCATCCTGTTTTTCATCTTCACCGCGCGAGCCGATAGCCGGATGGTCGGCGCCTCCCCGGAAGGCACGCTGGAATGGTGGCCGGCCGATCGCCTGCTGGCCGCCGACTTGGTGGAAGACCTGCCGATCCTGCTCCCGGAGGCGCTCGCCATGCCGCCGGCCGCGCCGCCTTTCTTCGCCGCGTATCGCTACGATGAGCAGGATCGGCTCGTGATTTCCTTTGCGTAGATCTCTACCCACCGGCAATCTCGCGAAGGAAACCCCGCAGGGCCGCATTCACCGCGCGCGGATTCTCCAGTACAGGAGCAGAGGATGGACTTGTCGTTGTTAGTCGCGATTTTGGCCCTGCTGGCATGGACGTTATTGCCGCAGCTTGATCGGTACACCGAAGCCGAAGTGAAGCATCAGGGTTTCTCAGAGATTTCCAAACCACCGCTATGCGGGCTGGTAATGGCCGGACACTTTTTCAGCCGGGCGGGCGAGGCTGGCAGGCATAGTGCAGGGTGTAGTCGCCATCCTCACAGTGCATGACCGTGGCTTGAGCATTCAGATGGGTACACAAGCATTCACACGCCTGCTGCACCAGCAGGGGACCAAGGGCTTGAGAGTCACGTGCAGCATACGCTGTTCAGTGTCCTTGCTCACCCAACCGCCCTGCGCCAGGAAACGGGTCCCCAATTGGCCCCGCGGCAGCCGCTGCACCGTTTCCTGGGCTTCCTGCGCCAGCCGCTGCCGTTCCGCAGGACTGACCGGGCCGCGGCGTGCGCTGAGGGCGCGTTCCAGGAGCACCGCGGTCATGCACTGCGCCAACTGCGCCAGGGTGTCGCGGCGCGCCTGGCGGATGAAGGTCTGGAACTGACCCAGGATGCTCATCTTGCGGGTATCGCTCACCCAGCGGACCCTTCGACAAGCTCAGGGCAGGCTCTGGCTGGCGGGCACGATACCGGTGCGCCCCCAGCGGATCAACTCCTCGGCCAGCCGCCAGTCGGCCACGATGCGCTGACGGCGCCGCCGGATGCCCGTGAGCAAGTCATTCAAGGCGCGTTTGGTGAGGTCACCGCGGCGCCAGCGGCCTACGGCGCTCCCCCTTTCGCTCAGGTTGAGCCGCCAGCGCGCTTTCAACCGGCGTGCGTGGGTGCACAAGGTCGCTGTTTCCGCCTCAGTGGGTCGCGCCCGCACCAACGCACTGGTGATAGCGCCACCGCAGAAGGCATCGGCGCCCTGGGCCCGCCCCTGCTTGAATTCCTCCTCCGCGGCTTGCTTGCCGCGCAGAACGGTCAGCAGGGCGCGGGCAGAACGGCCGACGGTGGGCCGGCCCACGGCGTGGAAGGCGGCGCGGTGGCCGCTGCGCACGTCTTCGACCACGATCGTGCGACAGCAGTAGCCGCGGGCGTTGATGGCCGGCGCGGGCAGATCGGCCAGGCGGGTTTTGAGCCGGCGGATGCGCTGCCCGTCGGCGCGGCGCACCACGGCATATTCGCCGTCCACGAAGGCGCTCTGGGGCACCTCCGCCACCACCTGGCGCACCGTGGGCGTGTCGTCAGCCCAGACCACCAGGCCGGTGCCGCGGCGGTCAAAGGCTTCCAGCACCTCTTGGGCGAGCGCGCTGCGGTCGCCCCCCACCAGTTCGACCGGTTGACCGCTGGCCTGTTCGACCTGGGCCACGACCGCCGCCAGTTGGCCGCCCAAGGCCGTGTCACCCTGGCGCCAGGTGACGTGCAGGACCCGGCCCACACAGCGGGCGCTGACGGCGCAGATCTTGACCACCGCCGTGACCACCCGCTGCCAGATGCCATGCTTGGTCTGGGCCACGGCCTTCTGGGTGTAGAGCGGGATGACGTGGCTATCCCACATACAACTCCCGCCCGGCGCTGGGGCCGGTCGCGTGCGTCAAGGCGGTCTGGCTGGCGGCCAGAAAACGCGCCACCGGTCGCTCCGCCGCGGGCGTGCCCGCCGCGGCCGCCGTCTGGTCGTGGGCGACGATGCGATCCAGGTAGGCGTGCAGGTCGCTGCGCTGCGGGTAGCGGTCATGGCCCACGATGGCGGCGAATTCGTCCTCCACCAACTCACCCACTTGGGCCACGCGGGCTTTGCCAGCGGCCAAGGCGAACAGGAGGGTGTAGCAGCGCAGGTGGTGGCTGTAGCAGGTCGTGGGGGGTGTCACGTCCAGCAGGGGCAGCACCCGCTCCAGCCCCAGGGCCTGCAGCGCCCAGAGATGCCAACTTTTCGAAAGTTGGCATCTCTGTCAGGAGTTACGCGGCCTGGCGCGTGAGGCTGCCTGCGGCCGCCGCTGGCGTAGGCAACGCCTGGTCGCGAAAGGCACTGCCGGTATAGTCGGCCAAACCCGCCTGCTGCAGGTAGCCCTGGACGGCCGCGGCGCTGACCTGCGTGCCATCTTGCGCGGCCAATTGGGCGACGATGCTGGCCGCATCCAGGCTTCGTCGTGAGCTCAGCCGAACGGCGTTAGCCCACTGGCAGTTCGACGATGCGGCTCGCCACCGCGGGCGTGACCGGCTGTGCGACCGGCAAACAGCCTTCGTCCTGGCTCAGGCCAGGGGAAACTACACTGTATGTCATCGCGGCAGGGTCTTGGGCGGCGGCAAAAGTGTCCGGTTGTTAACGTGCTCTATGGGGGCTATCTAGCCCAGTTTGGAAATCTCCAATCCTGGCAACTTCACAAACTCGTTGCTGCGCCACATCCGCAGCAACTCCTCCTGGTATTGCCTTGCTCATTCTTTGACGAGCCTTTGACCGCGCAAAGGCAGGTCCCCTTCGATCATTTCCAGCGTCTCAGCATCGAAGACCGCGTTGTACTCACCGTAAATGGCGTGGAAATGAGGCACACCATGTTCACTCTGGCTGAAGTACATCTTGATGAGGATCCCGTAGAAACACGCAACGACTGGCATCGAAACTTTCCTTCCTCACAGTCCACCTGTCGTTCGACCCGGTGGCGCTGCTCAGTTACAGATGATAGCGCAAAGGAAGCAGGTTGTCAATCCTGTCAGGACGCGCCGATTGTCGGGGTGGGGCGCAAGCGTTCAAGTGACCGGCGCTTCTAAAAGCGCCGGTCACTTGGGCAGTGTCATCTATCCCGCCAACGTCTGCTCGAACTCGGCTGTGTTGGCGGCTAACAGCAGTCCCCGCTGTCCTATGTGCGTGGTCGGAGGAGCAGCTCCGCACGCCCGATGCCGCATGTTGCTGTTCCGGCTCTCTTGCGATACAATGGTTGTGGTGCGCGACATGATATAGTATTACCCCGCGACATTCGCGTTGATCGCGAGAATCTTTGGCGGCGTCATTGCGAGCGCAGTTTGCGAAGCAATCTCCTCCATGCGCGGGGGATTGCTTCGTCGCAAAGGACGCTCCTCGCAATGACTCCCGTGTTTGGTTGCGGCAGGAGGCCGCGCTATGTTAACCCGGAAGGGCCGAACGGCAATCCCGACCCGGTCGCGTCCGGCCGTGACGTCCGCGAGACCTTTGCGCGCATGGCGATGAACGACGAAGAGGCGGTCGCGCTCGTCGCCGGAGGACACACCTTCGGCAAGTGCCACGGCGCCGGCCCTGCATCGCATGTGGGCCCCGAGCCCGAAGCCGCCCCCATCGAAGAACAGGGTCTCGGCTGGAAGCTACGGATGTGACGACTCGCAGGAAAAGTTTGTGCGCGACTTCGTGGCGGCGTGGAACAAGGTGATGAACCTGGACCGCTTCGACCTCGCCTGATCGCAGCATAAACCCCTGGTGAACGGTATAGAGGATATAGCGATGCCGGATTTCGACGTTCTCATCATCGGCGGCGGCGCCACGGGCGGCGGAACCGCGCTCGACCTGGCGCTGCGCGGACTGCGCGTCGCGCTGGTCGAGCGCGCCGATCTGACCGACGGCACCTCGGGCCGCTATCATGGCCTGCTGCATTCGGGCGGCCGCTACGCGGTGCGCGACCCCGAATCCGCGCGCGAGTGCATCGAAGAGAACCGCCTCCTGCGCAAGATCGTCCCGCACGGCATCGAGGACACGGGCGGCCTCTTCATCCAGACCCCCGACGACGACGCCGAATATGCCGAAAAATGGATCATTGCTTGTCGTGAGTGCGGCATCGCAACCGAAGAAATCAGCCCGGCGCAGGCCCTCAAGGAGGAGCCGACGCTCAACCCGCACATCCGCCGCGCCTTTCGCGTGCCCGACGCCGCGTGCGACTCGTTCGACATCCTGACCGCGCTCGGCGCGGCGGTGCAGGCGCATGGCGGCCAGGTGATGACCTATCACCAGGTCGTCGGCCTGCGCGTCGAGGGCGACCGGGTGATCGGCGCCCGGCTGCGCCACCGGCGCACGGCCGAGGAGCGGTTCATCGCCGCGGCCATGGTCGTCAACGCGGCCGGCGCGTGGGCCGGCCAGATCGCGGCGATGGCCGGCTGCCCGCTCACCGTGCGGCCCAGCAAGGGCACGATGGTCGCGATGGCCTATCGCTTCGTCAACACCATCATCAACCGCCTGCACCCGCCCGGCGACGGCGACATCCTGGTTCCGGTGGGCACGGTGGCGGTCATCGGCACTACGTCGGTCAACGTGGCCGACCCGAACGATACCAGCGTGCAGCCGTGGGAAGTCCGGTTGATGCTCGAAGAAGGGGAGAAGCTGATCCCCGGCTTCAGCCAGGCGCGGGCGCTGCGCGCCTGGGCGGGCGTGCGGCCGCTCTACGAGGAAGGCGCCAGCGCGGAGGGCCGCGAAGCCAAACGCACCTTCGCCGTCCTGGATCACGCTCAGCGCGACGGCGTCGGCGGGCTGATCACGGTGGTCGGCGGCAAGTTCACCACCTATCGCCTGATGGCGGAACGCGCGGCCGATGTCGTCTGTACGCACCTGGGCGTGACCGGGCCCTGCCAAACCAGCGAATACCTCCTGCCTGATGCGCGCTTTCCCCTCACCGGCCCCAAACCCCACTGGCTGGGCCATCGGCTGGCGCATTTAGAAAAGGCGCGGGCGAAGGATCAGTTGATCTGCGAGTGCGAGATCGTCACCCGTCAAGACGTGGAGGCGGCCGCCCGCGCGCATCCCGACGTCGCGGCGCCGTGGGTGCTCGACGATCTGCGCCGCGACCTGCGCCTCGGCATGGGGCCATGTCAGGGCGGGTTTTGCGGCTATCGCGCCGCGGGCATCCTGCACGAGAGCGGCTGCCAGGATGCCAGTCAGGCGACCGCGGCGCTGGCCGACTTCGCACAGCGGCGGTGGAAGGGCCAACAGCCTCTGATGTGGGGACAAGGGTTGCGCCAGGCGCTGCTCGACGAGCAGATCTACCGTGCGACACTTGGCCTTGAGCGGCTGACGACGTGTTGACTTGCCAGCCGATGTATGGTATAAGAGACCGGCTTTTGGAAAGGCCATCCCGGAATCCATGAAGCTCACGACACACAACTACGCCAGGCACTGAGGAGTAAGGGCATGCCGACACGAGACCATCTCGTTAGCCGGGAGCGCCGCAAGCTGCTCGACGAACGAAATCGCATCCATGGAGCGCTCGAGCGACTGCGCGAGGCGCTGAAAGTCGAAGTTGACGTTGATCTTGAGGAAGGGGACCCTGACCTGATCGAGCGCGAAAAGAACGTCGCGCTGGTCGCCCAGCTCGAACACAAACTGGAAGGGGTCGAAGCCGCGTTGCGCGCCATCGAAAAAGGCAAGTACGGCACGTGCGAGCGGTGCGGCAAGGAGATCGCGCCCGAACGCCTGGAGGTTCGGCCTGATGCCATCCTCTGCGTCCAGTGCCAGGTTGAAGTAGAAAAGCTGATCAAGCGTGGTTTGCTCGCGCGCGCTGTCGAGGAGCGGCAGTAGACCATTGCCAGCCTTTCGCAGATCAGGAGTGTCTGAAACGGGTCAAATCAGCTCTCAGCCGGGCGACTTGACCCGTTTTTCATGTCGAAAACCCGTCAGGAGGTAAGCCCACTTATGTCCTCGAAAAAAGTCTTCGTTTCCAACCACCCGCTGATTCAGCACAAACTGGCCATCTTGCGCGATGTGAATACCGGGCCGAAGAAGTTTCGCGCGCTCATCCGGGAACTCTCGATCCTGCTCGCCTATGAGGCTACGGCCGACCTGGGGCTGGCGCCCCATAGTGTGCAGACGCCGATGGGCACGGCCGACTGCGCCAGGCTGACCGAAACCATCGGCCTGGTGCCGGTGCTGCGTGCGGGCCTGGGCATGGTCGAAGGCATTTGGGAGATGATGCCGGGGGCTGAGGTGTGGCACATCGGCCTGTTCCGCGATGAGCGCACCCTGCGGCCGGTCCAGTATTACAACAAGCTGCCCGTCGCGCCCACCGTGCAGGTCTGCCTGATCCTCGATCCCATGCTGGCCACCGGCGGCACGGCCGTGGCGACCGTAGACATCCTGAAGAGATGGGGCGCACAGCGCATCAAATACGTCGGCATCATCGGCGCGCCCGAAGGGATCGACCGCTTGCACGACGCACACCCTGATGTCTCCATTCACCTGGCGGCTGTAGACGCGCGGCTGAACGACTACGGCTATATCGTGCCGGGGTTGGGGGATGCGGGAGACCGGCAGTTCGGCACGGGCTGACATGCCTCACACCGCTTCCCGCCCGTCGTGGGACGACTACTTCATGGGCATCACGTTCCAGGTGGCTGGTCGCAGCACGTGCGACCGGGCGCGCGTGGGCGCGATCATCGTCAAGGACCGCCGCATTCTAACGACCGGCTACAATGGCGCGCCGGCCGGCCTGGCCCATTGCGATGACATCGGCCATCTGATCGTCGGCGGCCATTGCGTGCGCACGCTGCACGCGGAACAGAACGCCATCATCCAGGCGGCGCTGCACGGCGTCAGCGTCGCTGGCGGCGCGATCTACGTCACGCACCAGCCCTGTCTCACCTGCGCCAAGATGATCATCAACGCCGGCATCCGCCGCGTGATCTACGCCGGCCACTACCCGGATCAAAACGCGGTCGCCTTCTTGCAGGCAGCCAGGGTCGAACTGGTCGCGCATCCGGCCCCTGGCAAGCTTGAACCGGCCGATGAAGCGCCGATGAACAACGTATGACCGCCGAAGTCTACATCTCCGTTGACGTCGAGACCGCTGGGCCGTGTCCCAGCCTCTATTCGTTGCTCTCCATCGGCGCGTGCCTGGTCACGGACCCCCAGCGCGCGTTCTACCCGGAATTTGACTCATCATGCGCTCAGCGATGCCCAGGATCAGGCTGAACTGTTGCGTCGAATGCTGGCCGAGGCCTCGGCGCACGGTTGGAGTTGGGTGTAGACACAGGAGGCGACACATGAGTGCAGATAGAACCACAGTTCCAGCAGCCGATCTGGACCGCATCATCGAATCGGCCCAGCGCATGGGCGTGGAATTGGACGAGGCCGATGCGCTCCAATGGCTGACCGCGATGGCTGCGTGGCAGACCAGCGGCGACATCGCCCTGGACACGCGCAGCGGCGTTTTCGGCCACAAGGTCGTCATGCTTGACTTCAGTGACCAGGACCTGGCCTACTTCCGGGAGATCGGCCGGCTGGTGGAATTCCACGATCAGCCGGGCGTCGTAGAAACCGCGCTCGCGCTCTCGGGTTCGGCCGCACAGTCGAAGATTCAGACCTACCCCGGCGACTGCGACTACTTCGAGCGCGTGAACATCAAAGCGCCGACGCGCGCGGAGGCGTGTCGCATCCTGGCGGACCTGATGCGCGAGAAGGCGCTGAGCGTCGAAAAGGGCCCCACCTACCAACTGATCGAGGTCAAGTTCGGCGCCTATCCCGCCGACATCGTCCGCGGCGATCGCGTCTGCAAAGCCGGCGCGCCGATCGCCTGGATGCCCGAGGAGATCAGGGCAGGCAAGATCGCGGCCGCCACGCCATCGGCCGCGGAGATCGCCATCGGCTGGGACGATGCGGCGGCCGAACCAGGCTGGTGCAAGCTGGACTGGGTGGTGGCAGACCCGGTGCGCGGTCGCCTGGCCAACGCCAGCAACATGCTCGACGTGACCTGGGAAGCCCCTGATGGCAGCATCACGCCGCTGGACGGCTACCTCGATCCCTACTTCCAGGAGGTCTACCTGGACGCGGATTCCATCCCCATCTTCTCCAAGCTGGCGCGCCATGTTTCATCTGATGCGCTGGACGACTACGTGACAGCTTTGGAGCGCGAGACCAGGAAGTACGTGACGAAGGACATCAACTACGGCAAGGCGGCCAAGCGGATGTACAACGTCTTCCGGCTCACCGGCCGCTACACTGAGGCGGCCTTCATCCGCGAGCTATTCGACGAGCCGGCGACGATGCTCTACCAGGTGTGGTCGCTGATTCGCACCCTGGATGACTGCTGCCGGCCAGACACCGAAATCTCCATCGAGAACCTGTTGGCCCAGGCCGATCACCTGATCGTGGCCGTCATCGAGGCGCTGGAAGGGGAACAAGAGGTCGAGATCGTCCGCCAGTTGTTGCGGCTGCGAGACGTCATCAGCCGCAAGCGGAGCGGCGAGGCGCTGACGGCCGAGGCCGAAGCTGCCCGGCAGCGCGTCATCAATATCGTCAACAACTTTTTCTACGAGCGGCTGACCGCGCTGCCGGAGATCAAGAGCTACATCGAGGAGCTGCAGGGATAGCCCGCCGACAGCTCAGTGCAAAGGAGCATCCATCATGGCGACCAAGATCGAGGCAATCGGCGTCTTCCGTCCCAAACTCGCGCTCAATCCCACCGCCAGGCTGGATCAGGTGGTGGATTTCAGCCTCACTCACTCACTCACTCACTCGGCTCGCGGCCGGCGCGCGGTGAGACCTGAGACTTCAGCAGTCTTCTCCCCAGCCAGGAGGGTGAGACCATGAAACGTTTCTTGTCCAGTGTCCGCGTCCGCCTGCTTCTGCTCGTTCTGCTCGCCGTCCTCCCTGCCCTGGGACTGACCCTTTACACCGGCTGGGAAGAGCGGCAGGTCGCGGCTGACCACGTGCAACACGATGCGCTGCAATTGGCGATCCTCGCCTCCGCCGATCAGGATCTGCAGATCGAGAGCACGCGCCAACTTTTGATCGGCCTGGCGCGCCTTCCCCCAGTGCGTCAGGGTGACCCGGCAACCTGCTCTGCGCTCTTCGCGGATTTGATCAAGCAGTATCCGCTCTACGCCAACCTCATCGTGGTCAAGCCCAACGGCGATCTCTGGTGCAGCGCAACGCCTTTCAGCGGCACGGTCAACTATGCCGACCGCGCCTGGTTTCCGGAGGTGCTGCACCTGGCCTCATGGCTGACGGAAGTGGTGGCGCCGTGGCAGGTGCGCACCGCGCAGGCCGGCATTCAGTTGGCGGTCGAAGTCGAAGCAGGGCTGCCCCCCATCGCGGCCGACGCCGACTTCCTGGGCCAGGTGCTGGAAAACCTGCTGGATAACGCGGTCAAATTCAGTCCTGGGGGCGGCACGGTGACGGTGCGCGCGTATGTCGAAGACGAACGCCGAATGACGAACGACGAACGGCCAGGCCCCACGGATGGCGGTCGTTGGTCGTTGGTCGTTGGTCGTTCGTCCCAAGGGGCGATTGCGCGCCCGGTTGTGATCGCGGTCAGCGACCAGGGCGTGGGGATTCCGCGGGACAAGCTCCAACAGATATTCAGGCGCTTCTACCAGGTGAACGGCGGCACGACGCGCCAGTTCGGTGGGGTGGGCATTGGCCTGGCGTTGTGCCAGACGATCGTCGCCGCGCACGGCGGTCGGATTTGGGCCGAGAGCGCGGGCGAAGGGCAGGGCAGCACCTTCTACGTCGCGCTGCCGGTCGGCGGTGATGGGGCCGCGGGGTGAAGCGCCGTGGGTCGAAATCCCGAATCCGGTTGAATTTCCTGCGGTTACGTGCTACAATAGCGCCGAGTACTTCAATGGGACAGACGATGTCGTTAAGTTAGCGTCCTGAAGTCGAGGCTTTAGCCGGTTTTCAGCCCTGCTAAATGACAGGAGTTACGTAGTCCTGGCTCTCAGGGGGTCTGCGACCCCCGTCTTGTCACCAGCAGCGGCCCATTTGAGCCGACGACGCCGGTCGCAGACCGGCTGGGAGCGTCCACTACGTAAGTCCTGTAAATGATATTTACGGCACAGGAGGGCCGCCATGCGCAAGTTTTCCTCGTATGGGCCGGTGGACACCCGGCAGCACTACTATGCCCCGCGGCAGGCATTGATCGAGCGCGCCTACATCCAAATGGTCGGCGAAGACCCCGAACTGGGGGGTCACTACATCACCGTCTGGGGGCCGCGGCAGACCGGCAAGACGTGGATCATGCAGCAGGTGTTGTGGCGGCTACAGGCCGACGACCACTTCGACGTGCTCAAGATCAACCTGGAGCATCTGAAGTTCGAGACTGAAGTGGATAGCGTGGTGCAAGAGTTCGCGCGGATGATCGCCCGCGACCTGGGGTTGGATAACGGCGCGGTCACGCGGCTCAAGGACGTCTACGATGTCTTCCGCCGCGGGGTGCTGCGCAAGCCGCTGATCCTGATCCTGGACGAGTTCGATGCGCTGCCTGAGGCGGCGATTACGGGGCTGGCGAGCGTGTTTCGCAACGTCTACATCCGCCGGCAAGACCAGGCCAACCTCCCCAGCGCGGCGCGGGACTACCTGCTGCACGGGGTGGCGCTGATCGGGGTGCGGGCGGTGTTGGGGGTCGAGAACCCACGCGGATCCCCCTTCAACGTGCAGCGCAGCCTGCACATCCCCAATCTGACCGCCGCCGAGGTGGCGGGGATGTTCCGCTGGTACGAGCAGGAGAGCGGTCAGACAGTCGCCCCCGAGGTGGTGGCGCGGCTGTTCTACGAGACGCAGGGGCAGCCGGGTCTCACTTGCTGGCTCGGCGAGGTGTTGACTGAAATCTACAACAAGCATCAGCCGACGATTACCCCGCGCGACTTCGAGATCGCCTATGCCGCGGCGACCCAAGAGCTGCCCAACAACAACATTCTGAACATCATCAGCAAGGCGCGCCAGGAACCCTACAAGTCGTTCATCCTGGAGTTGTTCCAGACGCGGGAGAAGATCGAGTTTCGTTACGAGGATCCCGTCATCAACTTCCTCTACATGAACGGCGTGGTGGACTACGAAGTGGTCGAAGAGGCCAACCGGTACGTGAAGTTCCCCTGCCCATTCGTCCACAAGCGGCTTTTCGACTACTTTGCGCGCGAGCTGTTTCGGCATCTGGGGCAGCTCTACCCGCCCTTTGCGGACTTGAGCGACACGATCACCGACGACGCGCTGGACGTCAGGAACCTGTTGCGACGCTACGAGACTTACCTGCGCGAGAATCGCGACTGGCTGCTGAAGGAGGCGCCGCGACGCAGCGACCTGCGGATCTACGAGGCGGTCTACCACTTCAACCTGTTCGTCTATCTGCGCCGGTTTCTCGACGGCTATGGCGGGTCGGCCTATCCCGAGTTTCCGACCGGCAACGGCAAGGTGGATATCCTGATGCGCTACGCAGGGCGGACCTACGGTCTGGAGGTAAAGAGCTACCGGACGTCCAGACAGTACCGGGAGGCGCTGCAACAGGCCGCGCGCTATGCCCGGCAGTTGGGGCTGAGCGAGATCACGCTGGCGCTGTTCGTGGAGGAGGTGGATGACGCCAGCCGCGCCCGCTACGAGGCGGTCTACACCGACGCGGCGACCGGCGTGACGGTGATTCCGGCCTTCGTGGCGACCGGCTGAGCTTGAGACTTCCGATCAGTTGTCCATGCCGGGCGCAGCGCCACGGCGGGTGAAAACGGAACGCGGATGGACGCGGAGGCCGCGGACGACGCGGGTATTTTTCCGATTTTGTCCGCGTTCTCCGCGTCGTCCGCGTAGTCCGCGTCCCGTTTTCAGGACGGGATGCAGTCACCCCGTCGCCCCGTCACCCCCAACCGGCAGCCACACCGTAAACGTGCTACCCTTCCCCACTTCGCTCTCCACCGTGATCCGGCCGTTGTGGCGCTGCACGATCTCCTGGCAGATAGTCAGCCCCAGACCGGTGCCGGGCACATTGCGCTGTTGCGCCGCGGTGCCGCGATAGAACCGCTCGAAGACGTGAGGCAAATCCGCCGCCGCAATCCCCAGGCCGGTATCGCTGACCGCCACGGTGACCCAGGAGCGGCCTTCGGCTTGCTGCAAGGCCGTGCGCAACGTGAGCGTGCCGCCCTGGGGCGTGTAGTTGATCGCGTTGGTCAGCAGATTGATCAACACCTGCATCAGCCGATCCGCGTCAGCCAGCGCGGGGGGCAATGCGGGCTGGGGCAAGACCTCCAATGTCAGGCCGGCCTGCCTGACCAGAAGCGCTCGCGCATCCACCAGCATGGCGATGACCCGGTTGACGTCCAGCGCCGCAAGCTGGATGCGGATCTTCCCCTGATCCAGCCAGGAGAGGTCCAGCAGATCCTTGATGAGGTGTTCCAGGTGGGCCGTTTCGCTGTGCAGCGTGGTCATGTACTGCGCATGTTTCTCCGGCTTGCCGTGCTCCAGCAGATACAGATAGGCCTTGATGTTGGTCAGGGGCGTGCGCAGTTCGTGCGAGACGTTGGCGACAAACTGGCTTTTGAGTTGATCGAGCTCTTTGAGCCGCTCGTTGGCGACCTGGAGCCTGGCCGCTGTCTCCGCGAGCTCGGCCGTGCGCTCGGTCACGCGCTGCTCCAGCTCGGCGGTGTGACGCTGCACCTGTTCGCGCAGGCGGGTCTGTTGGATGGCGACCGCCAGTTGATCGGCCATCCTGCGGGCGATGGCCTCCTGGTCGGTGGTGAAGGCCCCCGGCCGATCGGCCGCCAGGCTAAGCATGCCGATCAGTTCGCCCTCGGCCAGCAGTGGCACGTTGACGAGGGAGCGCACTCCCTCGGCCTGCAGGGTTTGCAGTGTCGGTGACAGGTGAGGGATGGCAAGCAGATCCCCGATCACGCGCACGACACCCCCGCGGAGATCCTCGATCTGGATGTCTTCCAACGGGATGCGATCGCCGGCCGCCAGCTTCGTTTGGCCCTCAGTCAAGACAGCGAGCACCGTAGCTTCAGCCTGGGCAGGATCGAAGAGAGCAACACTGGCGCGCCGGCAGGGCACCAACCGGCGGAGGCCCCGCAGAGCAGTCTCGGCAATCGCCTCGACCGGCTGCGCCGCCAGGGTCGCCTGGTCAATCTCGTGCATGGCTTCCAGGCGTGCAGCATAGTGTTGCTGCGCCTCGCGCGCGCACACCAGTTCGGTGATGTCGCGGCCGATGCCGACGATGCCGGTAATGCGTCCCTCATCGTCTCGCAGCGGCAGCTTGGAGGTGAGCAGCCAGCGACTTTGACCGCTGACATTGACCAGCAGTTCTTCGCGGGCGATCACCGCCTGCCCACTCTGCAGCACGGCCCGGTCATCAGCATAGAAGTGAGCTGCCACCTCTGCCGGAAACACATCCCAGTCGGTCTTGCCCAGGACTTCAGCTTCCGGCCTGCCGATGTTCTCCAGATCAGCGCGGTTCGCCAGGACTTTGCGCGTGGCGGCGTCCTTGACGTAAATGGCATCGGGCAGGTTGTCAATGACGGTGCGCAACAGGATGCGTTCTTGCGCCAGCGCCTCCTGCGCCCGCTTGCGCTCCGCCAGCTCCCGCTGAACCGCCTCATAAAGCCGCGTGCTCTCGATGGCGACCGCAACCGCATCGGCGATGGTGGCAAGCAACTCTTGCTCCGCCTCGCCATAGGCGTTGGGGCGGTACGCCTGCACCGAGATCACACCGACCACGTCAGCGCCGAGCAGCATGGGCACGCCCAACCACGACGGTGGGGCTTCCATCGTGCCCCATACCTGCACTGGCGGCAGATGCTCCTTCTCTTGTTCGTAATCGCGGATGAGGAGAGGGCGCTTGTTGGTAACAACAGAGGAGGTGAGGCCGGGGTTCAGAGGTCGCCGTTGCTGAGGCTTGCGTACACCTTTGTCCACGCGAATGCGGAAGTCCAACTCATCGGCGGCGCGATCATAGAGGCAGATAAAGAACGCCTCGGCCTCCAGCGTCGCCGTGATCTCGCGGTAGACGATTTCCAGCAGTTCATCCAGATGCAGGGTGGAGCTGAGCGCGCGCACAATACGGTTGAGGAGAGCCAGCCGGTCGGCGCGCTGCCTGGTCTCTGCCAGCAGGCGAGCGTTGATGATGGCCTGGGCGGCCTGATCGGCCAGGCCTTGCAGCAGGGCCAGTTCATCTTCGCCGAAGTGGCGCACTTCGCCGAAGGTAAAGACGTTCAGGCCACCGACCAGTTGCCCATTGCGCAGCATGGTCGCGCCAACAACGGTGCGGGTGTTATGACGCGCATAGAGATCGGCGTTGAGCAGGCCGGGGATGGCTTGCACGTCCGGGACGACGATGATCGGCCCCATCCGCCGGGCAAGCTCGTCGTAGGTGGCGCGGGGCATAGGCTGCGCACGTTCGCGGTACTCCAGTGGACAGCCAAAGGTGGCGACGTGGCAAAACACCTGGTGCTCGTCGTCGTACAACGTGACGCTGGCGGCGGGGACGTTCAGGGCATGGACAGTCTCTTCGCATACGGCATCCAGCACCGCTTCCAGATCAAGTTGGGCATTAAGGCGCGCGGCGACCTGTAACAACGCCTGGGTGCGCGCTCCCTCGCGGCGGGTGCGGTCTTCAGCCCGCTTGCGCATCAGCGCTTCCACAATCGCCACCGAGAGGGTCTCTACGTCCTCCCGCTGTGTGTGATTGTACCCGCTCTTGCGGTTCGCCAGGCCGATCATCCCAATCGTCTTTCCCGCTTGCTTCAAGGGCGCACCCAGGAAACAAGTAAGCGGCGGATGACTTTCGGGAGCGCCGACCCGATCGGGATGGGCGGTGA
>Ga0194110_10003879_pt1 | contig 18357 bp, 14 predicted proteins | sample TA2Kig1200mmetaG_FD_146192 | JGI IMG/M metagenome (GOLD analysis project Ga0194110, IMG submission 146192) | Freshwater microbial communities from Lake Tanganyika, Tanzania - TA2015032 Kigoma Deep Cast 1200m | ecosystem: Environmental > Aquatic > Freshwater > Lake | place: Tanzania: Lake... | reverse complement strand
GTCGTCGAGTACGGGATGTGCGTATCACTCATGTGGATGAAGGAGAAGTCCTCAACCGCCGACGAAGGTGAAGCCAGCAACGCAACCAGAAGCAAATGAACGAGCATCATCAGGCCCTCCCGGCCCTTCTACCGCAACGTCACATTGCCGAGAAGCTGAACATCCCCCTGTGACTCGTTCGCGATCTGCGGGCCGCCGCGGAAGCTGTTGCCCATGATGACCGCGCTCTTCACGTCCGGCCCGAGGCGCACGTGCGGCTTGCCCTGCCCGAACCGCGAGGCCTGCAGCATCAGGGCGCCGCCGAGCACCTCGACCGCCGGAACGCCGTTCGCCCACTGGCAGAAGTTGCACTGCGACAGGCTCACGGTGCCCGTGCCCTCGGCGTGCACGATCTGCTTGTGCGGGCCCCAGAACGAGCAGTTCGATAGCTGCACCACGCCCGCGTGCGTCGGCTCGATGCGCACGACCGACTCACACGCCGGCGAACCCACGAACTCCCCGTTGGTGATGAGCAGCCCGGGCTCCTGCGTGCCCTCCACGAGCAGCGGCACCACGCACCAGTCCGCCGCGATGCCCAGGAAGTTGCCGTTCGTCGGCCCGTTGTCGCTCTTGTAGAAGCGATACCCCACCTTCGCGCCCCACACGAACGTGTTCGTCATGAACTCCCAGTCGCTCCGCCCGATCTCGAAGGCGACGAGGTTGTTCTGCATGTACTCGACGAGCTTCGCGCCCTTCTCGCCGGTCGGCGAGGTCGGCGTGTTGCTGCGCGTCCAGGAGTTCGGGTTGAAGTGCACGTTCTCCACACGCCCGATGTCGGTGCACTTGTCCAGGTGCACGCCGATCTTCAGCGGGATGCCGTACACGTTCCGGATGTAGTGCATCTCGTGCGGATACGTGCCGAAGTCGATCCCCATGTACGGGTTCAGCAGCGTCACGTCGATGACGTTCAGATGCGTCCCGCGCCCCTGGATGGTCCACGGGTACGGCTGCACGTCATCGGCCTGCTGCTCGGGGTAGTAGATCGTCACCCCGCGCACGGTGCTGTTCGTCTCCAGCATGATGAGCGGCGGCCCCTCCGCCGACCCTCGCCCCCCATACGCCAATAGCGTCGTCCCCACTTCCGGCGACGAGTAGTGCGGCCCCTCCCACACCCCCTCCAACGTCACCCCCGGCGGGACGGTCAGGTTCCCCTCAATCCGAATCTGCCCCACCGGTAGCTGCACCACCCCTCCACCCGTTTGCCCGGCCCTGTTGAGGGCGGCTTGGAGCGCACCGGTGTCGTCGGTCTGACCATCGGCCTTGAGGTCAACCGGGTTCACACTGGCGGCGCGGCACACGGCGCCGAACGGCAGGGCCGAAGCGACAAGGAAGGTCAGCATGGGGGTGCGTACCTCAGCCTATGTTCAGTGGCACAGAGCGCGTGGGTATCTTCGTGGCCGCTGGCACGCGCTCCTTCAGGTCGGACAAGGCGCGCGGCAGGGCAGTGGGCGCGGGAAGGCCGGTACTGCGGGATCGCGGACGAGCCGGCAGGAACCTGCACCGTCCGTGTCGAACATGGGTTGTACCAGAGGCGTGTGATGTCCGATCGTGAGAGGCGCGATCCGACCCCTCTGGGGGAACGGGGTTGCGCGTCCTTGTGGTTCGCGCGCCACCGGCCCTTTGCCGCCGAAGCTCCGGAGCCCGTTGTGTTAGCACTCCCGCCGGGGACCAAGCGAGCGGCAACGGTGATTGCAGCGCCCGAGACCGGCGATCGGGCCGCTTCCGGTGTGTCGTCCGCTATCGGGGAGTAGGCTGGCGCGCGCGTCGTGGTTGGCGCTGCTACATACCACACGAGCAGCGTAGGCCAGAGCGGTGCGGACAGCGGCCTGTCGGCGGGTCGGAGCCGGCCAGGGGCCTCGGAGTCGGCCGCCGCTGCCGAGGAGTCCAGGCTCAGGGCACCAATCGCGCTCAACGGGAGTTGAAGGGAGGGACGGCACATGGTGACGCCGATGTGGGCGGTAGCGCTCTGGGGGATGCTAGGGGGGCTTGGTGCCTTCCTGGCGCAGAAGACTGTCGAGGGGCTGTTTGGGACCCCGCGACTTCCGCTGGTGATAGGCCTGCTCCGCTGCTGCTTCTTGGGGATCGTGGCCGCCGTAGCGTTGAGTGGGTGCAACCTTGTGCGGCACGATGTGATGGCTGGGGTCGCCAGTGAGTCCTTCGTGCGCGCGCTAGGTGCAAGCGCTGACGCCGGTGTCACCTCTAAGCTGTCATGAGGGAGGCCTCGACATGATGGTAACCCTCCGAGTGTGGGCCGTAAGGCTGCTCAGGTGGCTAGGTGTCTCTGCGCTGTCGGACGCAGAGGTGGGGGCCTACGAGACCGTCCTACGAGCTGAGACCCGCATATCGGCACTGGCCGGCGGCTGGGCTGCGGCGCCGACTCCCGCGAGCCGTACGGTAGGCCCTGGTGCCTTGGCTCAGAGCGCCGAGGCGGGTATCACGGCCTTGGCGCAGATCGACGCAGAACTGGCCAGCACGCTGTCTCCAGATAGCCGGATCCGGAGGTTCCTCAGAGAGGCACAGGCACACCTGGCCGGTGTCCTCCAGCACGCCCAACGCATCAGTGACCACGATCCAGAAGAGGCAGAGCCCGGGACGGAGCGCTGCCAGCAGCTCGCTAGGTCAGCGTTCGCTGGGTTCCATGTGGAGGTAGCTGACGCGCGTGTTGCTGCACTCGCGTGCCTGGCGTCCACATGCAGGGGGCAGCTGGCCGAGGAGCCAGTTGCGGCAGGTCGGGTTCCCGCGGTGCCAGAGGACGAGAGTCCGTCGGACGATAGGCTGCCTGTAGTCGCCGGGCGCATAGTACTCGCGTACATCGACGAGTACCTATCCACCAGCAGTGAGCCGGACGCGACCTCTTACATCGCACGAGCCCCCAACGGCGCCGTTGAGAAGGCAGTCCGCCTGCACATCGACACAGCACGCGTGTTCTGGCCCCGTATTCCGGCCCACTCGGAAGGTTAGGATTACGGGTTGTTGGCCAGCTTCGGGGGCCCGAGGTGTGGCAGGTTGGGGTCCCGTCACGAGTCGGAGTCCGTCGGCTCCAGCGTCGTCTTGTCGACGCCGCGAAGGTCGCACATGAGCGCATAGACCCATCGCGCCATCAGGTCCGAGGGCCCCTCGGCTAGCCCATGCTGCTTCCGCCAGTCCAGAGCCCTCCCGAACAGCTGCTCCTCGCTCAGCCCGCGTATCACGGATCCTGTCGGCTCGATCCATGTCAGCGTCCCGTCTGCCTCTTTGCGCCATCTCGGTAGCGGGGATGATCTGATCGCCGACCCCCCTTCCCGTGGGCGCCTTGATCGGCCAGGTCGCCCGAGGTCTTGTCTCTCGGTATGTTACGCCCACGCGGCCTTGGCGTCAACTACGTGGCATTGTGCGGCCTTGGACTTCTCGTATCACTTGGCAGAAGGCTCCAGCACCACCACCCCCATCGCCGGAACCTCCACCACCCCCGCCTCTCCCACCTCCCACTCCCTCGCCGTCACCTTCTCCGGCTCCTCGGCCGCGTTGTGGGCGGACGGGCTGTCTGCGGTCAGGAGGCGCGCCGCTATCGTCTTCGGTGGCTCCATGCCGACCCAGTCGACCTTGACGATCATCGGTTCCGCGAGGCTGCGGTTGGTGAGGGTGAGGGCGGCGGATTGGCCGTCGGGGGAGATGCTGGCGGAGGCGGAGAGGAGGGGGAGGTCGATGTCGCGGCCGTCGGAGCGGGTCGAGGTGACGGCGGGCGCGTCGATGAGGGTCTCGACCGCGTGGTGGCCCATGTGAGCCTGGTAGAGGTCGAAGACGTGGTAGGTCGGAGTCTTCCAGAAGCGCTCGCCGTCGGTGTGGATGAGGCACTGGAGGACGTTGATGGTCTGCGCGAGGTTGGCCATGGTGACCCGCGCGCACCAGCGGTTCAGCGTGTCGAGGACGCCGGCGGCCACGAGCGCGTCGCGGTGGGTGTTGATCTGCTCCAGGCCCTCCTGCGCTTGCGGATGCCAGACGCCCCACTCGTCGAGGATGATGCCGAGGGGCTTGTCGCGCACGATGTCATCCAGCGCGCCGGCGGTGCGGCGGATGTCGTCATCGACGAAGGAGGCCTCGGCGTACAGGCCGTAGTAGTCGTCATCGGTGAAGTCGGTCTGGTGGCCGCGGCTGTAGTAGCGATGGATGGACAGGTGGTCCATCAGGTCCCAGCAGTTCAGGGCGGTCAGGAAGCGCCGGTTCCAGTCGGGCGTCGTGTGGCCGCAGCCCACGAGCTGCAGGGGGATCGGTGAGGTCCGGCGAAGGTAGCACGCGAAGCGCCGGTACTCCTTGGCATACTCCTCGGGCTGGAAGCGCCCCCCGCAGCCCCAGTTCTCGTTGCCTACCGACCACCAGGTCACGTTGTGCGGGCCGGGGTTGCCGAAGGCCTCGCGGAGCTGCGCGTAGTGCGTCTCGCCGACGTAGTTGCAGTACTCCACCCAGCTCTTCTGCTCGAAGGGCGTGCCGGAGCCCACGTTCATGCAGATGTACGGTTCGGTCTCCACGAGCCGGCAGAAGCGAATGAACTCGTCGGTGCCGAAGTGGTTCGGCTCTTCCTTGCCCCACCACAGGTTCATCCGACGCGGGCGCTCCTCGCGCGGCCCGATGCCGTCCTCCCAGTGGTAGTCGTCCGCGAAGCACCCTCCGGGCCAGCGCACGTTCGGCGCCTTGATCCCGCGCAGAGCCTCGACCGTGTCCAGCCGGATGCCGCCGTCGTTGGGGATCGCCGAATCCTCGCCGACCCAGATTCCATCATAGATGCAGCGACCGAGGTGCTCGGCGAAGTGGCCGTACAGGTGCGGGCTGATCGTGCCCAGCTTCTGGTCGGCGCGAATGGAGACGCGGGCTTTGAGGGGCATGGGGACCTCCGAGGAACGGCAGTGCTGAGTGCGAAGTGCGAAGTGATGAGTGAACGGCGAACGCCACGGCGCGTGGTTCCGCAAGGCGGCGGGCGGCACCTGTCGGCGAGAAGGCAAGAGGGATCTTGCAGGGGAAGGACCGGACATGACCGAGGCGGCCCACTTCGTCGTTGGCGCGGCGATCTGCCGGCATGTGCGCTGCAAGCCGCTGGGTCTCGCGCTCGCGTTCGCCAGCCACTTCGCCCTCGATGCGATCCCCCACTTCGAGCATCCGCGCGTGCTGGGGCTGGCGAGTTGGACGCCGGTCGTGCTCGTGAGTTGGCTCGCGACAGTCATCGTCGGCGCGGCGTTGTGGCAGGGCTTCCGGGGGGAGCGCGAGTCCGACCCGTGGACCCGCGTCTACCTGGTCCTTGGTGGTGTGTTGGGAGGACTGCCCGACCAACTGAAGTGGTGGCTCGGGCGCCCGAGCCTCGCCTGGGAGGCGAACAAGGAGGCGCACTGGTGGGGGCCGGGGTACCGTGAGATCACACACGAGTCCGGCGTTGCCTTGCCGTTGGCGATCGGCATGGCGGCGCTGGAGCTCGCGGTCATCGCTCTCGGGTTGTGGCTTCTGTTCCGCGCCCCGCGCCGCGTCCCTCAGCCGCCCGATGCGCTCGCGTAGTTGAGCATGTTCCGCAGCAGCCTCTCGGCTACCGGATGTGTCCCGAGGTTCTCGCAGATGTAGAGCGTGTTCAGGACAACCCGCCCCTTGCCGAGCGGCCACACTCCCACGAGCAGCCCCGAAGCGTAGTCCTGCGAGGTCTTCATCGAGCCCGCGACGGCCTCCGCGGGCACGTCCTGCCCGGTGAGCACGGTGTTCGGGATGATCTCGCGGTAGATGGTGTAGTCCATGAGGCCTCCGGCCTGGAGCCCCTCGAAGATCGGGTGTGCCTTCGCCCACTCGTCGGCCAGGTAGAGCCAGCCACCGATGTGCTGCAGCGTGCCCCGGTTCGCCAGCGGCAGCCGACCCAGCGGGTCGTCGCCCTTCTGCAGCACTTGCGGCTGCAGGAGGATGACCGTGGAACCCCGCTTCACATGATCGGCCAGCGCGTCCCAGGCAGCCGCGTCCCCGGGCGGCGCGCCCGAGGCGAGGATGACCTGAGGGGTCGCCTGTGAGCCAACGAACGCCTTGACAACAACGTCGTGCGCGGAGAGCCACTCGGCGAGACCCGGGTCGCTCCCGAAGAGGGCAACCTCCGTCGTGACCGCCGGCATGTAGGCCGGATCGGTGACGTAGAGCCGTGCCTCACCACCCGCGGCCGCGCCACCGCGTTCGAGGGCGGCGACAAAGCGGTACTGACCGGTCGGGCCATCGACCGCGACGTCCTCAGCGAAGACGGGCAGCGCGTAGGGGGGCTCGCCCTCCGGGATGGTCACTGTGAGGCGGCGGTCCAGCAGGCGCGCGTGGTTCGGCCCCATGAGCTGCACGCGCACCGGGTACTCGCCGGGTCGCAGTGCATCCTCATTTGCCAGGACCGCCTCCAGGTGCACCGTCGCGCCGCGGTAGACGTGGACGGGCTCGGCGAACAGGCACCATCGCAACGGGTACCAGCCATCGAAGACCGCGTCCAGCGTGCCCGGCTTCAACTCGCGGAAAGTGGTGTACAGGCCCTCGCCCGTCATGCCCTGATCGACGGTTCCGGTGAGGCTATGGGCGACGACGTTCGGGTTCGAGCGGATCGCGTTGAAGCCCAAGGCCCGCTGATCCGCCATCTTCGCGAGACACGCCGCGAAGTACGCCTCCGGGCTGTCGAACGTGTCCTCCAGTTTCCAGGCTTCCCAGTCCGCCATGAAGCGGTCGAGACACGAGCGGTAGTAGCGCGCATCCTCCGCGTGCTCGGCCCCGAGCCACTCATAGTGCCGGGTCACGCGCACCAGATCGACCGCGCTGCCGATCCCGTACTCGGAGATGAAGACGGGATTCTCGCCGCCGCTCGTGGTGCGCAGTTGCTGGATGATATCAGCCGTGTGCGGGACGCGCGGGTAGATGTGCTGATCGCTGAGCACGTCCTCCCACTCGTCCGAGCCCGGGTTGCTCAAGGCCCCGAAGGACCCCACGCACTCCCCGCTCGGGAAGAGCTGGAACGCCGAGACGTCGGGCTTCTCGCCCGGCGGCAGCACGCCGTAGGACCACACGCCGTTCGGATTCGAGGCGATGGAGAACTGCTCGGCGGCGTCCCACTTCTCACCTGAGGCAGACGTGATCACCGGCGTCAGAGCGGTCGTGTCCGCGCCGTAGTTCCCGTTGCCATACCCACAGGCGAAGTCGATGGTCTCGCCCTTCTTCAGGTTCACGCGGCCCGCATGGGTGCACTCCGGCCCGCCGTCGCCGACGTTGATGAGGCCGTCGAAGAGCGGCTTCCCGGCGGCGATCACGTGCACGTCCGTCGTGGCGTGCTGCGCGATGGTCCGGAAGCGCACGTCGATGGCGTACTCGCCCGCGGCCGGCGCCGTGAAGCGGACCACCGCGTACTCGCCGTTGCGCCCCGGATGGAACGCCAGGTTGCCGGGCGCCCAATCGATGCCCAGCCCGACCAGGTGCCGGTCCGTCGGGTTGTGCGTGACACACGGGTCCTCGCGGTCGGTGTTGCGCCAGACCTCCAGCCCGCCCAGCCCTCCGCCGTGGCTGTCCCACCGCCCGCTGTTCAGCAGCGCCATCCGCGTATCGTCGAGGGAGCGCACGAGCGCAAGCGCCGCCGCCGCGTGGCGGAAAACAGGGCCGTCGGGCGTCTCGTTCAGCATCCCCCAGATCACGACGCTGGGGTGGTTGCGATCGCGCAGGATCATCTCGCGGAACGACCGGTCGAACCGCTCGGCCATCTTGGGCGAGTCACCCATGCACCAGGACGCGTAGTTCTCCTCATAGACCATCAGGCCGATCTCGTCGCACAGGTCGAGCTGGTAGCGCTTCGGGATTCCCGCGATCCACCGGATCGCGTTGAAGCCCATGACCTTCACGTTCAGCAGGTCGCGGCGCAGCCAGTCCGGGTCGACGGGCATCTCGAGCCCGACCGGGCAGCAGTTCCCCGTGTGCGAGCACCGTAGGTAGATGCGCCTGCCGTTCAGCCGGAAGAAGCCGCCCTCGAAGCGGAAGTCCCTGAACCCGCACCTCACGCTCATCTCATCCGCCGTTGTGGGAGCGGCTTCAGCCGCGACACGCGCCGTCACGCGGTAGAGGAACGGGTCATTGAGGTCCCACGGGTGCGGCTCACCCACGCGCACGCTCGCCTTGATGGTGGACTCCCCGGGCGGGAGCGTGCCGTGCACCGTCGTCGTGTCGAGGGCCTCACCCGAGGCCGCCGGTGCCACGCTGCACGCAAGCGTCGCGGCCACCGGCGCTGCGCTTGCGTTGTTGGCCGTGGCCTCGATGTGGATGACTCCGGTTGCCGTGTCGGGCTTCGCGTACAGACCGCTCAGTCGCACCTCGGGGGCCAGGATCAACTCGACATCGTCGATGATGCCGCCTTGGTCCCACGCAGAGCCCGCGCCGTAGGGCAGGGCCTTGTTGCGGTGAGGCGTCTCGTTCAGTACGATGCCGTCGATGGGTTCGTGCGTGGGGTTCAGCACGCGCACCGCGAGCCGGTTCGTCCCCGTTCGCACCACCTCCGTGACATCCAGGACGAAGGGCGTCTCGCCGCCCTCGTGCCCGCCGACCGGCTGATCGTTGAGCCAGACATCCGCCTTGTAGTCCACCGCCCAGAAGCGCAGTAGCGTGCGGCCCTTCGGGTGCGGGTTCGCCGGCGCCTCGAAGTCGCGCCAGTACCACGCGACCCCGTGGTAGCCGGGAAACGCATCCTGGATGATCCACGGCACCTTCGTCGGCTTCGCCTCGGCCGTCGGCGCCTTCCACCACTGCTCCTCCCGGCCGACGTTGCCGGGGTCCGTCCCGAGTAGCCACTGCCCGTTCAGCGAGATAACCATCGCAGTCACCAATCCGGTCTGCGCAAGCATTGCGTTCACCCGCCGGGGCCGACCATGTTGCCCGGGAACTTCCTCGTCGCCACTCCGTCTCCTTGCACGTAGGTGGCTCGCCCCTCCTCGGCGAACCCCGCGCCGTTGTCGCGCCATTGCTGGGAGCGCCGGCACCCTTGCCGGCATGCCATTGCCGTACCCAACCCAAACACCCGGAGCCATCCATCATGCTTCGTCTCGGCGTCATCGGTTACGGCGGTCGCATCCGGGGGATCATCAGCGGCCTCCGCGCTTTCGGGGTAGACTTCACCATCGCCGCGATCGCCGATCCGCGCGGCCCTCAGCTCAAGCAGGACCTCGAGGAGCTGAAGGACACTGCGGTCTACGAAGACGCGGACGCGATGCTGGACAACGAGACGCTGGATGGCGCGCTCGTGGGCACGCGCTGCTCGCTGCACACGCCGATGGCGGTGAAGGTCGCAGCGCGGCAGCTGCCGCTCTTCCTGGAGAAGCCCGTGGCCACGAGCCTCCAGCAGGTGCGCGCGCTCAAGGAGGCCTTCACCGACTACCAGCCCGAGGTCGTGGTGTCGTTCCCGCTGCGCCTGACCTCTCTCGCGCTGACGACCAAGGAGATCATCGACTCGGGGCGCCTCGGGACCATCGAGCACGTGCAGGCCTGGAACAACGTGCCGTATGGCTGGTGCTACTACGGGTCCTGGTACCGCGACTACAACGAGACGGGCGGCCTTTTCCTGCAGAAGGCCACCCATGACTTCGACTACCTCTCGTTCCTGCTCGGCTCGCAGCCCAAGTGGGTGTGCGCGATGAACTCCCGGCGCGTCTACGGCGGCGACAAGCCGGAGGACCTGCGCTGCGACGACTGCGCGGAGCAGGAGACGTGCATCGAGAGCCCCTTCAACCTCTTCTACCGCCGCGGGCAGACCCCGAAGCTCCAGCCCAGCGGCCTGCAGTGCATGTTCGCGGAGAGCATCCGCAACGAGGACAGCGGCAACGCGATCGTGGAGTTCGAGAGCGGGGTGCAGGCGAGCTACTCGCAGAACTTCTTCGCCCGCAACAAGGCCGGCGCGCGCGGCGCCCGGCTGTTCGGCTATCGCGGCACCATCGAGTTCGACTGGTACACGGGGGAGATCCGCGTGATGGAGCACCACAGCCCGCGCGTGGACACCATCCGCTTCGAGGGCGGCGGCTCACACTTCGGCGGCGACACGGAGCTGTGCCACGACTTCCTGCGGATCGTCCAGCGCACGGGTCACTCCCGCAGCCCCATCGAGGCCGGCATCATCAGCGCTCTCACCTGCCTCAAAGCCCGCGAGAGCGCGGCCACGAGGACGTTCCAGGAGGTCGTGTTGTAGTTGTCTCAGGTCTCAGGTCTCGGGTCCCACGGCCCGCACGCCGCGCCGTCAGAGTATGTCCCAGCCGCAGTGGAAGGTTGCGGCGGTTCTCCTTGGGTTGGCCGGCTACGCGACCCTCACCTGCTGAGGGGTGATCGTCTCCTCGTCGAGCACGGCTTTGAGCCTCCACAGGTCCTTGTAGCCCATGATCTTGCGGAAGCTCCTCTCGGTCTCCAGGAGGGCGGCGGCCGCCCATCGGAGGACCGTCTCGCCATCCTGCCAATGAGTCACTCGTCGGGTTCGCAGACGCACCCCCGAGGTCGGGCTCTCCAACGCCTACTGCGCTTCGCAGAAACACGGGAACAGTGGGGCGGGCATTCTTGCCCGCCACAGCCTCTGGCGGGCAAGAATGCCCGCCCCACTGTTCCCGTATCTACCCGAAACTCAGTAACTAGGTCCGTCGGCTCAACTGGGAGGTCCTCCCGCCGGGCAAGCATCCTTGGGCGCAACTCAAACCGAAACTCGACCCGATCATCGAGCGAGCACCCGATGGCAGCCAGCCCGTCATCTGCCTCAGCTTCGCGCAGTACGAGCGGGAGCTGACCATGGAGCGCAAGACTACCAAGACGAAGGCCCGCGCACAGAAGGGCAAGTGGAACGGCGGCCGGGTCCCCCTCAGGTACGATTGCGTGCGCGGCGACCAGCTTCCCGTCCCCAACGCCGAGGAGCAGAAGGTCGTCGAAGCGGTCTTCGCCCTGGTCATCGCCCACCGCAGCCTGAGCAAGGTCCGCAGGGAACTCGCCGCCCTCGGCTACCGCACCAAGGTCCGCACCATCGGCGGCCCCGACGGCCAGCAGAGGCAGGTCGGAGGCAACAGGTTCAGCTACGACGCCATCAAGAGCGTGGTGGAGAACCCCGTCTACAAGGGCCTGGTGAGGCACCGCGACCAGCTCTACCCCGGGCGTGCACGAGCCGCTCACCACCGAGAAGGTGTGGGCCGAGGCCAACGCCGCCCTGGGCCGCTGCAAGCCCCGGCGGAAGATGGTTGGCCGCACGCCCAAAGACGACCACGTCCACCTGCTCAAGGGCATCCTCAAGTGCGGGGACTGCAGCTCCACCATGGCGCCATACCTGGCACGGAAGAAGAGCCCCAACGGCCAGCCGTACGTCTACTGTGCTTGTACCCAGGTCATCGAGCGGGGGAGGAAGAGCAAGTGCAGGATCAGGAGCCTGCCCGGCCTCTGACACAGTGCCAACGCAGCCGGTGTGCGGCATTCCCCGCCGCAGCGGGGATGCAGGAGTCCATGGCCTCGCGAGCGAATCCTATCGCTACTGGTGCGTACGCTGATAGTGCTTGGTGTGTGGCGCTCCGTTTGGGCCTGAGCGACCCGCTGGCAGAGGGCCGTCCCACTGCGAGGGGTGCGATGGCCGTGTGGCAAGGGGGAGGTGGTCTCCGTGGGCGCAGTTGGCCCCTGGCGGGGAGTGATCCTCGTCCCTGTGTGCCTGGTCTGGACGCTGGTGCGGTCCGGCAACGGCCCGTCGGCCGATGAGACGGTCGTGCCTGCCCCGTCCCGGGTGCTGTGGCAGAGCGAGGCGAATCTCGATGGCGCCCCGGGGAACGAACGCCTCATCCAGTATGTCGTCGCGGAGACGGTGGCTGCTCCCTGGGGCTGCGTCGTCATCCATCGCCTGACCGGCTCGGGATGGCGTGCAGAGCGGGTGTGGAGCTCCGATGGTTGCGATCCGGGGCGCGTCGAACTGCGCGACCTGGATGCGGACGGCGCGCTGGAGTTGGTGATCTGGGAGGGGGGCGAGGATGCCTCATGGTTCGACGTTGTGGACTTCCGCGACGGGCAGTTCCGCACTGCCCCGGGGCTGCATCTCACGTGTTGGGCCGGGGATGGCACCTGCGGCTTCGTGGACCTGGATGGCGATCGTCGGCTTGAGGCGATCGTCAGCGGTCAGGCGCCCGGCTATCGCGCAGCACTGCTCCCCGGCGTTCGCATCCATCCTCCGACGCACGAGGAGCTTCCCCAAGACCGGGACGTCCGCATCTATCGCCTGGTGAACGGGAAGCCCCACGTCTCCTTCCCCCCTCCGTCGGCTGTCGCGCAGGGACTCCGAGCAGGCCTGGTGAGCGGCTACCCGGGCGCTCGCGCCGCGGCGGCGGAAGCCGCGGGCATCCTGCGGGCCGCCGAGACGGTTCCTCGGCTACTGGCTCTTGTCGCTGACCGGGAAGAGGAGGTCGCGATCCGAGCCGTGGAGGCTCTGGTGCGCATCGGAGGACCGGAGGCTGAGGTAGGGCTCAGGCAGGCTGCCGCCGACCAGCGCCACAACGTGGCCGGCGCGGCCGGGGCGGCACTGGCGGCCCTCCGTGCTGCGGGACCCCGGTCGGTGGAACCCGATGCCACTGTAGGCCATCGGCCCGAGTTCGCCGAGGCGGGCGAGAAGCGCGGCGTTCGTTCGGAGACGCTGCCCGCGTTACTCAGCTTGTCTCGCCAGGGAGACCACCGGGCGACGGTTGGGTTGGCAAGTCTGTCCGGCGCCGAAGTGGAGGCAGAACTGGCCCGGGCGCTGCACGAGGAACTCCCCAACGGCTGCTACTGGAACTACTGGGGCGACTACGAGCAGGGGGAGCCGGGCAGCGAGGGCGAGGTGCTGACTGAAGGGTGGTTCACCCAGGTTGCCCGGCGGTTGGGCAGGGCGGCCGTGTCGATCCTGGTCTCACGGCTGACGGAAGTGGCCGAAGGCGACATCCCACCGCATCATTCCATCACGGAAGGGCCCTCCATCTCTGTTGCTGTTGCGGCCGCCCACTGCCTACGCGAGCTGGGAGCAACTGAGGCGATTCCGGCACTCCTGGAAGTTGCCGCTTCGCACCCCGAACCCAAGGCGCGCGACGTCGCGGCGTGGTCGGTGGTTGCCCTGCGTCGCCAGGGGGCGAGAGCCGATCAGCCGTGGTTCGCCCAGCCGGGCCAGCGGCCCCTGGTGGAGCTTCTGGGGCCCGGCGGGCCATGGTCGTTGGTCCATACCGCCGCCGGTCGGCTGGACGGCGACCCCGAGGCCGAGTTGGTGGTGACGTATCGGGAGGGGGAGCCTGAGGCGACCGAGACGACCATCACCCGCATCGCGGCGCTGAAGTGGATCGACGGCAGCTACCAGTGCGCGAGCAGCGAGGAGTGCGTCGTGTCTCGCGCTTCGTCGCTCGAGGTTCGGGACATCGATCGGGACGAGCTCGCCGAGGTGATCCTGACCGGTGCAGACGGACGGTTCCCGATGCTGGCGGTGTATGGGTGGCGAGGCAGCGGCCTGGCGCTGTTGAGCCGCTTCGACGGCTACAAGGCGCCGCAGCTCATGGCCGACCTCGATGCGGATGGCATCGTTGAGGTCCTGAGCGGGAGTGAGTTAGAGCGGGACCCCGAACGTCCTCACGACCCGGCTGGTGAATGGGACCGGCACGCCGCGCACTGGGAGGTGTTCCGGTGGCACCGGGCTCTGAGGCGCTATGAGAAGGTGGGCGAGTCGGGCGCCTCCCCGCTGCTATCCGCCGGACTGAGCCACTCAGACGACCGGGTGCGCGCGGCGTGTGCGGAAGCGCTGGGACGCCTTCGGTCTGGCGTTCCCGTACACCGGCTGCTGGCCCTCCTCGGGGACCCCCAGCCCGGCCCGCGGCATGCGGCCGCCTGGGCTTTGGGGAACCTCGGGAGTAGAGCTGCCTTGCCTCACCTGCGTCGGGTGGCGGCTGCTGACCCAGACGTGGCGACTCGGGAGACGGCTGGCCTCGCAGTAGCGAGGCTAGAGCGCGGAGACTGGCGCAGCAGAGGTGCAGAGCGATGAGCAAGCAACACCGATGGGTCGCAGTGCTGCCCGGGCTGACGGTACTCGCGTGCGGCATGGCTTACCCGGCGGATGAACTGGCCGCTGTCCGCCAACTCCTGCCCGCCGGCGACGAGAGTCCCCTTGCAGTGGCTGCGACGGGCCCGACGGCAGTCGGGGGAAGCGTGGTCTTCGACGATCAGTTCGGCGGCTCCGAGCTGCCGCCCGGCTGGGAAGTGCGCGACCCAGCGGATGCGGGTTCGTACTCGCTGACAGCCAACCCGGGCCATCTGCGCTACGTAGTGGACGCGCAGCACACGTCCTTCGACGGTGGGCCTGCCGCGACCCAGGACGAACCGTATCGGAAGGCGCTCCACCTCGTTCGCCCCTTCGCAGGGCAAGACTGGGTCCTGACCACACGCCTCACTTACGGTCCGCGACCGGGCGAGCCCACGAACAACCGCAACATGAACCTCATCATCCAGACGCGGGTCCCGGGCCGTCGCGAGCGGGTCACGATCTCTCGCAGTGTAGGCGAGTTCGGTGGCAACCCCGGTTCGAACTCCCTCAGCTTGGGCATTGCAGGCGCGAGCCTAAGCCTCCCCTTCGCCAACACCCAAGGCCCCTTGCCCCCCGAGACTTGGTCCATCCGCGTCGAGCGACACGGGGATCGCTTCGCCATACGGGCGAGCCGTGATGACGACGGGTCTGCGCCGGAGTACCGTCTCGAGCATGCCTGCCAGCCAGGCGTTTTCGCCGCCGAGCAGGAGGTTATCATCGAGGCCGATGGCTGGTACGGCAGTAACGATCCGCCGGGGTACATGGACTTCGCCTTTATCGCCGTAGCTGAGCCGCCCATTCCGGCTGTAGTTACCATCGACCCCGACCGCCTGAGACTGGGCGCCGCGGGCAGACGGGTCGTTGTTTACGTGCAGTTGTCGGCCGGGCAGCCGCTGGAGGACGTCGATCACGCGACAGTCCTCCTGCAAGCCAAGGGCCGACCGGGGCTCGCCGCTAGACCCGTCGATGCCGTAGTCGCAGACTACGATGCAGACGGCACGCCGCATCTGGCCGTGACGTTCGACCGGCGAGATGTCGAGGCGCTTCTGGCTCCGGGCAGTGTTGAGCTGACGCTTGCCGGGCAGGTCCTGGGTAGGCGTTTTGAGGGCAGTTACACGGTCCGAGTGCTGCCGCCGCGCGTCGACTGATCGCTTGGCGCCTGCGAGGGCAGTCGCCGCGGCCCACTGCCTGCGCGAACTCGGGGTGGTCGAGGCCATCTCGCTCCTGCAGGAGATGAGCGCCACCCATCCGGACACTGAGGGGCGCGAGGTCGCCATGTGGTCACTTGTGGCGCTCCGCAGAAGGGCCGCGGGCATTGTGGGGCCACTGTTTGAGAGCGTCGAAACCTCTGATCGTGGACTCCCAGCCGACGGGCGGAGGTGACCGAGGATGCGACGATGGAGGGGCCTCGTTCCCCTGGTTGGCCTTGCAGCCACTTACGCTCTCGCCGATGAGGGCAGCATCGTCAGCATTGTGCATGAGCATAGCACGGGACACGTTCGGATTGAGGCCATGAGCCCGGACGGCGGGCAGCGCGTTGTGCGGTTGCAGCCCCGCCTGTACTTCGGAGGCAGCTTCTCGGGGATGGCCGCGTGCCCCGACGGGCGCCGTGTCGCCCTCGTGCAGGAGAACCCAAGAAGCCTCTTCGTCCTTGAGCCAGGCCAGCGGCTGCGTCGCCTGGAGGTGCCCTGGTCCGCCGGGAGCGACGAGCCGTGCATCGATAGTGGTCCCCTGATGTGGACCCTCGATGGAAGAGGACTTGCATTCGTCTCCTCCTCCACTTCCGTGTACGCGACCAATGCGGACGGGACCTTCTTGCGGATGCTCCACACAGGCGAGAACTACGTCACGCGGCTAGGCTTCGACCTCGACGGCAGGCTGCTGGTCGAGCGGTACGGCGGCTACCGGGCTGCAGTAGACGTCGAGACGGCGCGGGCCACGCAACTGGGCCTGTCCGATGCCGAGGCGGAGACCTTGTTGGCGATGCGCCCTGTGAGATCCCCGGATGGGCTGCGCGTGGCGTACCACTGGCGGGGGGAAGTCCTCGTGCGCGAAACGAACGGGCACACCCGCGACCTGACAGGGGGGAGAGTCGGCGCCGTCTGGCCGCTGTTCTGGACGGCGTCGCAGGACAGCGTAGTCTGCGGCTCGCCTGAGGGGAAGGTATGGGAAGTACCACTCGGTCCCGACACCCAGCCACAGCTTCTGACGCGCCGCGCCGTGCCGGTGGCCGAGGGCGAGGGGAGATCGGTGCACACGGCGTGGACCGCGGTGCCGGTGGAGGCCTGGCTCCCTCCCTCGGAGTCACCGGCTCCCGCCGTCGTCAACGTAACCTCCGAGCCATCGGAGGCTGACGTCTTCATCGACGAGTACTACAAGGGGCGCACGCCTCTACAAGCGCGCATCCTCTCAGCGGGCGAGATGGCGGAACGCCACAGGATCGCAGTCGTGAAGGACAATCTGCAGGGCGCCAACCAGCGCATTGTGGCGGCGCAAGGCCAGTCGCAGAACGTCCACGTGCAGCTGTCAGAGCCACTCACCGACCCTCAGTGGCCGCGCGAGGTGGCTCATGTGCGGAACGAAGTTCGCCGGGCCATCCTCCACAGAAGCCCCCAACTGCTCGGCCGGTTCTCGGCGCCGGACGTGGTCTTCGAGCAGGTCTCGTCGGAGCAGGTGTCGCTATCCGAATCGAGGACAGATCGGCGCCAGTCCCGGGGTCGTCTTCCCTTCCCCGAAGCGGTCAGGTTCCTGTTCGGCGAGTTCCGAACCAGCATGCTGGACAGCCCCGAGTATTTCGACAAGTCCTCGAGACCGGGAGACCGGGGCTGGGACGCCGGCTTTGGGGGAGGGTTCGGGTGCGAACTGAGCATCGAGCAGCGGGACGGGAAGTGGTGCATCACGCGTGTCTATGAGTGGCACGGGGACCAGTGATCGACCCCCGCCAGGCCGTGACGGAGGCGAGGACATGAGGGGCCGCATACCGCCCGGACCCGTTTGGGTTCTCGCAGGTCTGGCTCTTATCGGCGCGGGCACGCGGGATTGGTCGGCGGCAGGAACGGCCGCCGCCCGGGCGGAGCAGGTTTCGGGACCTGCCCAGCGCCTGTCGGGTAACGTGCAGGGCGCCGTTGGGGCATTGGAGGCGCAGGGCTACACGGTCGTCGCGACCGCCGAGGGTGACTTCGATGGCGACGGAACGCTGGAGGTGGCGACGAGTCTCGCCGACGCGACAATGCTCAGCGATGAGGTGGGGTTCCTGGCTCGGAGCGAAGCCGGCCGCGCCCTGCCGGCTCGCGTTGTCCTGCTGAGGCCCAACGACTCGGGGGCCGCGCCGTGGACCGAGCTTCCCCGATCGGGCGGGGTCGGAGAGGCGGCGGCCGTGTTTGACAAGCTCGCCGCTCTGGCCCTGGTGGAGGACAGCCGGCCCGAACTGCTCGTAGGCGCCTACCAGCCTCTGATGGGGAACACCGGCGAAGGCGACGCCTACGTCTACGCCTACCGCGACGGAGCCTTCCGGGAGATCTGGCGGATCGAGGGGGAGAGCTGGCGCTGGGCTCGCATCGCGCACTGCGAGATCGCCCGCGCGTGCGAGGGGCGGGAGTTGGTGGTCGCCCACGCTCCGGAGGACCCCTACCATCTGCACAACAGGCCCCAGCACTTCCAACTGTCCGCCTACGGCTACCGAGGGGACAGGTACGAGCTGCTGTCGCGACGGCTGACCATCGGTCGGTATCACAGCGCCGATGAGGCGCTGGAGGCCTTAGCGCACGGGTGTCGGCGCTTCTGAGCGGCCGCGGAGGTCGCAGCGGGAGAGGGCACGATGGTGCAGACTCGCGGGCGGGACCGGTCGGTGCGGCCGACGGGCCTGGCAGCCCTCGCCGGCATCGCGTTGGTGCTGGTCGGCGTCTCAGGCGCCGGTCGGGCGGCCGAACGCCCGGCGAGCGCTGATGCGGTCATCGCCTTCTTGCGCGACGGGGACGTCTGGACGATGCGCGAGGATGGGTCGGAGCAGGTTCAGCTGACCCACTTTGGCGATGTGGGGTACTTGGCCTGGAGCCCGGATGGCAAGCACATTGCCTTTGGGCGTGCCAACGCCATCTGGGTCATGACCGACGAGGGCCGCCGCGCTCATGAGGTGGCGCGGACGGCATATCCTGGCGCTAGCGGAACTTTGAGAGTTTGGGCGGATGGAGCCCCAGGAATGGGGGTTGGGTCGGGTCGTTTTACATCACAAAGCGGGTGCGTCACTGTTAGGGCCGGGGAGATCGGGGCCTTGCAGCACG
>Ga0194110_10003870_pt1 | contig 18371 bp, 11 predicted proteins | sample TA2Kig1200mmetaG_FD_146192 | JGI IMG/M metagenome (GOLD analysis project Ga0194110, IMG submission 146192) | Freshwater microbial communities from Lake Tanganyika, Tanzania - TA2015032 Kigoma Deep Cast 1200m | ecosystem: Environmental > Aquatic > Freshwater > Lake | place: Tanzania: Lake... | reverse complement strand
ACCGGCATCCCTACCGTGACTTTGCAGCTCAAGTTACCTGCTTTGGGAAGATAGGAGACATGAATCCGGGGAAGAAGAGTTGCCCACGGATTGGCACGGATTACCACGGATGGCGCCTGCGTTGCCCGGCTTTGCCGTTCAAATCAGGCGCTGTTTTTTTTTAGAGGGGAAGCGCGCGGTTCCCGCTGATTGGGAGCGGATTTTCACGGATTGATTGATGGCTGCAGAGTACGAGTGATATGCGGGAGGAATAAGAATGAGTGCGGGTAGGTTTGCTCCGGTTCCGCTTCCGGGACAGTCTCACATCTCACTCTTCGCGTTCGAAAATCTCGTGTATGGCCTTCGGTATGGCATCGAGAATGCCACCGGCAGTTACAAGGCTCGATACATCGTCGGCAAGATCGCCTGCCCGCCCGTGAAACCACGAGGCCGCTGCCGCGGCATCGAAAATCGCTGCACCTTTTGCAGCCAGTGCGGCAATCATTCCGGCAAGAACATCTCCGGATCCCGCGGTTGAAAGCGCTTCGGTGCCTGAATCGTTAAGCAGCAGGCGTCCTTCATGATCGGCAAGCACGGTTGGATTGCCTTTAAGCAGTATGTTCACACCGTATTGAGCAGCGAACTCTCTCGCCCTGTTGATGGGATCTTCAGCGATCGTTTCCGCAGGAATTCCGGTAAGCCGGCTCAATTCTCCGTAATGCGGAGTCAGAACGGCATTTGAAAGTGTCAGCTTTTCACGCAGCATACCGGTTTCGGCAATGGCGTAAAGGGCATCGGCATCGATTACGAGTTTTTTTGCGCTCATTTCAGGTTTCCCGAGCAGTTCGCGAATGAATTGAATTGTTCTGCTTTCTCTTCCGAGACCGCAGCCTATAAGCACAGCGTCCGCCCAGCGGATTTTTTCAAGCACGCTATCCATATCCTGATTCACGACAATCGCTTCGGGAACGGCAGTGTGCATAACGCTCATCGAGGCCTCAGGAAGGCATGCGCAGACATAGCCTGCGCCGGTATGCACGGCGGCCTTTGTCGAGAGCAGGGCGGCGCCGATCATGGACGAACGCGGGGATCGGGAACCTGCAATCACAAGAACCTTTCCGTTCGTGTGTTTTGCCCCTGAGATTTCCCTGAGGCAATAGTGTTCCGCGGCATACTCCCGGTCGATAAGACGGCAGACAGGCTCATCGAGCAGGAATTCCGGTATCGATATCTCGACGGTTCTGACATCGCCGGAGAGGCGGGGGCCGTCGTTCAGGAAAAAACCGGTCTTCATGAATGCCATCGTTACGGTCATGTCGGCGGTTACTGCGGGTTCTGTGGAAAATCCGGACGTCGCATCGAGGCCGGAAGCGATATCGACGGCAACTATCGGGGACGCGTGGCGCTCTCTGAGAGCAATCAGCAATTCAATCCCCTCTCTTGCAGGAGAAGCGAGTTCGCTTTTCGGCGTCGCCGTTTTAAGGCCGGTGCCGAGTATCGCGTCGAGAAGGGCGTCGTAAGGCGATTCCATCACAAACGGCAAAGCCTCCGTTACGCTTTCGAATATCCTGATATCGGAATGCCTGCTGTAGGCTTCGAGCGAGGCAAGGCCTTCGGTGTTCGATGCAGAGAGCGAGGGCGGGGGGTAGAGCAGAACCAGATCGACCGAGGCTTTGCGGTTAAGCAGATGACGGGCAACCACGAAGCCGTCGCCACCATTGTTGCCTTTACCGCAGATGATGAGAAATCTGCATCCTTCGCGGATGCCGTCATCGAGGAAATCGTTCATATATTCGACAACCCGCATGCCGGCAAGCTCCATCAGGCGTATGCCGCCGATCAGGAGCCCATCTATGGCTGCCTGATCAGCCCTGGCCATTTCCGCGGCGGTAACGACTGGAAGCATAGATCCTCCTTTTTCAGGAATGCTTATATGCTGATTGGCTATCTCCCGACACCAATCTTCCCATTATCAATTAATTATCAATTACCCATTATCAATTCCCTCTCCTCCTGATTCCCTAAAGCTCATCAAGATGCAGGGCATGTTCGAGCGCATGATAATAGGCGTCGGCCAGTTCCTCCGTTGTGAACGAGACTGCGGTTCTGCCGTTGATGGCAATGGCCGCCCGACTGTCAGCAACCTTGCCGATAACGCGTACGGGAACATTAAGGCCGACAGCATCGGCTATGACCTCCCGTGCGGCATCCGGAGCGATACTCACAAGCACGCGGCCCTGCGCCTCCGAAAAGAGCTGCTGCTGGATATGGAAGGGGTTGCTGGCTGTATCTTCGATGTCGATATCGAAACCGAGCATGTTTCCTTTCTCCATCACGGATTTTTCTACGATTGCCGTAAAAAGCCCGCCATCGGAAATATCATGAGCCGATTGCAGCAGTTTTTTCGATGCCAGCCCGACAAGCAATTCATGAAGGTTTTTTTCGTGAACGAGATCAATGTCTGGGGCATCCTGTCCGGGAGTGCCATACTGCATGACCAGATATTCCGATCCCTCAAGGGAGAGTTCCGGATCGCCGAGCAGAAGAATGGCGTCGCCGGAATTGCGGAATGTCGATCCGACGCGGCAGTCGATATCGTCCAGCAGTCCGATCATGCCTATAGTCGGAGTCGGGTAGATAGCCGTGCGTTCTCCTCCAAGGAACGTTTCATTGTAGAAGCTGACGTTGCCGCCCGTCACGGGGGTATTGAATGCCCTGCAGGCTTCGCCCATGCCCTCTGCCGAGGTTTTGAACTGAAAGTAGACTTCCGGTTTGTATGGATTACCGAAATTCAGGCAGTTCGTGATAGCCAGGGGACGGGCTCCTGAACAGGCGATGTTTCGCGCACATTCGGCAACAGCGATTTTACCGCCCTTAAGAGGGTTCAGGTAGACATAGCGAGAGTTGCAGTCGGTTTTCATGGCTATGCCTTTTTTCGATCCCTTGATGCGGATGACCGCCGCATCGGACGAGCCGACAGCCGTGACGGTATTTGTCTGCACCATGGAGTCGTACTGCCGGTAGACCCACTGCTTGCTGGCAATGCTTGGTCGTGAAAGCAGGGCGAGGGCGAGCGCTGAAAGATCGAGATTGTCGTCGGGAACGAGCGATGCGGGAGGATTTTCCGGTTTCTTTTCGACAGCTTCACGCGTATAAACCGGAGCGCCTCCGCCAAGCACCAGGGATTCGGCGGGTATTTCCGCTACAACGCTTCCGTGATGTCTGACTCTGAGCATGTTGTCGGATATGACTTTTCCGATAACGACCGCCTGAACATCCCATTTGCGATAGATATCGATAATCCGGTCCTCGAATCCGTTTTCGGCTACCACAAGCATGCGTTCCTGGGATTCGGAGAGCATGATTTCGTAAGCGCTCATGCCGCTTTCACGTATGGGTACCAGATCGAGGTCAATTTCTATGCCCCCGGAACCGGTTTTTTCAATACCTCTTGCACTCATTTCCGAGGTCGAACTGGTAAGGCCGGCGGCGCCCATGTCCTGCAGACCCACCACATATCCGGTTGCAATCGCTTCAAGAGTTGCCTCGAGCAGAAGTTTTTCGGCGAACGGATCGCCGACCTGCACGCTCGGGCGCTTGTCTTCCGAAGCTTCGCTGAGGTCCTCCGAAGCGAAGGTCGCGCCATGAATGCCGTCCCGTCCGGTAGCGGAACCTACGATCAGCACGGGATTCCCTTCGCCTTTCGCCGTAGCGCTCACGGTTTTGTCGTGTTCGACGAGGCCTACCGACATGGCGTTAACCAGAGGATTGCCGGTGTAACAATCCTCAAAATAAATCTCGCCGCCAACGGTGGGAACGCCGAATGAATTGCCGTAGTCGCCGATTCCCCTTACCACACCGTCAACCAGATAGCGAACCCTTGGATCTTTCGGGGAGCCGAACCGCAGAGAATTCAGAGAAGCTATCGGGCGGGCTCCCATGGTGAAAATATCGCGATGAATGCCTCCTACGCCGGTTGCGGCACCCTGATAAGGTTCGACAGCCGACGGGTGGTTATGCGATTCAACCTTGAATGCTATGGCAAGATTGTCACCGATATCGACAAGTCCGGCATTTTCCTCGCCTGCACCGGTAAGCAGCGCCTCACCTTCTCTCGGAAGGGTTTTCAGGACGGCGATCGAGTTCTTGTAACTGCAATGCTCCGACCACATGACCGAAAAAATGCCAAGCTCCGTAAAAGTCGGGGTTCTTCCGAGAATAGCGAGAATATTTCCGTACTCTTCGGCATTGAGGCCATGTTCTTCGGCCATGAGCAGCGTCACTTCTGGTTCGGTTTGTTTCATAACGAACGGTAAACGTTTCGATGGCGTCAGGGCTGCTGCCCGTGACAGTTTTTGTATTTTTTTCCGCTGCCGCAGGGGCAGAGGTCGTTGCGTCCGGTTTTCGGTTCCGCCCTTACCGGCTGCTGCGGTGTTTCCCCCTGTTCGGAATCACTTTCTCCGGCATGTTTGTAAACGCTTTCCGCTGCCTGGTGCTGGGCTATGAGTTTTTCCTGCCGGAGAGCCTCCTTTTTCTGCCGGGCTTCGATCTCTTTCGCCTCATCCGGATTCACCGGAAACAGTTTGAAGGCGAGCGAAAGGGTTTCAAGTTCGATTTCCTGCAGCAAACTGACAAAAAGGCGGTAAGCTTCCTGTTTGTATTCCAGAAGAGGATCCTTCTGGCCGTAAGCCCGAAGATTGATACCCTCCCTGAGAGAGTCGATCTCCCTGAGATGTTCGCGCCATTTTTTATCGATAACGCTCAGCACGGCATATTTTTCGATCTGCGCCATGATCTCTTCAGGAATCTCCTCTTCCTTGCGCCGGTAAAAGCCCAGTGCGGTCTCATAGAGCCTGTCTGCTATTCCCTTGGCTCCTTCACGGTCGAACAGATCACTTTCCGGACGGAACTCGACCGACAGCTCCCGGAGCAACCGTTCTTCAAGTTCTTCAGCATCGAATGCCTTATCGTATTTGCGCACCACCATGTCACAGTAATCACGAAGCAGATCGAAGATGTCGCTCGAAAGGCGATCTTTCTGCAAGCCGTTTTTCCTTCTGGTATAGATGACGTCGCGCTGCTGGTTCAGCACATCATCGTATTCGAGCAGGCGTTTCCGGATAGCGAAGTTCTGTTCCTCAACCTTTTTCTGTGCGCGTTCGATGGATTTGGTAATCATGGAATGTTCGATCACGTCGCCCTCCTCATGACCGAGTCGGTCCATTACCGAAATCACCCGGTTGGAGCCGAAAAGGCGCATGAGCTCGTCTTCGAGAGAGACGAAAAATACTGATTCGCCGGGATCTCCCTGGCGTCCTGAACGTCCTCGCAGCTGACGGTCGATTCGGCGTGATTCGTGCCGTTCGGAACCGAGAATGAAGAGCCCTCCAAGTTCCCGTATTCCAGGCCCGAGCTTGATGTCCGTACCGCGTCCGGCCATGTTCGTCGCAATGGTGACCGCGCTTTTCTGGCCTGCACCAGCCACGATTTCGGCTTCACGGGCATTCTGTTTTGCGTTAAGCACGCTGTGCGCGATGCGTTTGGCGCGAAGCATTCTCGACAGTGTTTCCGAAACCTCCACGCTGGCCGTACCGACGAGCACGGGTTGGCCCTTTTTCTGCAGCTCCTCGACTTTTGAGACTATGGCGTTGTATTTTTCCCTGCGGGTCTTGTAGACAAGATCGTCCATATCCCTGCGTACCACCGGTTTATTGGTGGGGATAACCACAACATCGAGTTTGTATATTTCGTAGAACTCGGATGCCTCGGTTTCGGCCGTACCGGTCATGCCGGCCAGCTTTTTGTAAAGGCGGAAGAAGTTCTGGATGGTTATGGTGGCCATGGTCTGCGTTTCGCCTTCGATCTTGACGTTTTCCTTGGCCTCTATCGCCTGATGCAGTCCGTCGCTGTAACGACGGCCCGGCAGGATTCGTCCGGTGAACTCATCGACAATCATCACCTTGCCTTCCTGCACCACATATTCGTCGTCTCGTTCGAAAAGCGAATAAGCCTTAAGAAGCTGGCTGATATTATGCAGACGCTCCGAACGGTCGGCGAAAAGCCGGTAGACGGCATCCTTCTGCTTGACTTTATCGGCAGGGGAGAGCGAAGTATCGCTTTCGATGGACGCGATTTCAGAACCGACGTCAGGAAGAAGGAAAAGATCCCGGTCCTGATGGCTCAGCTTGCTCAGAAAATCCCGTCCTTTGTCGGTGAGGTCGATAGTGCCGGCTTTTTCGTCAACGGCGAAGTACAATTCGTCGTCAACTTCATGCATGCGGCTTGCATTATCCTTCAGAAACTCGTTTTCCGTACTCTGCACCAGTTTAGCCATTCCCTGCTGAGAGAGCATCTTGATGAACCGGCTGTTTTTAGGCTGGCCGCGCTTGACGCGCAGCAGGGCCAGGCCGGCGTCGAAATCACCCGGTTTTGTCCTGAGAGCGGATTCCGCCTGCGAAAGGCAGGAGGCGACTAGCTGCTGCTGCGTCCGCACAAGATGTTCGATCCATGGTTTGATTTCCTGGAACTTGCTGTTGTCGGCGTTGGGCACCGGTCCGGAAATGATCAGCGGCGTTCTTGCCTCGTCGATGAGTACGCTGTCAACTTCATCGACGATTGCGAAATAAAAATCGCGATGCACCATTTCATCCATGGTGCCGGCCATATTGTCGCGAAGGTAGTCGAATCCGAATTCGTTGTTCGTGCCGTACGTGATATCGCAAAGGTACTGCTGCTTTCTTTCGAAAGAATGCATGGAATTCAGAATGACGCCGACACTCAGGCCGTGAAATTCGAACACCGGCGACATCCACTCCTTGTCGCGCTGTGCCAGGTAGTCGTTTACCGTCACCACATGAACGCCGCGTCCTGTAAGCGCATTCAGGAAAACGGGCAGTGTCGATACAAGGGTTTTTCCTTCGCCGGTTGCCATTTCGGATATTTTACCCGAATGCAGCACCATACCGCCGATCAGCTGCACGTCGTATGGCACCATATCCCAGATCATTTCGTGCCCCATTACCATATAGGTATGGCCTTTAAGGCGTCGGCAGGTGTCTTTTACCAGAGCGAACGTTTCGGGAAGAATCTCGTCGAGCAACGAAGCCGTCGTTTTTTCATACTCCTGGGAGAGGCTTTCGAGCTCGTCGTTGATGCTGTCGGCCTTGTCGAGATCGATATCGGGATCTCCGAGAGCCGAGTATAATTCTCTTTTCTTTTCCTCGAACGGCTGGAGCGCGCTGCGCACCTTGTTGCGAATCTCCACACCCTTAGCTTTCAGCTGTTCGTTCGACAGCGTCTCGAAAGAGCGCTGCAGTTCATTGATGTTCTGGACGACCGGCTGAAGTTTTTTAATGTCTTTATCGTGTTTTGAACCGAATATTTTTTCAAAAATTTTCAGCATTCTGTTCTTGGCTTTCCGCTTGTGTTACGGACAGGTTATAAAACGTGTTAGATAATTGTTTTCTAAGGTATTGAATTACCTTCTGAGAAAAAAGTTGTCGTATAAGAAAAAAAGGATGCCGGCCTTGCTCCTGTTACGAGTCAGGCTTACTCGCTTGCAGCCAACCGGCCCCTAAGCCGTATTGAGTCCCTTCACCCTCCTTCTCCAGCAGTGGAAGAGCAGATGTCCGGCGTATCCGGCTATTTCGGGGTTGATGACAGAGCGGATTTCCCGCTGCAGCTCCATATAGTTATTGACGGTCAAAGGCATCGCAGCCCGTTTGAGACCGAACCATTCGAGCAGGTACTGACGGACATGCGTGTCGATGGGAAACGCATCGAACCGGCCAAGCCCGAAAAGCGCAATGCAGTCGGCGATTTTAGGACCGATTCCGTCATTTCGGCATAATTCATCCCGGATGCTGTCGAGAGACCGATCCGGAGATGCGAGTTTTCGGAAATCCAGTTCACCGGATGCCACTGCCTCCGCCATTTTCCGGACGTTAACGGCTCTCCTGCAGTTGTTGTTCGTGCATATCCGGAGATCTTCGGAATGAGCTGACGCAATCCTTTCAGGCGAAGGAAAAGCATAGTTCGTGTGCCGGGTTCCTTCGAAGGTAAACGAAACAGGATCGCCGAAAACCCTGCAGATCTCCCCGATCTGGCGCCGGATAATCGGCATGCCGATTCCCTGTGCACACATAAATGTTACTGCGGTTTCAAAAGGGTCCTGACGGAGGACTTTCAATCCGTAGAAATCCTGTACCAAAAGCGCTATATCCCTGTGGAGAAAACGGAATACGGGTTCCATAATAACCCGTTCATTTATGTCAAGACTCAGGTAATATTCCGCCCATTTACTCAGAGGCAATCCCCCTAATTCATCTCTATCGGAATAAATGGATAAACCCAACGTATCCATTGATTTAATAATGATCGGAGACCCATGTATTACCGATACATAATAGGGATAATGACTGCGATACATTTCCCATCTGAATGTTTGTCCACTGAATAAAGTATCATGCACTGATACCGTAAAATCCGACGATATTATAGCACTGTAACGGTCACCATGGTTGCTGTTATGCATAATGCGTAACTTGATGTGAGAATCGTGGAAAAAGTTTATGTAATGATATATAAGTAATTATAAAAAAAGAAAATATAAGTTTTGTCTCAAAAGCTTTAAGTCTTTTTTAGGTGGCGATAAAGACAAAATATATTATGACGAATGCAAATAAAAAAAGATATATAAAAAATAAAATAAGAGGCAATAAAAAACCCGTTATAATCAGGAGTATAGTGTGTTTATGGTGTTGATAAAATCATTATAAATCTAAAATATCAGATTTTATATGATTCATTTTTTTTAAGGTGTAATCTTTTATTGGGTATTGTTCTTCGAAAAAAACGCAATACAAGTGTTCATTCCGGTTGATAAGCAGCGGTATAAATAAGATAGTGAAGTCTTTTTATGACATGTCTTTACGGTAACGCATCGTGCGATTAAGGCGTGTTTTGAAAAGATTGGCATGGATAACGTTAACGCATAGACGAGGGGCGGCAAGGATATATCGCCGACAGATTCGCTGAAGAAGCTTTGCCTGGCAATTGCTTTTTATCCGGATCCGCTCAACGATCAGCATTGCTGAAAGCGGACCTCGGCGCAGGTTTATGTTCGTCTGGTTATCTCCGGGAAAGAGAGAATAGGATATGCGTTATAAAAGCAGATCGAAATAATGATCAAGAGAGTCCTGTGGAGCTTCGTCCACCCGGATAAGTTCGAATGTGCGGTTTCCTGCAGCAGGCACAATAAGCGAGAGAACCGCAATCTCCGCAACGTCGCTTCGGTCGATCGAGCCGGTTATCAGGTCGCCGGTATCGAGCAGCAGCCTGTGCTGCATGGGCGGTCCGTCAAGCAGTCCACCAGGGCGTATGATGGTATAGGCATAACCTTCATCCTGAAACAGCTCCCGGACGCCGTTTTCGCCTTCGAGCTTCATATCGAGCACCCGACCGTATTTGTTGAGCGGATGGTCGGGTTTGGTAACGGCAAGCGAACTGATAAGGATAAACTGTTTTACGCCGCACTGTTTCGCCATAGAGGCAAGCCTTATTACCGCGTCGCGGTCGATAGCCGATGGAGGCGGCGCTTCAGGATCGGTAACCGCTCCTCCAATGGCGCAGATGACGGCATCTATACCTTCGACGGCACGGCGGATATCGTCGGAGTTTTCAGCCGAACCGGCAACGATATATCCTTCGACCTCTTTGCCGAACAGGCGGCGGGCCTTTTCGGCGGAGCGTACGAACAGCCGGTATGCCATGCCGCGTCGCTGCAGGCTTCTGACGACCTGCTGTCCGGTGCGTCCGGTTGCTCCAGCCACAAGCACGGTCCCGGAATAGTAAGGATTCATGGCTCTTTTCCGTTTCGGAAATTCAGGCAAACAGCGAAAACTTCACATTCAGAATCATGGTAAGGTCAACGAGAGCATGCAGCGCGAAAACCGAAGGCAGGTCGCGATACCAGAAAAAGCTCAGGGCCCAGCTGCCGGCAATAAGGATCTGCGTCGGCATGAAAAGCGGCTTGAACGGGCTGGCCTGATTGACATGCTCGGGCAGCATGTCGAGCCAGAAAAGCGCATGGATGAATCCGCTGTAAACCATGAAAAACAGCATACCCGAAGCAAAGAGCAGCCAGGGGTTTTTCGTGACCATCGCCGCAAGCTTCTCTCCCATCACAAAAAACGCATAGAACATGAAGGTCTCGGCTATGCCGTTGCCGAAGGTAAAAACCAGTACCGAGGCGATATCGAGCGGTCTGCCCCCGTCATAGGTGGAATTGGTATAGATATAGGCGTTGAGCATGACTATCACGACGGATGCGGCAAGCAGTATTTTGCGTCGCAGATCGAAATTCATGTTGTAACTGAAGGTCTCCTTTCTGAATAAGAGAAGCCCGATGACGATTGCGATGAACCAGTAGGCGAAGATTTTGGCGGGTACAGTCAATTCCATAATAGACAATCGGTTTTAAGGTGTTATTGGTTGAAGGCGAAAGGAATCGACGGAAATCGCACCGGCATCGGCCACTTCGCCGGCATGGTAGGAGCTTCGGACAAAAGGGCCGGAGAGCACATGCCTGAACCCGAGAGCCAGCGCCTCGCGCCGGTATGCCTCGAACTCATCCGGCGCCACATAGCGTTCAACCGGCAGATATGCCTCGCCCGGCTGCAGGTACTGGCCGATCGTAACGATGTCGCAGCCGATATCGGCAAGATCGGCAAGCGCATTGCGGACCTCTTCGAAGGTCTCTCCCATGCCGACCATCATGCCCGATTTGGTGCAGAGCCGGAAATCGCGTTTAGCCCGCTCAAGCAATCCCAGGGAACGACGGTAATCGGCCTGCGGGCGGACTCCTGCATAGAGCGACGGCACGGTTTCGATATTATGGTTCAGCACTTCGGGTCGTTTCGCGAATACTCTGTCGGCATGTTCTTCAACGCCGTCGAAATCGGGTATGAGGCACTCGATGCTGATGTCGGGATTGGCGTTTCTGATGGCCGATATGACGGCGACCCAGTGCGCGGATCCTCCATCAGGCAGGTCGTCGCGGTTGACGCTTGTCAGAACCGCATGTCGCAGCCGCATGGTTTTTATCGCAAGCGCAATGGATTCAGGTTCATGCGGATCCGGCACAAGAGGCCCTTCGGATTTGTTTACCGCGCAGAACCGGCAGTTTCTCGTGCAGATGCTGCCGAGCAGCATGAATGTTGCCGTGCCATTCGACCAGCACTCCTGAAGGTTCGGGCATTTTGCCGAGCGGCAGACCGTATTGAGCCTGAGGTCGGCAAGAAGCCTGCGGGTTCCGGCAAACTGATCGCCGGCCAGCAGTCGCTGCTTAAGCCATTCCGGTTTTCTCTGTTGGTCGTGGCGCTTCATGATCGGGCATTAACGTATTCGGACAATCAGCAAATATAGGAAAATGCTTTTGCAAATATGCGATACGCATGCAAGGGTATGCGATTGTATTTCATATTTTCCTTCTGTCCGCACCGCTCCGATCGGGAGGCGCAGCAATCCGGGTTTTTCTTTTTTTCTTAACCAGATTCATTCATGCATGCAATCTCTGAACAGCCCTGACAAACTGGGGCCTATAGAACTCGCCCCCTCAATTAAGCCCTCAAACGTCTATGCGTTTTTCTTCGCCGCGTTCTTTTCCATTGGCATGATCACCTTTCTGTCGATCGGACAGACCTACATTCTCAACGTTCATCTCGGCATACCTGTATCCGAGCAGGGGGCCATCAGCGGAGACCTGGTATTGTGGACTGAAATCATAACGCTGCTGCTCTTTATACCCGCAGGCATCCTCATGGACCGTATCGGGCGAAAACCGGTCTATATTGCCGGTTTCGTGCTCATCGCCCTGACCTACGTGCTCTATCCGTTCTCACGCTCGGTCAACGACATGATGCTCATCAGGATCGTCTATGCCCTTGCTATCGTTACCATTGCCGGAGCGCTCTCGACGGTGCTGGTCGATTATCCGGCAGAGCGTTCCCGGGGCAAGATGGTAGCCATCATCGGCCTGCTCAACGGTCTCGGCATCGTCATCACCAACCAGTTTTTCGGCTCGATGCCAGAACAGCTCATCATGAAAGGTTTCGGCAAAGTCGATGCAGGGTTCATTACCCATTTCGTGATTGCCTCAGTCGCACTGGTTTCTGCCGGCGTCTGCGCATTCGGGCTCAAGAGCGGGCTGCCTGTGCACCATGAGGAACGTCCGTCGCTCCGCGAGCTGTTCACCAGCGGCTTTACGGCAGCCAGGAACCCAAAGATCCTGCTTTCATACTCTGCGGCTTTCATTGCGCGGGGAGACCAGTCGATCAACGGGACGTTCATCAGCCTGTGGGGTATCATGGCCGGCATGGCTGTTGGTATGGATTCGGGCGAAGCGTTCAGGAAAGGTACGCTGATTTTTATCATTACCCAGGTTGCCGCCCTGCTCTGGGCCCCGATGATCGGCCCCTTTCTTGACCGGATGAATCGGGTCTCGGCACTTGCGGTATGCATGGCCCTGGCCATGATCGGTAACCTTTCGGTTATTGTGCTGGACAGCCCGTTTTCCGCAGATGGCACTATCCCGGCTCTCACCTATGTGGTGCTTATCCTGCTCGGAATAGGCCAGATCAGCGTTTTTCTCAGTGCCCAGTCGCTTATAGGGCAGGAAGCGCCACGCGCCACGCGCGGCTCGGTGATCGGGGCATTCAATATCAGCGGCGCCATCGGTATTCTGATCATCGCGGCCTTGTCCGGCCGCATGTTCGATTCCATAAGCCCCAAGGCGCCATTTGTGATTGTCGGCAGCATAAACGCATTACTTACGATATACAGTATTCTGGTTCGACTTCATCTTTCGAAAGGCAAAGACAAGTCTGCCGGAGGGCACGCGCCCCTGAACGGATGAGGCGAGAGCATAAAGACCATGAAGATCCTTTCATTACGCTTTAGGAACCTCAACTCGCTTACCGGCGAATGGCGTGTGGATTTTACCGCTTCCGAGTATGTCTCCGACGGCATTTTCGCCATTACCGGCCCGACCGGTTCAGGCAAGACAACCCTGCTCGATGCGGTTTCTCTTGCCCTGTACGGGCAGACGCCGAGGCTCGGCAGGATAACGAAAAGCGCGAACGAAATCATGTCGCGTCAGAGCGGCGAATGTTTTTCGGAGGTGGTGTTCGAGACCGGAGCCGGACGATACCGCTGCCACTGGTCGCAGCACAGGGCGCGCAGGAGCCCCTCCGGAGAGCTGCAGCACCAGAAGCATGAAATTGCTGACGCCGAAACCGGCCGAATCATCGAATCGAAGCTTCAGGATACGCTTGCCGCGGTCGAAAAGCTTACGGGAATGGATTTCGGGCAGTTCACGCGCTCCATGCTGCTGGCGCAGGGAAGCTTTGCGGCTTTTCTGCAGGCACCGCCCGACGAACGCGCTCCCGTGCTCGAACAGATTACCGGCACGGCAATTTATTCGGAAATATCCATAAAGGTACACGAACGGCAACGCATCGAACTACTGAAGCTTGATGCGCTGCGCTCTCTGTGCGAAGGCATCAGCCTGCCCGGCAAGGATGAACTTTCCGTCCTCGACGAAGAGCTTCAACGCAACGAAAACGACGAGAGCATAATGATCCGTCAGCAGCGCGACGCTGAAACCGCCCTGCGCTGGCAGGAGCGGATCGTCGCAATGCAGGCTGAACTGGCAGGCATGGAAGAGGAGTTCAGGGATCTCGCAAGCCGCGAGGATCGCTTTCTTCCGGATCGGGAGCGGCTTGAGCTTGCCCGCCGTGCAGCCTCATCCGAACCGGCATATGCAACGCTTCTGCAGCTGCAGGAACTGCAGGAGCGGGAAGCAGCCGAAAATAACGCCCGCCTTGCAGCTCTGGAGCAGTCTGAAATCCTGTTTAAGGAGCATTTGCGGCTTTTCCTTCATGCGGAGCAGGAGCTGCTGTCGAAGAAAAATGAGGAAAAAACAGTGACGGAGCTTACCCGCAAGGTAAGGGATCTTGATCGCGACCTGACGGCAAAGCACGATTACTGCCATGAACTTGGCAGCACCCTGCAGGATTTTCGCGACAGGCTCAAAGAGGTAGACGCCGCGATTGCCCGTCATGAAAAGGAGAAGGAACAGGAGCACGAAGCCGCAGATCGTTCCGAAGCATATCTCTCCGCCAATGAGTCCGACGGCGACCTGCTCTATGCGTTCAGCGGCATCGAGAGCGGCATACGGCAGTTCGACGAACGGCATGCGGCCGAACGCGATGCGCTGCAGCAGCTCGAAAAAGCCCGAATAAAGCGCGGCGAGGCCGAAACCGCGTTTCGGAACATGCAGCCGGAAACCGAACGGCTGACCGCCGCTCTCGATGCTGCCCGCCAGGAGAAGCAGAAGCTGGCAGACGCGCTCGAAGCCCTGGAGGGGGGAACTGATATTCCGCTTCTGCGCAGGGAAGTCGGTGAGCTGCAGGAGAGAACGCGAGATCTTGAGACGCTTTCGGAACGGTTGACGGCAATGGCGAAAACCGAAGAAAATATCGCATCGCTGCAGGAGCGGGCTGAGGCGACTGCCGCCGCACGTGCTCATGAACGCAAGGAGCTTGACCGAGCGCTTCAGATGCAAAGGAACGAGGAGCGCATTATCGAAGGTCTCGAACGGGAGGCCGAACTGCAGCAGAAAATACGATCGCTCGAGGAGGAGCGATCAATGCTCCGGGACGGCAGCCCCTGCCCGCTCTGCGGTTCTGCTAGCCATCCCTATGTTTCCGGAGAGGCGCTGCCGGAGGCCGATGGCGCCGAAAGGATTCGCAATGCCAGGGCGACGCTTCAGGAAATCAACAGAAAGATCAATGCGCTGCATGGAGAGATAGCCGGCAGGGAACGCGACCTGCTGCATCACGAAGAGGATATCCGAAACCTGCAGACCGCATTCGAAGAGATGCGCCTGTCCAGCCTCGATATTTCCCGCAGGCTTGGCATCGACGGGTACCCGGCTCACGCAACGGTTTCCGGCCTGCTTGGCGCAACGCGGGAAACTTTTCTGAAGCGCCGCGGCATGCTCTCAGATGCAGAACGTCTCTTTCAGGAGAAGAACGTCGCCGAAGAACAGGAGCGCAGGCTGCAGCAGCAGCTCGGCGAGGCCTCCCGCAGACTCGATGCTGCCGAATACGCCCTTAATAACGTCAGGAGCGAGGTTGTACATACCGAACAATCCTTGCGGATGGCTTCGGAGAAAAAAAACATCGTGACGGCCGAGCTGCAGCAGCAGGTTTCGGCCTATGGCTTCAAGCCTGGAGCGTCGATCTCTTTTGCCGAAATACTCAGACAGCTCGATATCCGCCGGGAATTATGGCGGGAGGCCGAAGAGCGGAAAAACACTGCCACGCGCGCCATCGAGGTGCTTGCAGGTACCATAAGGGGCCTTCAGGAGCAGCAGCATTCGATAACCGCCGAACTTTCCGAACGCGAGCAGCAGTATGCTGCCGGCAAGCAGGCATTCATCGCCCTTCGTACCCGGCGCCGGGAACTTTTCGGCGATAAACGTCCGGATGACGAGGAACGGCGATGCTCGGACGCATGCACACAGGCCGAAGCGGTTCTTGAAAATGCCCGATCCCTGAAGGACACCACACTGCATGAAATAGGGGATCTCTCTGCCCGCCTGTCCACTCTTGCCGATTCGACTGAACGAAGGGCAAGTGAAATCGCCGACAGAAGCGAGCGATTGCTCGGGGAGCTTGCCCTGAAAGGATTTCCGGGATTGGATCGGTTCATTGCCGCAAGGCTCGGCAGGGAAGAAGTGCAAAGACTCGAGAAAGAGTCCGACGCTCTTACCGCACGACGTATCGAGCTTGAAATCCTGCAGACCGAACGGCAGAAAAAGCTGCAGCACGAAGAGTCACGCGCGCTTACCCGGCTGTCTCCGGAGACGCTGCGCCAGGAGCTCGCCACTCTGGCCGCCGGTCTCGACATCCTCCGTCAGACCATCGCGTCGATTAAGCTGCGTCTGCATGAGCATGAACAGGCGGCAGAGCTGTTTCGTAAAAAAAAGGAAGAACTTGTCGCCCAGCAGGCCGAATATGCCAGATGGTCGGCTCTCGATTCGCTTATCGGCTCGGCTGACGGCAGGAAATTCCGCAACTTTGCCCAGGGTCTCACCTTTGAAATCATGATCGGTCATGCAAACCGCCAGCTTGCCGCCATGACCGACCGCTACCTGCTCGTACGGTCGCGGGAGCACCCTCTCGGCCTGAACGTCATCGATACCTGGCAGGCAGGAGAAGTGCGTTCCACAAAAAACCTTTCCGGTGGAGAAAGCTTCATTGTGAGCCTTGCGCTTGCGCTCGGCCTGTCGCAGATGTCGAGCCGCAACGTCAGAATCGATTCGCTCTTTCTCGACGAAGGATTCGGCACGCTTGACGAAGAAGCGCTCGATACCGCCCTGCAGACCCTTGCCAGCCTGCAGCAGAAGGGCAAAATCATCGGCGTCATATCGCATGTTCCGGCTATCCGCGAGCGCATAGCCGCCCGCATTCGCGTTCACCCGGTAGCCGACGGCCGAAGCCGCCTTTCCGGACCTGGCGTGCGCGAAGGAAAACCTGCGGACTGAAATCCGCCAGGATTCCTGTTGTCGGGATAAAATGCACCATAACAGTAATGTCATGGGATTGCGGAAAAACAAACCGCAAGTATTGTTTATAATCGACGTCAGTAATAATAAGGGTAAAGGAGGCGTAAGAATCAAACATATCAGGAGACCGATCATGAAACATGTCCTGTACCTGTCTATACTGTTCGGCATCGCATCAGGCTTACCGCATTCGGATGCAACGGCAAAAACCCCTGACGGCAGGGAAGTATTCGATCGCAATTGCAGCGTCTGCCACTCCATCAATCCACCTCCAAAATCGGCTCCGCCGGTTATTCCTCTTGCAAACAGGTACCGCCAGAAATTTCAGACAAAAGCTGAAGGCGTAGCTTACATGACCGCCTTTCTGAAAAAACCCGATAAAAACAAAGCCATCGATGCGAATGCCGTGTCGCGTTTCGGGCTCATGCCGGCAATTCCGCTCACGGAAGCCGAACTCAAGGCCGTAGCCACCTGGTTCTGGGACCAGTACAACCCTTCGATCGGAGGCGGCAGGGGACTTGGCGGCGGGAAAAGAGGGATCATGAACCAGTAAACCGGAGATCGTTATGAAAATCAGATTCAGTTGGCGCATATTCATCAGTTTCGGGCTTCTTCTTTCGTTTCTGATGCTGCTGGTTTCAGGGGTGGTTCTCTACATCTCCCCACCGGGACGGGTTGCCAACTGGACAGACTGGCGCATGCTCGGCCTGACCAAGACGGGGTGGGAAAACCAGCATGCGATTTTCGGTTTTGCGTTCGCGATCCTCTCGATCTTCCACCTCTTTTTCATCAACTGGAAGGCATTCCTCTCGTACCTGAAAACAAAAGCAACCCAGGGGTTGAAAAGTCCCGGGGAACTGCTTGCGAGCGTGCTCCTTGCCATTCTGTGCGGTTTCGGCACCTTTTTCGCCCTTCAGCCGTTCTCGGCTATCATCGATTTCGGCAACCGCGTTTCCGCTTCGTGGGAGAGAAGGGAGACGTCGCCTCCGGTTCCGCACGCCGAAGCCATGACGCTGGTCGTGCTTGCCCGCCAGCCGGGTCTTGGCGGCGACGCGGATGTGCTGAAGTCGAAGCTTGAAGCAGCCGGATTTGCTGTCGGTTCGGTCGAGGAGACCCTTGCGGAAATAGCTGCAAGGAACAGGACCACCGCCGAAGCGCTTTACCGGCATATCGCTCCAGCGAAAAGCGGAAAACAAAGGCTTCCTGCAGAAGGGCTCGGACGCAGGACCCTGCAGGAAATCGCCGACGGTGCCGGCGTCTCGGCGACGTCCCTGCAGCTTGCCCTGAAGCAGAAAGGCGTGGTGTCCGAGCCGGATATGACCCTGAAGTCGATAGCCGACAGGAACAGCATCGATATGAGCCGGTTGCGCGAACTGCTCGAGACCATGATCAGCCGGTAGCATGAAAAGTGCTTTCCCCAGAGGAATTCCTGACGGTCATCCACCATGCCCGGGTGCTTCCCTGCAATGCCTTTAAGCATCTTTTAAGACTGCGTTAACATTCCTTTAAGCTTTGCCTCGCTACTTTTCTTCCGGGGTTGGCATGATTGCTTTGCCTTCATGATGGCCCCGCAGAACAATTGCAACAGCCAAACGGAGGAAAGGTTATGAAACAGTTGAAGCTTCGGATTAATCCGCCTGACTTCATACAGTTGCCGCCCTGACTCGCCCGGAAAGCCAATAAAATCAGGGGGTCGAATTGTTTTTGCTCTTGTAGTGCCTAATGAATCTTTTTATTTGCTTTTTATGCTTTTGTTTTGTAT
>Ga0194110_10003856_pt1 | contig 18422 bp, 5 predicted proteins | sample TA2Kig1200mmetaG_FD_146192 | JGI IMG/M metagenome (GOLD analysis project Ga0194110, IMG submission 146192) | Freshwater microbial communities from Lake Tanganyika, Tanzania - TA2015032 Kigoma Deep Cast 1200m | ecosystem: Environmental > Aquatic > Freshwater > Lake | place: Tanzania: Lake... | reverse complement strand
GGATCAGCTCGACCACGGCAGCGACGGGAACACCGAAGGTCTGCTTGACCTCGACCTCTCCGGCGTGATCGTCAGGTACGACGAAGACGGCGACCATGCGACAGCCGGCAGCGGCAGTCTGCTGATCACGGTGCAGGACGACGTGCCTGCAGACGGTACGGGCACGGAGCGCGGTTATGTGGAAGAAGAAGCGCTCGGCGGCGGGAACCAGGACACGAACGACATCTCCGGCATAAATAACACAGACGGCGAGACCAACAACATCATCTGGCAGGGCAGCCTGTCAGGGCTGTTCAGTGTAGGCACGGATGCTCCGGGCAGCTACGGTCTCGGCACGAACACGGGAAGTCTGCCGGTGCTGAGTTCGAACCACGAGCCCCTCAGCTACGATATATCAAGTGACGGCAAGACACTGACAGCCTACGTCGACAGCGGCTCAGTGACGGGATCGCTGGACGGCAGCGACCGGGTCATCTTCGATCTTGCGATAACCGACCCCGAAAGCGGCAGCTACACGTTCACGCTGAAGGATCAGCTCGACCACGGCAGCGACGGGAACACCGAAGGTCTGCTTGACCTCGACCTCTCCGGCGTGATCGTCAGGTACGACGAAGACGGCGACCATGCGACAGCCGGCAGCGGCAGTCTGCTGATCACGGTGCAGGACGACGTGCCTGCAGACGGTACGGGCACGGAGCGCGGTTATGTGGAAGAAGAAGCGCTCGGCGGCGGGAACCAGGACACGAACGACATCTCCGGCATAAATAACACAGACGGCGAGACCAACAACATCATCTGGCAGGGCAGCCTGTCAGGGCTGTTCAGTGTAGGCACGGATGCTCCGGGCAGCTACGGTCTCGGCACGAACACGGGAAGTCTGCCGGTGCTGAGTTCGAACCACGAGCCCCTCAGCTACGATATATCAAGTGACGGCACGAAACTGACGGCCTACGTCGACAGCGGCTCAGTGACGGGATCGCTGGACGGCAGCGACCGGGTCATCTTCGATCTTGCGATAACCGACACCGAAAGCGGCAGCTACACGTTCACGTTGCGGGATCAGCTCGACCACGGCAGCGACGGGAACACCGAAGGTCTGCTTGACCTCGACCTCTCCGGCGTGATCGTCAGGTACGACGAAGACGGCGACCATGCGACAGCCGGCAGCGGCAGCCTGCTGATCACGGTTCAGGACGACGTGCCGATAGCCGTCAACGATTCAAATGCACTGACAGATTTTCCGGCAGTGCCGACATTCCATGTTGTCGAAGGCGGCGATATTTCGAAGACTTTTGAATGGAACAATACGACAACAGTCATAAATTCCGACGGCTCGACCAATCCATTGCATTACGGTATCGATGGAAATGTGCTTGCTAACGACTTTGCAGGAGCCGATGCTCCAGCACGACTTGCGACGATAACCTATACAAATGAATCCGGCGTATCGACTACGGTAGATCTCAGCAGCAGTGCTGCAGGGACAACGGTCGATACCAGATATGGTCAGTTGTCGCTCTTTTCTGATGGAAAATTCGAGTACATATCGGATCCGTTTGCTGAACATACAAACGGTGAACAGAGGAGAGATTTATTTACCTATACCCTCGATGATGCTGATGGTGACCGTTCTTCAGCCAGCTTCGCCGTTATCGTTCAGGACACACAGCCCACGCTTACTGCTGATAACGGCGTTGTTGTCTATGAAAAGAACCTGCCTTCTGGCAGCCAACCGGATAATACTCTTTTACATCCAGCGGAAAATATCACTATCGTTGAAGGGAAAGATACTCTCTCTGTCCGGTTTAATACCAGTGTTACAGATTTTCCGGAAACATATCTGAATGCTCAGGAACAGGCACAACACGATAATCATGTCAGTGATTCTGATACCTATCCGGAAGACGGGACCAAATTCAAGGATCTCACATCAGGTGGGGAAAGCCTGAAATATTACATAAATGCATCGAAAGATAAGATCATTGCCTATACAGGAACGCTGCCGTCTTCAGGTATTCCCGAAGAGAGCCAGATCGTCTTTATGGTTGAATTAAGCGCATATGAGCCTTCGTCAGATCATGCTCCCTATACGTTTACGTTGAAACAGCCGCTTGATCATACGCCTGATATTCTTCAGTATGATTCGGATACAGGAATTTATCTGGAGCAGGTGCAACTGGAATTTCCATTCAGGGCATACGAACCTCAGGATAATGATTTTATCACCACCCCAGTCAAGGTCACAATTGTCGACGAGCGACTTGACGGAACGCAGCCTGACCGCTCCGTATCGACGCCGGAGGATGACGATGTAACTGCATTCACCGGTAATGCTGATACAACATCAACCAATACGAAAGCTGACGGCACAGGCGGCTCGGTTGCGCCATTGCACGGAGATGTCGTGTTCAATGATGACGGAACCTACACCTATACACCTGACCCGGATTACAGCGGGCCCGACAGCTTTACATTTGTCCATAACGATGAAGCCGGGGTTATTATTACCACCACAACGGTAAACGTGACGGTTACTCCGGTTTCGGATGCGCCCGTTGTTACCGCTGATGCCGTCTCAGTCATTACTCCGGAGGATCAGCCGGTTGCGCTCGGTTTCAATGTCCCTGTGGTTAAGGACGACACGGATGGTTCTTCATTAACTCCGGATGAGCACGATAACCCGGAACGGCTCGGTCTCATCACCCTGAGCGGTATCCCTGCCAATGTGGATCTCTATTACGGCACAACGATTCTGCATCTGAATGGTTCGGATATTACGGTCTATATCACCGATCTTGACGAAAACAACGACGGTGACAACGATCATCTCTCTACGCTTACGTCGGCAAGTGCGACCATATACATGACCAGGGCAGAGTTCGAAGCCATGCGGGTGCTGCCTCCGCCGGACACCAATGCGAATTTTACCGTCACTATGTCGGTTGGCGAATATGAGGTCGATAAAGACGGAAAGATGCTTTGGAACGGAACTGATACATTGTCTCCTGTTGCGCCCGAAACATCGACAGCGACGGTATCCGTCGTGGTCAGGGCCGTGACAGACCATGTCGATCTGCAGTGGACAGCATCGGCGCCCGATACCACAATAGTTCCCGATACGCACCCCTACGCCGATTCGTTTGATCCGATGCCGCTTCCGACAAGGAGCGATATCGATACAGGGTATGAGTATATCTATACTACGGTCGAGGATGGCAAACTGAACAAGTGGGTTCAGGAGGATTCCAGCTTCAATCTGAAAGATCTGCTTGAGTATACTGCAGTCGATAACGGCGACACATCGAACAGTACGCTCTTGAATCCGGAAGAGCGGGCCGATGCCAGCGAACAGCGGTATATCGTCCTGAGCAATCTGCCGGCAGGGATGGTGGTTAATGGTACGACGATCGACGCTTCCGGTACGATATCCATCCGGTTGACGGACGATAAGACACTGCCGGATATCACTATGACGCCTCCGAAAGATTTCAGCGGAGATCTGAAGGATATAAAGGTTACCCTGACAACAATTGACCAGGACAGTACAGGGGAGACCGGTCTGATTGTCATGGAAGAGGATTATGTGATGCTCGATCTCTATGTGACGCCGAAAGCAGGAGATGTTACCGCGAGCGATATAACAGATGGCGTTGAGGATACGGCAATCAAGTTCCTGAACAATCTTGCGGTTACCGATATGGGCCCGGTTTCCGGCGGCGATGCCGGTACCGAAACGATCACGGCCATTGTGGTTTACGATGTGCCGGCAGGTTGGGTGATCAGGGATAATGCAGGAACGCAAGTGACTCCTGATGGTTCGGGCAATTATACCATTATCGTAGCCAATTACAAGGATTACACGATTATGCCGCCGGCACACAGCAGTCTTGACGGGGCAGTCAAGGTAGAGGTGAAAACCTCCGATACGGCAACGGTTGACGGCACACCGGTGACTTCCGTCGAGTCGACGACCGTGCTTGATGTACATATTACCGTTACTCCGGTAGCTGAGGTGATCGGTGCGGATTCGGGGATGGATGGCGTTTCGGATGATCTTAATCCCGTCGGGCATCCCGTTTACGGCATCATTGATCCAGATTCCGATGGAGATGGAATCCCGGATCTGCAGATGAATGGAAGCTTTACTTTTTCGGTCAGTCCAGATGAAGATGTGCCCTTCACGTTCCACGGAAAAGCCGGGAGCGGCATCGATGCAAACGGAGCTACGACGGTATTCGATTTCAATTCGCTCTGGAGCAATGCCGATGATCTTGTTGCAGGCGGTGAGGGTTCCGAATACACCTATGCACTGCTGGAACCGCTTCATAATGATGGTTCCGAGTACAAGAAATTGTACGGATCGACCTTCACCTATTCCGACGGAACAAATACGATAACTCGTGTCTACAAAGGAGATCCGGTTGAAATTCCAGCCGAGTATCTTGATACCGTTACCTTTACTCCGGTAGCGCATTTTGCCGGTACGGATGTGAAAATCGTGGTACAGGCAAAGACGGTTGATTTCGATCAGGACCATCCGGGAGATACCTCCTATGCCGATACGAAAATCACCGGAAAGGTCGAGCTGTACTTTGATGTGACCCATAAGCCGGACATCGTAACGCTTGCGGCATACAGTCCCGGCGGTTATGAAGACGGATCAGCGACTGCTCTCGACCCTTCGAGCGCAACGGCATCGGCGATTCCACTTTACATCAATCCGCAGAGCGACGATACCGACGGGTCTGAATCGTTCACTATCACGATCAGCGATATACCGTCGGGAGCAAAAATCGTTTACGATGGATCGGAGTTGTCTGTTGTTGACGGCAGCGTTACCATAACCGGTTTCGATTCATCGAAACCGCTGGGCATTATTCCGCCGGCGAACAGCGATGCCGATATTGTTCTCAGGGTGAGCGGTGCGTCGATAGATGGCACAAGCGCTCCCGTGCCTTTCGGGGTTATGCTCAATCTGCCGGTTCAGGTTGCCGGAGTTGCCGATACGGCAACGTTGACAGCTGATACGCCAACATTCGTGGAAAATGATGTTGATACGACAGGAAATCACAGGATTTTGTTGAATACAGCTGTTACCGGTTCGACGATGGTCGATAGCGACGGATCGGAAACCCTTACGGTCAGGATAACCGGTCTTGACGCACAATTCGATATCGAGGGGGCTACCTATCTCAGCGGTTCCGGTACCGACCGGATATGGGTGGTGAAAGCCTCGGATCTTGACGGGGTCAACATTATTGTGCCCAACAACTTCAGCGGCGACATCACTTTTACGGGAACACCGGTAACCTCGGAAAACGAGGGCAGCGTTCTGACCGGAACTTTGCAGGACTTTACGATTCATGTCACGCCGTCTCCTGAATCGACAATGATTCTTGAAACGGAGCTCAATGAGGACGAGCTGAAGAAGGTGACGTTCGACATCGTTCAGGGACCGGTTGCCGATCCCGATAACGATGAACAGTTACAGAAGGTTTACCTCAAGGTAGGCGGTGCAGGAATTTCTGATGGAGTCGAAGGGCGGGAGTTCACGCTCTACTACGGATCGGCTGGTACAACAACTCTTGCGCATGCCGTCACGGCTGGCGATATCAATAAGGTGACGATAGGAGGAGTTGATGCTTATGAACTGGATGGCACAACAGATTACGATAATATTTATGTGCGCTATGTTGCGGATTCTGACGGGGTCTCTACCTTCAAGGCAACCTATGTCATTTTCGATCCGGAAACCGGTACAACTTCTAATTGCTGCAATGATTACACCCTGACGGTCAATGCTTTCACCGATACCATAACGGAGAGTCTCGGAGCCATTGCTGCTGGTTCCCGCCATACAGTGAGCGTGGATGGGTCCGGTTATCAGACCGTCAATGCTACAGGCTATACAAGCTTTACTGTTCCGGTTACGGTCTCCCAGGTTGATCAGCCTTCAGAAGGTTCAAATGGAGTCGATGATGATGGAAGCGAAAAACTGCTGAGATTTGTGATCGACGGCGTTCCCGATGGGGTATCGGTAGAAGGAGCCGTTTATGCCGGCGATGTGTGGGATGCGGGTACATCGGCCTATGTGAATTCCGGACGGTGGATTTTATACGATGACAGGGAGTTTGGTGGATCTCCCGATCTGATGAAGGATATTACCTTCAATGTCGATGGTACGGCTGCAGAGCTTGCCGGATTGAACCAGACGATCACCATTACGGCTTACAGTCAGGATCAGGGAACGGATCCCTCTCTCGCTTCGTCGATCGTAGAGCATGCACCGGCAACATTTACCCTTACAACACCGGCAGCAGCTGCCGACTTCGATGAAAGCGGCCGTCCGACAACTCCACCGCCAACAGTTTCGGACTGGAATATCGACGCAAGCTTCTCGCCGGTCGAAGATACGCCTGCGCCGCTCAGCGACCTTGTAAAAACACCGACGATGAAAGAGGCCGGTGCCTTTACCGTTACGCTTGCCGGTCTGCCTGACGGTTCGGTGGTTGCCGCCGAATCCGGCAGCGGTTATACGGTCGAAAAGTTCACCCTAGGTGGCGAGACAGTCTATTCGATTTCAGGCAACGGCGTTACAGCAACGCTGCAGGATATGCTCTCCAAGGTTAACCTGACGACGCCGTTGCACGACAACAGCAATAACAGCGCTCCGATAACACTGGAGATGACCATTACCACCTATGCTCCTGGCAGTAACCAGAAGAACGCAGTGGCAACGAGCACACCGCTTGTCATCGCTCCGGTAACCGATGCGACTACCATAAACATTGATGCTCCTTCTGTGATTGAGGATACCAGTGAACCCTTTACCATTACCTTCAGCAACAGCGCCGATAATCAACCGGTGTACCCCGATCCTCTTGTTACAGACCATACAGCTATTGTTGACGGAAAGGTCTATCTGAAACTCGATACGTCAGCCATGACGCCTTCTTCCGGCGGGAAGTTGTTCTATGGTGGTGCCGAAATCACGCCGACGATCTTTACGGCTTCTCCCGCGACAGGAGTGCCCGCTGGAACCTATTATGTCATTACGCCGGTTGACGATACCGATACTCTTTCTTTCTCCTATACTCCGGTTCTTCATGCTTCAGGCACTGTTACGGTGACTGCATATGCCCTGAGTCAGGAGACAGGCTCTACGGTTACGTTGACAAACAGCAGTTCGGCAACGTTCGATATTACGCCGGTTAATGACGGTTATGATCTCGGAAAGGTAACCGCTTCGGGTTCGGAAGACGACGCTCTGATTCAGCTTGTTATCAGCGGTACAGGTATTGTCGATACGGATGGTTCCGAAAAGGTGGTGAGTGCCCTGGTAGAAAACGTGCCGGATGGCTATCTGGTCTATTACGGCGCAAGCAGCGCTGCGGCGGTATTGGCGCTCAATGTCGGCGATGACGGAACAGGCAATACCTGGGCTGTTCCTCTGAATTCGGGCACCCTGCCAGCATATATAGCGGTCAAGCCCCCTCTGCATGTGAGCGGCGATGTGAGCGGTATGGAGTTGACGGTGTACAGCAGGGAGAGTGAGTTGACTCTGCTTGAAAAGACCTCCGTGCCATTTGAGCTCAAGGTGGCTCCTGTTGCTGATGCGGTCAAATCGGACTTTTTCAAGCCGACCAAGACGTTCGGCACGGAAGGTGCGCATATTCCGCTCAACCTCAATCTGATTCTTGATGATCAGGATGGTTCGGAAACGGCAACGCTCACTTTTACAGGTATAGGCGCCAACGCATCGTTTTATGACAAGGCAGGCAATGATGTTGCTGCGAGCTATAATTCAGGTACCGATACCTACACGATTACCGGTATTCCTGCATACGACTCAGCCGGCAATTTCGATGTCAACAATCTTTTCGTGGTGCAGTCGGCTCGTACAGGTTCAGTAACCGCAACGGCATATACCGTCGATACGGCAACGGGATATACGACTGTTGATTCAAGTGCTTTAACACAAACGGCCGTTTTCACCCTCGACATATCGGAGAAGGTGTCGACGACCACCGACGATACCCTGCTGTACGACGGAATGGCTGATGTTGCCAATACCAGAAGCTATGACGGGCTTGCAGGTGAAGATACGCTGGTACTGCGTAAGGGAGAGGGGATTGATTTTGATACGGACAGATCTATTTTCAATATCGAGAGAATTGACTTGACGGTCAGTGGCGATCACATTCTTGAAAATATTACCTGGCAGGATGTTCGTGCAATGACCGATTCATCGACACATGATCTGTATATTCTTGGTGACAGTGGTGATTCCGTTAAGTTTGAGGCATCAAACGGCTGGAGTAAAGATTCTCCGGCTGGCAGTTTTGACGAATACAGCAATACAAATGATTCAACGATCAAGGTTTATGTTCAAAAAGAGATTGTTGATTCCATCGTGTAGGGGGTAGGCGGAATTTAAAACGATTACTTACAAACAAACTCATTCAAGCTTATGAAGCATACAACCAGGAAAAACCTGAAAACCCTGTCGGCGGCGATATTGCTGCTCTCCCTTGGGGCTCCGACGGCATTTGCCGGGCCGGTTACTGTGCGAGAGGCGGTTGAGAAGGCGATCAACACGAATCCGGAGGTCAAGGCAAGGTTCCATGCGTTCCGCGATGTGTACGAGGAGCAGGGCGTCTACAACGGGGGATACTGGCCGAAGGTCGATGCTTCGGCAGGGATCGGCCGCGAGTGGATTTACGGCGACGATGTGACCGATAAGGAATACTGGCGCAAGGGCGTACGTCTCGAGATGACGCAGATGCTTTTTGACGGGTTTTATACCTGCAATCAGGTCTGCCGGCTGAAGCATTCGGGGCAGGCAAGGTATTTCGAGTTCATGGACTCCATTGAAAACGTCGGGCTCGAAAGCTACAGGGCCTACGCCGATATCTTGCGCTATCGCGAGATGGTGCGCCTTGCAAAGACTAATTACGATTACCATCTGGATATTTTCAATCAGGTCAGCAATCGTGTTGGTGCAGGGGTTGGAGCGGGAGTCGATCTCGAGCAGATCAGCGCTCGCGTGGCGCTTGCGCAGTCGAACTATATTACGGAGTTGAGCAATCTGCACGATGTGACGGCACGTTACCAGCGTCTCGTCGGCGAGTTGCCGGAAGAGAACCTCGAAGCGGTGCTGCTGCCGGTCGATGGCATTCCTGGCACCGTAACGGAAACGCTGCATGAGGCGTTTCAGTACAATCCCGGATTTCTTGCCACCATGTCGGAGATCAACGCGTCGAAACATGCGGTGAAGGTGCAGGAATCGAAGTTTTATCCGCGTCTCGATTTCAGGGCCCGTCATGACTGGACCTGGGATGCCGACGGCATAGACGGCAACCGTAACGAAGCGGTTGCTGAAATGGTGCTGAGCTACAATATCCTCAATGGCGGCTCTGATGCGGCGGCAGTAAGGCAGTACAAGCAGAAGCTGTACCGGTCGGTTGATGTGAAAGACAAAGCGGCGACCGATCTTCGCCAGACGGTATCGATAGCGTATAACGACCGGGTCAAAGTAGCTGAACAGGTGAGGTATCTGGATCAGCACCGGAAGAACCTCGACCGTGTCAGGGCTGCTTATCGTGAGCAGTTCAACATCGGGAAGAGGACGCTGCTCGATCTGCTGGATACGGAAAACGAGTATTACCAGGCGCAGCGAGCATACTTTAACGGGTTTTTCGACCTGACGGTTGCCAATGCTCGGACGCTGGCCGGTATGGGCAAACTGATGAGCACGATGGGTATCGTTCGCGGCGAAATGCCGAGCCTGAAGGATATCAATATTCCGATGCCGAAGGTGACGGAAGCCGATCTGCCGCCAATTGAAGCTCCGGGTTCTTATTGAGGATTTTGGTCCGTCAGCCGGGGGGGCGGTGTATTGAAGATCGTGTCCTGTGGGTTGTTGGCTGGAAGAGTGGGGATTGAAGAGGAAGAGGTTGCCCACGGATTTGCACGGATTGGCACGGATTAATGGGTTAAGCGCTATGGGTGATGTTTTCTTGCTATTGAGCCATCCAGCTGTCTCGCTATCCAGCTATAAGAGGAAGAACGCGGTTCCCGCTGATTGAAGATTGGATTTTCACGGATTGAAGAGCTCGGGGTGTAACCCTGAACTATCTGTCCGGCTATTCTGTGGCGCGAACTCATGGTTTATTGCTATAATATCTATATAGTTCTGCAGCAAGGGGGCTTTCGGGGCCCCCTTTTTAATGTTGTTTGCAATCTCTCGACATGATCAAGTCGTGAGGGTTTCGTATTTTAAGTGATTTCTTCCGAAGTTTTTTACCGGGTTAACGACTTTTTTATGGCTGTTATCGCTACGATAGGCAAACGCGAGGTTTCGGCCGACGAGGTTTTTCCGTTGCTTTCTTCATGCGGGTTATGGCCGCAGATCATGCGGGAGATGGTTATCGACAGGGCGTTGTGTTCGCTCGATTGCTCTTTTGACGAGGTGGAGGTTTATTATCGTAAGCAGCTTGCGGACGATGCCGGGTTCATCGATAAGAGAAAGCGGCAGATGGCGCTTGAGGGAGTGGACGAGAACAGTCTCGAATTTTATATAAAAAGACCGGTGCTGCTTGCCCGTTTCAGGGAGACCATGTTTGCAGGGAAGGTTGAAAACACTTTTCTGTCCATGAAGACCGGCTTCGATAAGGTGGTGTTTTCGATGATACGCAACAGGAATCACGAACTGGTCAGGGAGTTGTATTTTCGTCTTGAATCCGGCGAGGAGAACTTTGCTGCGCTTGCATCGAAATATTCCGAAGGTCGCGAGGCATCGAGTTTCGGCCAGATAGGCCCGATAGAAATGAAACAGCTGAATCCTGTTCTGGCAAGGAACCTCCATACTGCGCAGCCCGGGGTACTCAATGCTCCGATTGTCATCGACGGATTGGGGGTTATCACCTGTCTGCGCGAAAAAATCAACGCTCGACTTGATGATACCATGCGGCAGCGGATCATTACGCTGCTTTTCGAAGAGTGGGCGAAAAAAGAGGTGGAGGAGTATTTTTATCAGGAGAGTGGGTAGTGGGTAGTGGATAGTGGATAGTGGATAGTGGATAGTGGATAGTGGGTAGTGGATAGTGGAGAGTGGGTAGTGGATAGTGGATAGTGGGGAGTGGGGGATGCGGGAAGATGAGGGGAGCGTTGTGTTTGAAGCCATCAAGCCATCAAGCTGTCCCGCTGTCACGGCGTTCTCACTCAGTACTCATCCCTTCCCCGGAAAAGGGGGCTGTGTTTTTTTAAATCCTGATTATTTTGGCGATATTGCGTCAGTTTGGGTGTCGTTACAGGTAACGATTCAGCTATGTAACAGCGATTTCTAACCGGATATTATTTTGGCTACTACGGAATATACCAATGATGAGGTCAGCCGGATCATTTCCGGTATTGCCCTTTTTTCGGAGTTGAAGGCTGACAAGATAACCATGCTTGCGGGGATCTGTTCGGTCGGTCGTGCCACCATAGGCAAATCCGTCATCGGAAAGGGCTCGATGCCGGACGGTTTGTATATCATCAGTTCCGGCCGGGTACGGTCGCTTTATCAGGATGATGCTTCGGGTTCGGTGCAGACGCTGCGTATTCTGGGTCCCGGCGAGTTTTTCGGCTGGGTGAGCCTGATGCGCAGGCATCCAACGGAGATCGTTACGGCATCCGAAGACGCCGTTTTTCTGAAGGTACCCGTAACTGCGCTCAGCGCCGTGGTCAACGCGGTTCCTGCTCTTTTCAGGCAGTTGTCGAAGGCTACGGACCTTGCTGAAATCTGTCTGCTGTTCAATGCCGTTTACGGCAATGATCCGGCAATAGAAGCGCGCATCCGTGAGTCGGGGTTTGCCGGACTGAAAGAGCTTTCGCAACATCTTCTTGCCTCGGCTGTTGTCGCTGATTCCGGTTTTTCTCGATCCGTGCCTGCAGGCGACCTTCAGTGGATTGTCAGCAGAAGCGATAACAGCGCTTTTCCCGTTGGCTCTTTTTTTTCGAAGCCTGAAGATGGTATTCCCGCTTCGGCGTCCATGCGTCTGGTAGGGCTGGATCTTTCATGCCTGAAGGCGTCTTCCGATATGGCAGAGGATAGTGCCGCTGCATCGGGCGAGGGCGATGAGGCCTCTTTTACGTTTCCGCAGGATAATGACGGAGCATCGTTCAGTTATGCTTCTGGCGGCGGCGAAGAGACTGTTCGGTCGAAAGGGTTTCCGTTCGTCAGGTCGAATGGTTCGGTAGTCGAACAGACCATGGCCTGTTTTCTCATGCTTGGCAGGCATTTCAATATGCCGGTCAAAAAGGATCTGATAAAGAGCGTTATCGGCAATCAGTTTTCGAGAAACGGCCAGATTTCGATTCAGGATTGCGGAGGGGTTGCCGTTCTGCTTGGATTGAAGGCGCAGGTCGTTACGTTTCAGAAGGAGGCGTTGTCGAGATTGAAGGTGCCTGCTCTGATCCGCTGGGGCGATGGTTATGCGGTGCTGTACAAGGTAACGGCCAAGGAGGTCGCTCTTGCCGTGCCTTCTTCATCGGGCGTAAAAATCCTTGCAGCCCGCGAGTTCCAGGAGAAATGGACCCATCAGGGTGAAGCGCTTGTGCTCGATGTCAAGGCGGATACGCCGCAGAAGCGGTTCGGGTTCGGATGGTTTCTTCCTTCGATCAACAGGTACCGGAATGTGCTTGCGGAGGTGCTGATTTCCTCGTTTTTCATTCAGTTGATGACCCTTGCCAATCCGCTGCTGTTCATGATCATCATTGATCAGGTTATCGTCCGCAACAGCTATTCCACCTTGCATGTGCTGGGCGTTCTGATGCTGGTTATCGCGGTGATAGAAGCCGTGCTCTCAAGCCTGAAGACCTGGCTGTTCGTCGATACGTCCAATCGTATAGACGTTTCTCTCGGTTCCGAGGTGATCGATCATATGCTTCGTCTTCCGCTGCGTTTTTTTGAAAAAAGACCTGTTGGCGAACTGAGTTCAAGGATAGGTGAACTTGAGCGCATCCGCCAGTTCCTTACGGGAACGGCGCTCAACGTTGTGCTCGATGCCGTATTTTCGATTGTTTATGTGATTGTTTTGTTCCTTTTCAGCTGGAAACTCGCCATTCTTTCCTTGTCGGTCATACCCGTGATGGGGCTTATTACGTTTTTGCTTGCGCCGGTGTTCATGGCGCAGTTGCGCGAGAAAGCAAAAAGGCACGGCGAAACCAACGCATACCTGATCGAAGTGCTTTCAGGCATTCAGACGGTCAAGTCGCAGAATATCGAGCTGCGCGCCCGGTGGAACTGGCAGGAAAAGTATGCCGCTTATGTCCGCGACGGATTCAAGCCTGTACTGACAGGAACCATAGCCAATTCCACCAATTCCTTCCTGAGCAAGCTGTCTGGCCTGATAGTCATCTGGGCAGGGGCTTATCTGGTTCTGAACAATGAACTTACTCTGGGGCAGCTTATAGCGTTCCGGATTATTTCGGGTTACATTACAAGTCCGGTATTGAGGCTTGCTCAACTCTGGCAGAATTTCCAGGAAGCGGGCATGTCGCTCGAACGGTTGTCCGACATTGTCGATAGCCCGCAGGAAGGGGGTGGGCGCGAGCAGTTGTCGCAGATTCCGCTTCCGCTTATGAAAGGGGAGATCCGGTGCGAGAATGTTTCGTTCCGTTTCAGAGAGAACGCGCCTATGGTGCTAAAGAACGTCAATGTCACCATTCCTTCGGGTACGTTCGTGGGTATAGTCGGCGAGAGCGGTTCTGGCAAAAGCACTTTTGCAAAGCTGATTCAGCGTCTCTATGAACTCGATGAGGGCCGTATATTCATCGATAACTACGATATCGGCAAAGTTGAACTCTATTCATTACGGAGCCAGATCGGCATAGTGCCTCAGGATCCGATGCTTTTCAACGTTTCGGTGAAGGAAAATATTGCTCTGACAAATCCTGAGGCCAGCGATGCCGATATCATGAGAGCCGCAAAGATTGCTGAAGCTCATGAGTTTATCATGGCGCTGCCGACAGGGTACAATACCGTCGTCGGCGAGAAAGGGTCTTCCCTTTCAGGAGGCCAGCGCCAGAGGATCGCTATCGCCAGAACGATATTGCAGAATCCCGGCATGATCATTCTCGACGAGGCTACAAGCGCTCTCGATCCTCAGACCGAGAGCAAGCTTACGGAGAACCTTGCGACGGCTTTCAGGGGTAAAACGGTTTTGTTTATAACGCATCGGCTCAATTCGGTCAAGGCTGCTCCGATGATTCTCTGTTTTCATGACGGATGTATCGATGAAGCTGGCACGCATCACGATCTTATGGCAAAGCGAGGGCGTTATTTCACGCTGTTTCAGAAACAGTCTTATTCCATGCCGGTGATGGAGGGAAAATATTGAAAAAGAATAAACTATCCGAAGAGCTGATCGGACAGGGCGAGGTGTTCACGCAGTCGCCTGTTCTTCCGAGAGCAATTCTTTGGCTTCTTGTACTGTCCTTCGCCGGATTTCTGGTTTGGGCGTCGATCGCCAAAATCGATGTTTCGGTGGCGGCGGTAGGAAAACTCGAGCCGACAGGAGAGGTCAAGAGCGTTCAGGCTGCTATCGAGGGGGAAGTGGCCAAACTTTTTGTGTCTGATGGCCAGCAGGTGAAAAAAGGTGACGTGCTGCTTGACCTGGTGCCGGTGCTTTCAGTCGGTGAGGAATCGAAGCTGAAGTCTCTCAAGATTGCGCTTTCGAATGCAAGGCAGCAGTACGCTACCGAATCGGCGATGCTCTCGAAACTGAGGTCGCTGTTGCAGAGTGAAGCTGTTTCAGAGTTCGAGGTGGAGCAGAAAAAACTCGATGTGCTGAAGCTGCAGGCTCAGATAGCCGATCTTTCCGAGCAGATCAACAAGCAGAGCTACATGGCAAGCCAGGCGACCGGTTACGAAGCCATTACGGCTCCTGTAGACGGTACGATTTTCGATCTTCAGGTGAAACCGGGAACCGTTGTCAGCCAGGGGCAGATCATTCTTAAGGTAGTCCCAAAAGACCAGCTGACGGCAAGAGCTTTCATTTCGAACCAGGATATCGGCTTTGTTTACAATAATCTTCCGGTCGATGTTCGTCTCGACGCGTTTCCTTATGCGGAGTTCGGCGATATCAAGGGGAAGGTGATCTGGGTCGGATCCGATGTGCTGGCGCCTGACGATATTATCAAATACTATCATTTTCCCATCAAGGTACAGCTCGACAGGCAGTATCTCATGGCGAACGGACGGAAGATTTATCTGCAGTCGGGTATGTCCGTAACCATGAACATCAAGGTCAGAAAGCGTACCGTCATAAGCATTTTTACCGACCTTTTTTCACGGCAGGTCGATGCTGTCAGCCATATCCGAAAGTAAGCCGTCTGGCGAGCTTTTTTCCTGCGTCGCTCCGGGCGTTTTACTCCAGGGTTGCGTTCGCCAGGAGAGCAGCCTTTTGCCGGGTTTTGTATTTACGGTAAGGTATAGCCGGAAAGCGCGCTATCCCCGCCTGAAAATGGTTCCTTATGAGGGGCTGATTGTTGTAGTGCCGGCTCATTATGACCAGCAGCGTATCGACGATATCGTTTTTCGGCATCGGCAGTGGATCGTTACTGCCGGCGAAAAAATGCGCAGTAACGGCTTGTTTCCGGATAGTGCGGATGTTTCGGTTTTTCCTGACACGGTTACTTTCGAGTGCAGCGGAGAGCAGTGGCTGGTGAGCTGTCAGCGGGATTCTGCTGCGAGTGATGTTACGCTGATCGAGTGTTCGGGACGAAACGTTGTTCTGAGAGGCGATGCGTCGAATGTCGGGCTTTGCCGTTCGGCTCTTCGACTCTGGGTTATCGGAAAGGCTGCCGGGGTTCTTGTGCCCATGCTGCACGCTCTTGCGCATAAAAACGATTTCAGGTTCGAAAAGGCAGCTGTCCGACTTCAAAGATCCCGCTGGGGAAGCTGTTCTTCGAAGGGAACGATATCGCTCAACGCTAAATTGTTTTTTCTGCCTCGCCATCTTGCCGAAGCTGTCATGTTGCACGAACTGTGCCATACGGTACATATGAACCATTCCCGTTCGTTCAGGCAACTGCTGGCCTGTCATGATCCATGCTGGCGCGAGCATGACAGGGAGTTGAGGGCAGCATGGAAATACATACCTCGATGGATCGAAGCCTGAATACCTGCCATGACAAGTCAGAAAATCCCAAAGAACGGAGATTCCCGAAACGCAGCTGTTTCGATCCCATCCGATGCCCGGTTGCCTGGTCTGAAAAATAGCATACGCAATGCACTTTCATTGCATAAACAGGGTCATCTTGACGAGGCTGAAGCGATCTATCAGGAAATTCTCTGCAGAGAGCCGGATAATTTCGATGCTCTGCGTCTGCTGGCCGCATTATTGGCTCAAAAGAAACGTTTTCCCGAAGCTGTCAAGCTGTTTCAACATGCTATCCGCATTAATTCAGGACATGCAGAGGCATGGTACAATTACGCAACATCATTGCAGGAACTGAAAAAGCCTGACGAAGCATCTGTTTGCTATGCAAGGGTTATTGCCTTACAGCCCGGATATGCAGAGGCTTATTTCAACAGAGGCCTTCTTTTTCAGGGAAGTGAACGCTATCAGGATGCATTATCGGATTTCGACATGGTGTTACGCCTGAGGCCGGATCATGCGGAGGCGTATTACCATCGGGGAAATGTCCTGAAAGAGCTGAAGCGATATGCTGAAGCAATAACGTGTTACGAGAAAGCTTTGGCCTGCAGATCTGATTATGCGGCTGCTTGCAGTATGTGCGGCAATATATTACGGGAACAGGAGAAATATCATGAGGCTCTTGAATATTACGACAGAGCACTTTCCATTGATCCCGGTTACGCAGAGGTCTGCAATAATCGCGGAGTGATAATGAAGGCGCTGATGCGCTATGAAGAGGCGCTCTCCTGTTACGACCGCGCGCTGGAGCTGAAACCCGGTTATGCAAAGGCATATCTGAATAAGGGAAGTGCATTGCATACCTTGAAACGCTATGAGGAGGCGCTGTCATGCTATGAAAAAGCTCTTGAACTGAAACCGGATTATGCCGAGGTTTATTTTGCGCAGGGGGTTTCCTTGCAGGCTTCAGGGCGCAATGCAGAGGCTATGAAGAGTTACGACAAAGCTGAAGATTGCAACTATGGCTTTGTCGGGCTGTATGTCAACAGAGGAGTGCTGTTCACTGATCTGAAAAGGCATTCTGATGCCATCAGGAATTATGAAAAAGCGCTTGATCTCAAGCCGGATTGTGATTTTCTGTTCGGCCAGTACCTTCATTCCAGAATGCATATCTGTGACTGGAGGGATTTTGCACATAACCTGTCCAGGCTTGAACGGCATATAAATATCAGCGATAAGGTTACGACTCCCTTTCCGGTTCTCGCACTTGTTGACAAACCGGAACTGCAGCTTCAGGCCGTCCGGATTTTTATGGCTGCTAATTGTCCCGAACGCCATGATCTGCCCCCGATATCCGGCCATGCCTCTTCAGGCAGGATTCGCATCGGGTACTATTCTGCCGATTTTCACAATCATGCAACCGCGTACCTGATGGCGGAGCTGTTCGAACGCCACGACCGGTCGCGTTTCGAACTGACCGCATTTTCCTTCGGTCCGGAAAGTAAAAGCACGATGAGAAAGCGAGTTGCCGGTTCGTTTGACCGCTTCATCGATGTGCAACAGAAGTCTGACAGGGAAATTGCCGGGTTGTCACGGGAGATCGGCATCGATATCGCAATCGATCTGAAGGGATTCACCGCCGGATCCCGCACCGGCATTTTCGCATACCGTGCAGCGCCGGTGCAGGTGAACTACCTTGGCTATCCCGGCACGATGGGAGCCCCGTACATCGATTACCTGATAGCCGACAGGGTGCTGATACCGGAAAGCAGCCGCAAGTACTACACGGAAAAGATTGTGTACCTGCCGGACAGCTACCAGGTGAACGACAGGCAGCGCCACATATCGGAACGGCTGTTCACGAGGAAGGAGTGCGGTTTGCCCGAACAGGGATTCGTCTTTGCATGCTTCAACAATAATTACAAGATCACGCCCGATGTGTTCGACGTCTGGATGCGGATCCTGAAGCGGGTTGAGGGCAGCGTACTCTGGCTGTTCGAGAAGAGTGCCGATGCTGTTGAAAACCTTCGGAAGGAAGCTGCCGGACATGGCGTATCTGAAGAGAGGCTTGTGTTTGCAAAGCATTTGCCGCTGTCCGAGCACCTGTCGCGTCACCGGCTGGCGGATCTGTTCCTCGACACCTTCCCATACAATGCGCATACGACGGCGAGCGATGCGCTCTGGGCGGGACTGCCGGTGCTGACGCGCATGGGCGAATCGTTTGCCGGACGGGTGGCTGCAAGTCTGCTTCATGCGATCGGTCTGCCGGAACTGGTG
>Ga0194110_10003850_pt1 | contig 18433 bp, 10 predicted proteins | sample TA2Kig1200mmetaG_FD_146192 | JGI IMG/M metagenome (GOLD analysis project Ga0194110, IMG submission 146192) | Freshwater microbial communities from Lake Tanganyika, Tanzania - TA2015032 Kigoma Deep Cast 1200m | ecosystem: Environmental > Aquatic > Freshwater > Lake | place: Tanzania: Lake... | reverse complement strand
GGTGTCCCATCACAATAGTTAATTGGATAAAGATACACGGACTGCGAAGGAGAATTTTCTGCCTGAAGTATTGGATCCGTACAACCGAGCTGTTTTATTAAAAAATCTCTAAAGAAATTTACCGTTGTATCTAAATAAGCAGCATTACCACCATACGGAACATGAGGCGCCCCTTTAAAGGTATAAAACTGATTTTCTACACCAACCGCACAAGCTCTTTCGTGCACCATTCTACTTCCATCTAAATACATCAGTGGCGTTCCCGGATTTACGATGCCTCGATTGTATTTCACCGTTGCATCGTTTGTGCCATGAACGGAGGCCACAGGGACATCGCCTGCTTGCAACCAACTATACCTTGCAAGAGCTCCACAACCATTCAAAACTCCTCTCACGTGAGATGAATAACCAGGATTTCCACTTGCTCCCTCTAATCCTCCCAATTGATTGATTGCCGATTGGCTTAAATAATCTGAAACCTCACATTCATCATCCAAATATGCCAAATGAAGCGATGTAATTGCACCGGCAGAACTACCCCCAACATAAATATTGTTCGTGTCAATTTTATACGTATCTGTCGTTTGCTTATCCTTGTAAAAAAACCGAACTGCTGCCCGCAAATCTTGAACTGCACGAACGACTGCTTTTACAGCGTTTGCTGAATCAAAAGGAAAAAAGCCCAAACGGTAATCAATGGATGCACACACAAAACCTTTTTTAGCAAATTTTTGAGAAAATGCAACCATATCACCATCCGTTTTTGTCCCAGCAATAAAACTGCCGCCATGGACCCAAATGATTAAAGGACGGTTAGTCTCTGTGTCTCCAGTTGGCTGGTAAATATCTAATTTAAGCGTTGTTGAGGCACCATTCCAAGACGTGTTTTGACCATAGGTTATATTACTTGTGGTTGTAAAGTTTGTAAAAACATCATTTGCATATCTTCCAGAAGCACATGGACTCTGTGCCCACATTGTACCGGCAATTAAGCAACTAAAAAGTAAAGTAATTTTTCTCATAATTTAAGGTTTTAAGGGAATAAAGTTGGATCGTACGCATTAGCATTCAGCAGCGGGATGCGGGATTTATAGTTAAGGTTTATTGATTTTAAAAATTCATTAGCAAGCAAGGCATTTCCTTTGGCATTAAAATGAATCCCGTCTAAAGAATAAGCGCCACCTGAAACAAATTTGGCACTCATCGAGACGCCATTGTATGCAAAACCGGTTTTTAGAGTGCTAGAAAATTCATCCACGCGAACTAATGCTAATTTATACTGATTCGCCAAGGAAATAATCACCTCGTTATAAGCTGCTATTTTCGCTCGTAAAACTTGAATTTCTCCCTGATCCAAAACAAATTCATCACGAATTGGAAATAAAACTCCCATTTGATTGCACTTGACCGAATCTAATGGAAGGCTCAGTAGCAACAATTCATCGGATAAAATCTGTCTAACGGCAAAATCGTTCGCAGTAGGATCAACTATCATAAATGGATTGCTTCCGACTGTAAAAAAATAACCCAACGGATTATAGATGGAATTGAGCGTTGAATTGTTTGCTGCATCGAGTGTCAATCCATTCCATGGAATGGTCGTGAAATAGGGCATTTCTGTTACATCAGGAATTGTTGCGATTGCACCCTTGGCACCGTTAGCGCATAGTTGTTGAAGAAGACTTGAATACGCATTTTGAAAATCATCGGTAGATGGCAAATTAGTTATAGTTCCTCCCGATTTGGCATAATCTAAAACATCTTCAATACCTAAAAAGGAGGCGAAAAAGGTAGCATTTGTTGCACTCACATCGTTTAAGACACTCGCTGCAGGGGAGGATGCCATTCTTGTAAAGTATGAATTTGACTGTGAGTAATTTGCAGCCGCAACATCCATTAATTTTAAGCCTGGAATCCCATAATTTCCAAACGTATTCGTTGAGGAATATAAATTATCATTAAAGACTGAAAGATCTCCCGTCGACGAGACCCGGACCGGAGAAAGACTCGTTACTTCTTTACAATCTGTTTTGTACCCCAATTTTAAATGCGCCAATCCTGTCAAACCAATCCCTACAGAATTTGCATTTACAAAAGGTTGATGAATCGCATTTCCTCCTACGAGCGAAAGCTGATTTGAAATAAGCGCAGCCAATGAATTTTGTTGCCCTTCGTAATACAAGGCATCGTTCATATAACCTGACGAATGTGCTCCGCCAATCATAACAAAACGCGTGGGATCAATTTCTCCTTTTGACGCCTCTGGTTTTTCGTATTTTGGCTTACAAGCAATCAAAGTGAATACAATCACAAGAGAGAAACCAATTAACTTTACTAATTTACTCATTTTACCACTTATATATTAGTGAAAATCCGGGGGCTATTGCTTTGGTGCGGTATGTCCCGAATAAATTCGTTTCGGCATTTTTTGCCGTTCGCTCTAACTGCGTATAATAGACAGAAGCATCCATTGAAAAGTTTTTGGAAAATCTGTAGGTTAACCCTCCCGTAACGTATGCTCGATTTGCATCGGGTGTCTCCGGTGTTACACTTCCTTCTGGTACCGGCGAAAAACCAAATCCACCTCCCAAACGCAGGTCTAAATTCGCTCCGAGTTGGTGCTGCATACCTCCCCGAAACGCAAAAATATTTTTGTAATTTCTTGGTGATTTCGTGTCTAAGAGTGATGTTGTATTTTGCTCGTAATCAAATGCCAGCGTGTCATACGCTTTCCAACCTACATGATTTATGTCTAAGACAAGTTTCCATTTTTCGTTTGGCTTATAGGCCCATCCGAGAGTAGTCACACTGGGTAACGGAAGTGCTCCCGTAAACTTTCCATCTGGGAAATTGGGGTCTAAAGATGAGGGAACGGTAAAATTAGCTTCGCCATCATTTAGAGACATATTAATTTGAGAACGATAGGTGATTCCCACCGAAAGTTTTTTATTCAAATCGTAATGAACACCTGCATTAAATCCAAAACCAAGGGCTTTTCCGGCTAATTCTGCACGACCAAAATTTCCCAGTGAGTCTTGGACGGGGATGTCTTTCTGTAGGTTTACATTTCCTGTTGAAACGATGAATCCTGCACCAATTCCAATGACGTCGGCAATGCGATAAGATAAAGTTGACTGAATGAAAATGGCCTTTAATTCTAGTCGAGTAAGTGCAAAACGACCAATCCAAGCGTCTTCCCATTGAACAGTTGAGCCAAATGGTGTATATGCAGCTAGGCCAAATTTCAATTTAGCATATTCACGGGCCTGAAATAAGCCGTAAGCAGAAAATGGTGTCCCAACCGGATTATTTGTGCGATATCCTTCTCCCGTAGCTGAATCGACATATAAAACATTTGCAAAAATTGGCGTTGAGGCAATGTTTATCGAGTTTTCATTTGAAAAAGCAACAGATCCCGGATTAAAGAAAATACTTGCCCCGTCTTGAAATAAAGCGGTTCCTGCACATCCCATTCCTTGTTGCTTCTGTCCTTGAAAATTTACCTGAAAACCTTGAGAATACGTTTTTAACGGAATAACAATAAGAGTAAAAATAAAGTAGAATTTGTAAATTTGTTTCATCAAAATTTTTTACCATTTCAAATTTAGTAAAAAACATTTTAGATTTACTCTTTCAAAAATTAAAGATCAAATATCATATCAATGAAAACCCTTTATTTACTCTTATTGTTACATTCTATAAATAACAACTTTTTTGCACAAGATAAACCGGCCTACAATATTTATAACTCTCTCGGAAAAAAAACAAGTTTTAAAAATTTACGCGAAAAAGCATTAAAATCAGACTGCATCTTATTTGGTGAGTTCCACGATAATCCTATTACACATTGGTTGCAGTTCGATTTAACGAATGAGCTTTACTGTCCAAATCTTGTTTTGGGTTTTGAAATGTTTGAATCTGATCAGCAAACTATTTTAGACGCTTATATAGCGGATAAATTAACTGAGAAACAATTCAAAGATAGTTGTAGATTATGGCCTAATTACGCAACTGATTATAAACCCTTAATTGAATTAGCAAAGGAAAAAAAAATTCCATGCATCGCTAGTAATGTTAAGCGAAAATATGCTTCACTCTTGTTTAAAAAAGGTAGATCAGCCCTAGACACCATATCGGAAGCAGAAAAAAAACTTTTTGCCCCTCTTGATTTCAAAATTGATTCAACGCTTTCACAATATCGTGAAATACGAAAAATGGGAGGGCACGGCATGAATGGGAATATGATGGAAGCCCAAGCGTTTAAGGACGCCACCATGGCCATGAACATCGTTAAATATTTAAATTTAAATTTTCAAATAATTCATTTCAATGGTGCATTTCACAGTGATTATTACCAAGGAATTCTATGGTACATTCAACAAACAGAAGTTGGTAAGAAAAAAAGGGTTGTTACCATCTCCACAGTATCACAAAAAGATATTTCAAAGTTAGAGAAGGATCATTTTGGAAAGGCGGATTTTATAATTTGTGTACCTGAAACAATGACAAAAACTCATTAGCCCATGCCAGAAAAGGTTCTAATTTGGGGCATTGGATGGCTCGGACTACCATTGGCAAGAAATATACAAAGTATTGGATACCAAATATGCTGTATTACAAGAAATATTGAAAAAAAAGAATCTTTAATAGGCTCCTCACTCGAAGCCTTGACAATAGACGATCTTCTTGCTTCTCTAAATTATCTTTCAGATTGTGACGTTTTTATTTTAACTGTACCACCGAGTGAAGACTCAAATTTTTTGGAACAACTTTCTCTTGTTTTGAAACACCTACCAGATAAAACACAAGTAGTTTACACGAGCTCCACCGGCATTTATAAAAACAGTAATGGCTTCGTAGATGAAAATAGTATGACTGATTCATCAAGTAACATTTTTAGTATTGAGGAACTCCTTCAAAAAAATAGAAAACAAAATCTTGTTATTTTGAGATTAGGAGGATTGATTGGTCCAGAACGTCACCCGATTCATTTTTTAGCAAAAAAATCAGTGAATGAAAATCCAAATCAAGCAGTAAATCTAATTCAACAGTCTGATGTAATCGAGATTGTAATGCTATTCATTGAAAGTAAAAAATCAGGGATTTTCAACTTGTGTTCAAACGAACATCCATCAAGAAAGGATTATTATTCTCATTCTGCAAAAGTTTGGGGTTATAAACCTTTGGTATTTTCAGAGGGAAACAAAGACAGTGGTAAAATCGTCCAAATAAATAAATTTGTCGCGTATTTCCCAAAATTCAGATTTACTTCAATTTATGAATTTCAATACTGTAAATAAATATCCTCAGTAAAGCACAACTAAAATGCTAATTTTACGTTTATTATTAGAATGAAATTTCAGTTCTTCTTTATTCTATTTGTGTTGAATTTTTCAGCAAGAGCCTCACATATTATTGGTGGAGATATTTACTATGATTACATTGGTAATAATCAGTATCGTTTTTTCATTACACTATATCGAGATTGTCTTTCAACAGGTGCTGAATATGATAATCCCCTTAAACTGACGGTATATAACGCTTCAGGAAATTTGGTCGAAGACCTAAGTGTTCCCTTTCCGGGGAGTGTAACTCTTCCACTCATATTTACTAATCCTTGTGCAACTCCGCCAAATAACATCTGTGTAGAGCGAGCAATTTACACCATTGTAGTTAATTTGCCACCCATCCCTGGAGGATACACGATTAGCTATCAACGCTGTTGTCGGGGTCCCAACATTTCGAACTTAGTTGATCCGGATGATACTGGGTTAACCCTAACCACTAAAGTCCCCGGTTCGGAGACAGGTTTCGCCCAAAATAGTAGCCCCCGATTTACCAACTATCCACCTATTCTTTTGTGTAATAATGATGAATTAATTTTTAATCACTCTGCAACGGATCCTGATGGAGATGTTCTTCAATACTCACTAGTAACCCCCTTTAATGGGGCCTCGTCGGTTGATCCCGCTCCAAATCAAGCCCCACCTCCTCCTTATTTTCCAGTGCAATGGATTGGACCTTTCAATGCTCAAGCCCCTCTAGGGCCTGGTTCTAGTACTGTAATCGACCAAAATACGGGGATTTTGACTGTAAATCCTAGCATAATTGGGCTTTTTGTAGTTGGAGTAATGGTTCAAGAATATAGAAACGGAGTATTAATCGGACAAACAGTACGTGACTTCTTATTTAAAGTTTTTGATTGTAACATAACACTTCAGGCAATCCTACCTGCTCAGGAAGAGTTGGGAACCTTTGTTTCCTTTTGTCAAGGATTAACCGTTCAATTTGAAAATAATTCTTTCGGTGGTTCAAGTTACGCCTGGGATTTTGGAGTAGGTGCTACAAATTCAGATGTAAGTAATGCCTTTGAACCAGTATTTACATATCCCGCTCCGGGTACCTATTCGGCGCAATTGATAGTTAACCCTGGTCAAGCCTGCACGGATACTACATTTATGCAAATAACAGTAAATAATCCATTTTCACTTTCTTGGAGTAGCCAAGATTCTTTGTGCATTTTAGAAAATTCCTTTGATTTTATTGGGCAAACAAGTAATTCTTCCGCTATTTTCTCATGGGATTTTCCACAGGAGTCATCGGTGCCGACATCCTCAAACTTAGTGGTGAATGACGTTACTTTTTCAACACCAGGATTTCACACAATAACTATCAACGGAAGCGATGGAGATTGTATAATAAATTTTACTGATTCAATATTCATACTTGCAATGCCTGTTAGCTCATTCAACGCTCCCCCACTAGTCCAATGTATTGGATTGACTATACCCCTCGAAAATAACTCAACAAATGCAAGTTCGTTCCAATGGGACTTTGGAATATCTAATTCAAATTCCGATCAAAGTTCTGAATTTGAACCAATTGTTTTTTATCAAAATCCTGGAACTTACAATGTTCAACTAATTGCCAGCTCTTCAGGTTTATGTATCGACACTTCTACGATTACTATTACTGTAAATGAGCCACTTGTTATGTCATTCACTCATACAGACTCACTTTGCATTACCAATGGACTCTATGACTTTGATGCAACGGTTTCTGGGCCGCCAAGCACCCTTTATGAATGGAATTTCGGATCTTCCGCATCCCCTTCATCGGCACAAACAATTGATGTTTCAGATGTTCAATTCTTGACCCCTGGTAATCATCCTATTTCTCTTATTGGATCATATGATGTTTGCTCCGACACGGTTTATTCAAACGTTTTTGTTTATGCCAATCCCGAGATAAATTTTTTATTTCTAAACTCACTACTGTGTGCTCCGGCATCAGCTCAATTTATAAATCTCAGTATATCAGACACTCAACCAACCTATTTTTGGGATTTTGGAGATGGTTCTTCATCTACGCAATTTAGTCCGAGTCACGTTTACTCCAATGCAGGAAATTACAGCGTTGGTTTAACAATGATTACAAGCATTGGTTGTATCGATACCTTGTATTTGTTTCAACAAGACTTGATAAATGTCTACCCAAGTCCGATAGCTGGTTTTTCGGTTAATCCCAATAAGGTAGATGTTTGTAATTCTGAGGTCCGATTCATAGATCAATCAATAGGCGGCAACCAATATTTTTATTTCTTCGAAAATAATAGTCTTAGTTCACAAGAACCAAATTTCGTTTATGAATACATGAATCCCGGAACTGATTACCCTCTTCAAGTAGTCTTCAATCAATATGGCTGTTCAGATTCGGCAAGAGCTACCGTTTTTGTTGAACCATTTTCTCTTTATATTCCAAACGCTTTTATTCCTGATGACAATGGCTTAAATGATGAATTTCAGCCAGTGACAGGATTTGAAATTATTGAATGGAATTTTAAAATTTACAACCGGTGGGGTCAGAAAGTTTTTGAAACTGATGAATTTGGTACAGCATGGAATGGGGTTTTTGAAGGAAAAAATTGTGAGGATGGTTTGTATGCCTATCTCCTCACTTATCGCTCATGTGCCAACCCAATAAACGAGGAAAAAATTGCCGGACATGTATCTTTAATCCGCTAATATGTCCAATACTGATTTACTTTTAAAAATTAAATCACTTCCCGAAAACCCAGGCATTTATCAGTACCTCAATTCCCTTGACCAAATCATTTATGTGGGAAAGGCAAAAAATTTAAAAAAACGAGTTTCATCCTACTTTACTAAAAATCATGAAAATACCAAAACAAGTATTTTGGTAAAACAAATTCACGATATTCGTTTTGTTGTTGTCAGTTCAGAGTTTGATGCTCTTATTCTTGAAAATAACTTAATTAAAGAATATCAACCAAAATACAATATTCAATTAAAAGACGACAAAACTTTTCCATGGATTTGCGTTAAAAATGAACCTTTCCCGCGTATTTTTCCAACTCGAAAAGTCATAAAAGACGGATCGCACTATTTTGGTCCATATCCCGATGCAAAAGTGATGTATATGCTTTTGAAATTGATTAAAGATTTGTTTCCGTTACGATCTTGTAAACTTGATTTAAAACCAGCCAAAATTCAGGCCAATAAATTCAGTTTGTGTTTAGAATACCACATTGGGAATTGTTTAGGACCATGCACTGGGCAACAAACCCCTGAGAATTATTTGAACTCAATCGACAAAATAAAAGACCTTCTCAAAGGAAATTATGCGTCTGTAAAAAACATGTTAAAAAATGAAATGAGTGTTGCGTCGAGCAAATTTGAATACGAAAAAGCGCAAACAGTAAAAGAAAAGTTACGCGCTCTTGACGGATATCAATCCAAATCGACAATTGTTTCAGCAGGCGTTGATTCGGTTGATGTTTTTACTATTGAAATAGAAAATAACCTTGCCTTCTTCAATTACATGGTTATTCACAATGGTGCAATTATTCATGCATATTCCTCAGAAGTTAATTGCTATCACGATGAAACGATTGAAGAAGTGAGTGAAAAAATAATACCCTCGCTGAGATCCCTATATTCGAGTACATGCAAAGAAATTCTGGTTGAAAATGAACTTGATCAAAATTCTGATACGTATCACTTTTTTATTCCGAAGAGAGGCGATAAAAAACAACTTATTGAATTATCAAAAAAAAATATTTTCTTTTATCGACAAGAAAAGAAAAAACGTGAATTCCTAAAGACCCCTAAAAAACAAATAGACGATATTTTAGAACAAGTTCAAAGAGATTTAAAACTAACTGAATTACCAAGACAAATAGAATGTTTTGACAATTCAAATTTTCAAGGAACAAATGCGGTTTCAGCTTGTGTCGTTTTTGAAAACGGAAAAGCAAGTAAAAAGGATTACCGTCATTTTAACGTAAAAACTGTTGAAGGACCAGACGATTTTGCAACGATGAAGGAAGTTGTGTTTCGACGATATTCCAGATTAATTAATGAGTGCAAATCACTGCCCCAACTCATTGTAATTGACGGGGGAAAAGGACAGCTAAGTGCTGCCCTTGAGATATTGGATGAACTCGGTCTACGTCGTAAGATTGCAATAATTGGAATAGCGAAAAGAATTGAAGAAATATTTTTTCCCGGAGATTCAAAAGCAATCGTACTGGATAAGCGCTCAGAAACTCTTAAATTATTACAACAAATTCGCGATGAAGCTCATCGCTTCGGAATTACTCATCACAGAAATAGGAGAAGTAAAACTGGACTCATCTCAGAACTCGATTTACTCAAAGGCATTGGACCAAAAACAAAAGAAAAACTTTTTAAAGACTTTAAGACATTATCGAATATAAAAAAAGTATCCAAAGAAGATTTGAAGAAAAGTGTAGGGCCAAAATTTAGTAAAATTATTGAAGACTGGCTGGGTACAAACTTGTAAGCCAATTTAACTTTTAGTTTTATTAACCTACCTTAATAAAAGAATTTAGTAAAATCAAAAAAATCTTTTTTTTTTGAACAAAATTGAAAGAAATGTTTTTACAATAACAGATTTATAATTAATTTGGTATTTCAATAATTTTTTAAGATTTATTCGAGACATGAAAAAACAATTTATTATTTTTGGATTCCTTGTTTTAACAAGTATTTCCGCAACATTATTGTATACATTTGGTGTATTCAATCAAAGTTCATTTACGTCCTATAAACAGAAAGATTTATCAGTTCTTCAATCAACCAAAGCAGACGAAGCAGCAGCTTGGTTGAGAGCACGATATATTGATGTTGAAACAGGGCAACCGATTACTAAAGAAAAGCTTTCTCAAATTGAAAATTATGTGAGAAAATTACCTAAAGAAAAATCAATGGTCTGGCAAGAGGAAGGTCCTGATAACATTGGAGGGCGTACTCGGGCAGTTGCAGTCAGTCGATCCAATAATGATGACGTATGGGCTGGCGGCGTTTCCGGTGGTTTATTTCATTCTTCAAACGGTGGTGACACTTGGAGTCGTGTTGATTCCTACATCGATGCAGGAGCCAATCCTTATATCTCGAGTATGACGATGACAAAAGACGGTACACTTTACGTTGCAACAGGTTCAAATGAAGAAAACTGGGGTGGAAACGGCGTATGGTATTCCGAAGACCTCGGGTTAACGTGGGCGAAGATTCCGAATACAACAAGTTGTACTGAAGTAGAAAGCGGTAACGTGTCCGATTTTGTGTGGCTTGCAACAAGTGGAGGCTTAAAAAAGTGGAAGGTTGGAGATGCGAGTTTAACATCCCTTACAGTAGCATCCGGTGCTTGCTCAGCATTGAAAGTTTCTGGAAACGAACAAGTAATAGTCACTGCGTTCGGAGCAAATAAAACCTATGTTTCATCAAATGGTGGAGAAAATTTCACTGACCGGTCTGGAACAATAACAAATAACCTTGTACCGGGAAATGCACCAAGAATCGAATATGCCATTTCTCACGAACCAAACAGCACAGGAGAATACTCCATCTATGCAGTTCGAACAAACTCAAATTTACTTGGTATGCATGTATCTCACAACAATGGTTCAAATTGGTCACAATTCGTTGGTAATCCCGGGAATCCTGCGCCATCGGAATTCGACATCTACAGAGACCAGGGAACTTACAACTCGATTGTTTCTGTAGCTCCAAATGATCCTGAGATGATATTGATAGGTGGAATTGATGTTTGGAGATGGAAGCAGAACGTTAATAATCCACCCTCTGGAGGATTTAATAAAATTAGTCAATGGTTTGTTCAACCTAGTTCAGATATTTACGTCCATGCAGACAATCACGAAATGAAGTGGGCCAGTAATGGGCGATTCTATGCGGGAAATGACGGTGGGATAAGCATTTCAAATAATGTTGATGTTTCCGATCCCGATGCAATTGAGTGGTATGTTGCCAATAGAGGTTACAATGTCACCCAGTTTTATGGGATCGCATTTGATAAATTTGGTGCTGTGATGGGCGGGACGCAAGATAATGGTACGTTGTATAACGATCATACGATGAATACCTATCAGGAGTTCAGAGAGGTAAATGGTGGAGACGGTTTTGAGTGTGAAATTTCATTCTTCAATGAAAGAGTTATGTTTTCCTCAGTCTACTACAACTCAATTTCACGTTCTGGAGATAAAGGTCAAACTTGGACAAGTTTTGAACCAAATTTGCCCGGAACGTATGACGATCCAGGAACTCAAGGTAGTACATATCACCCCTTCCACACCGAATTTGTTCTAGCAGAATACTATGATGAAAACTCACAAGATTCTGTTACTTTCATTCCGAAGAAGGATATTTTAGCTGGAGATATAGTTCGGGTTGCTAGCCTTTCTTCGGGAGATAGTATATCCTTTGTTGCTTCCTCAAATTACTATTTCGATGCGGAACTATCGTATGATCCAGCTCTGACGGTGAATGGTGTCAATTATGGAGTTAACCCAGCAACAGGTGAAACTGTGAGTATGGGGAGCGATACAGTCATTTATAATGTTTCTTGGGATACACTCCGAGTGCAAGATCCCTATCAATCCTGGTTTTTAGTTTATGTAAATGCTAATGGCGGGGAACTGTGGGGAACTCGAAATGCTTTGCGTTTGTCCGTTACTAATCCGCAATGGGTTTGCGTGGCACGAGGAATTGGAGGAGGACTTTTCTCCAGTATTGATATTGAATTTTCGCGAGATTTAGAACACTGCTATGTAAGTGCAGGAACTAACGGTGTATGGAGAATTGATGGATTGGGTTCAGTTTATACCTCTGATCCAAACTTTGTTTCAAAAGTTGCTTTCGTAGGTTCGGGAGCGACGGGAACGAGTCCAACGAATACCTCTGCTACTAAAATATCCAATACGGGTTATGAAGGAATCGCGCTGAATCCAAATGATGCAGATGATTTATTATTTTTACCCGGCTTCAGCGGTTCATTGAAAAGAGCGACTAACGCATCTACAGCAGGAGCAAATGGTGTTACTACCACAAATTTATCAAGCCCTGGAATCGCATGTTACGATGGAATAATTGATAGAGAAAATCCAGACATCATCGTTTTAGGAACTGCCGCTGGTGTTCTGGTTTCAACCACCGGTGGATTAGGTACTAACGCATGGACTAATTCTTCCGCTGGTTTTGAAGGAACACCTGTATTCGAAGTTCGTCAGTCTTGGAGAGAATGGGACGAAGGCAATGGAAGACCTGGGGAGATTTACATTGGAACCTATGGACGTGGAATTTGGAGTTCTGCCTCATACCTTGGAATTGATGAATCTGAATTCAACAATAGTTCTAAAGATAAATTTAAGTTTACTTTATACCCGAATCCTACAACTTTAAGTACGTCTATTTCCGTTGACCTCGATAATTCCACAAATGTTGAAATTGAAATTTATACAATCAATGGAACCAAGGTTAAGTCGATGGATTTCAAAAATTTAAACTCAGGAAAAAATAATATCGATTTAGATGTTCAAGATTTAGGAAAAGGAATTTATGTTGTTCGATTAGTTGCAGGTGAAAAAATTGCAACTTCGAAATTCATCAAATTGTAAATACAACTGATTAAATAAAAAAACCGATCTATTAGGTCGGTTTTTTTATTTTACCGAAATGAAAAATATCTATTCGAAAATTGTATTTTTATCAATCAAAAATTAATTGAATGAGGAAATTAATCGTAACCACTACTTTGCTAATCGGTATACATGCCATTTATGGCCAGCGAAAAATCGAATTCGTTGAATATGATTTACCAAATGGTATGCACGTTATTTTACATGAAGAGCATGCTACACCAATAGTTGCAGTATCTGTTCTTTACCATGTTGGATCCAAAAACGAAAATCCCGATAGAACAGGCTTCGCACATTTTTTTGAGCATCTTTTATTTGAGGGTACTGTTAATATCGAAAGAGGAGAATACAGTAAAATTGTTGAAAGAAATGGTGGAACCTTAAACGCAAATACCTCTCAAGATCGAACATTCTATTTCGAACTTCTTCCTTCAAACAAACTTGAACTAGGTCTTTGGTTGGAAAGCGAAAGGTTACTTCATGCCAAAGTTGATACAAAAGGGATTGAAACACAAAGGTCTGTTGTAAAAGAAGAAAAAAGACAACGTGTTGATAATCAACCTTACGGATCATTTCTCACAGAAATGAGTAAGCGCATGTTCCAAAATCATCCCTACAATTGGGTCCCCATAGGAAGTATGGAACATTTAGACGCCGCGCAAGAAGAAGATTACGTTAATTTTTATAAAAACTATTACGTTCCGGCCAACGCAACCTTGTCCATTGCTGGTGATATAGATATCAATCAAACCAAAAAACTAATTGATGCTTATTTTACTTCTATACCTAAAGGACAAGCATTGAATCTATATCGTGATTTTATAAATTACTCTGATCTCGAGTTTGAAAAGAAATACCAAATTTCAAAAACCAAATTTGATGCAAACAATTTCATGGCTTCAACCAATGCAGATGCAAAGAAAATGATTTTTAAATATCAGTCAATACCAATTGAAATCAAAAGAACAACAAAAGATAGGGAAGCAATTCAAGGTATAATTAAAGATCAAATCGAGGATAATATTCAACTTTCTGCCCTTTTTATGGGGTATAAATTTCCAGAACAAACAAGTACCGATAGCTATGCACTTGAAATGATGAATGAAGTTTTATCAGGAGGAAGCTCATCTCGAATCAATAAAACAATTGTTGAGAAAAAAGAGATGGCCAACTTTGCTTTTTCATTCAATTTTGGTTTAGAGGATGCTGGAATGGGAATTTTTGCCGCTATTGCGTCGGATAGTGTTCGTCTAGATGATCTTCAATTTGAATTTGATAATCAAATTGAGTTAATCAAAACTGAGTTAATTTCTCAAGAAGAATTTGAAAAAGTGAGAAATAAATACGAAAATGACTTTGTTTCTTCAAATTCATCTATTGCCGGTATTTCTGAAAATCTCGCCGATAACCATGTCTATTATAAAAGCGCAAATAGAGTAAATACTCTTTTGGACGAATATATGAAAGTTACAAGAGAGGATATTCAGCGCGTCGCTCAAAAGTATCTTACTCAGGAGGCTCGCATCATTTTACACTATGTTCCAAAATCTAAATAAAACAGAGATGAAAAAAATTCTTATCGTATTTATCGCTCTTTCACCATTTTTTGGTTCGGCACAAATTGATAGATCAAAACAACCTACTCCCGGAAAAGCCCCGGTAATAAATATCAAAGACTCTGAAGTTTTTAAAACCAATAATGGTATTACAGTAATTCTTTCTGAAAATCACAAACTTCCTCGTGTTTCTTTTGATCTTGTTATGGGGTCTGACCCAAGGATGGAGAAAGCAGGTCTTTCCGAAATGGCGGGCTCATTGATTATGTCAGGCACAACAAACAGAACAAAAGATCAGTTAGATAAAGAAGTAGATTATATTGGTGCAAGTTTATCCGCAGATAATTCTTCTCTAACGCTTTCGTGTTTAACTAAACATATGAACAAGGGGTTGGAATTAATGTCTGACGTTTTATTTAACGCCAATTTTCCGGACAGTGAAGTTGAAAGAATTAGAAAGCAAAATCAAAATAATTTAACTTCTACAAAATCTGATGCCTCAAGTATGGCGACAAATGCTACTGTGAAAATAAACTTCCCAAAACACCCTTATGGAGAAGTGATGACCGAAGAATCACTTAATTCTATTACTCGTGAAGATATTTTAAATTATTACAAATCAAACTTTACCCCACAAGGCAGTTACTTGGTAATCGTTGGAGATATAACAAAGGAAGAAGCAACTAAATATGTTGACCTATATTTTGGATCTTGGAATGGCGTTGAGCCATATTTGGCAGAATTGGGAAATGGAAAATCTGCGAATGGAAATCAAGTATATTTTGTCAAGAAACCAGGCGCGGTTCAGTCTGTTGTATACATAACATTCCCTATGAATATTAAAACTGGAGATAAAGATCAGCTTGCCCTATCAGTTTTAAATGGAATATTAGGTGGTGGTGGCTTTGGCACAAGATTGTTTCAAAACTTAAGGGAGGATAAAGCCTTCACATATGGATGCTATTCAAATATTAATGTGACCGAAAATGGCTCTTGGATGTCTGCAGGGGGAAATTTTAGAAATGCGGTCACAGATTCGGCAATTACTGAAATTCTCAAAGAATTCGAAATTATAACAACAGAACTTGTTAAGGATGAAGAGTTAAGTCTTACAAAATCATCTATGTCTGGCAATTTTGGAAGATCCTTAGAGAGACCACAAACGATCGCTCGTTTTGCACTTAACATCATAAAAAATAAACTCGATGCTGATTATTATAAGAGTTACTTACAACGGTTAGATGGGGTAACTAAAGAAGATGTCCTTTCGATGGCAAAGAAATACTTTACTTCAAAAAATTGTAATATAATCGTTGTAGGAAACGAAGAAATAGTGGGTAAATTAACTGCATTTGATTCGGACGGTAAAATTCAATTTTTAGACCCATTTGGCAACCCAGTCAAAGACGGAAAGCCGGCAGATATATCGAAAGAACAGTTATTTGAGAAATATATTTCAGTGGTAACCCAAACAAGAAATGCGAAAGAACTTGCAAAGAAATTAAAGAAATTCAAAAGCTATGAATCAAAAACAGAACTTTCCAATCCACAAATTCCTGTCCCGTTTATTTTAACAGATTACTGGGTTTCTCCCAACATTGAAGCTCAAAAGATTGAAGGTATGGGAACGGTAATGCAAAAGTCATATTCAGACGGGAAATCGGGATATACTTTTAATCAAGGCAAAAGAACAGAAATGAAAGCAGAGGAAATTGCTAAAAAGAGTAAATCGTCGGGTGTTTTTCCTGAATTAAATCATACTGAACTAAATTATACATTAACGGGAATTGAAAACATCGATGGAAAAGAAATGTATGTTGTTAAACAAATTGAAGACGAGGAAGAATCTTTTATTTATTACAATAAAACCAATTTTCTGAAAGAAAAAATAGTTTCTATCAGAAAGCTAGGCGAGGAAACCTCGGAAACTACTATTTCTTATAGCGATTACAAAGATGTCGGTGGATTTTTGTTCCCTCATTCAACTTCAATTGGCTTTGGTTCTTTTTTAATGACAGGAAAGGTTACATCAATTATATTGAATAAAAAGCCTGATCTTAGTTCATTTAGATAGTATTAAATTTAGTTTTAGGATTCAAATATTTTTTTTGGCATACTTTTGGACTTTGGTCAAAGCAGATTTTTAAATGAGAAAAATACTTTATATACTTTTATTCCTTCCCCTATTTTTAACATCGTGTATCGAAATCATTGACGATTTATCTTTAAATGCAGATGGCTCAGGGACTTTTAAATACACAATCAATTTAAGTTCGAGTAAAGTTAAAGTTAATACGCTTCTAAAACTTGATAGTCTGAATGGAAAAAAAATGATGAAATTACCTGAAATTAAAACTAAGATTAACCAGTTTAAAACAGCCTTGGCGTCACAACCTGGAATTTCAAATGTAAAAATTGAAACTAACGATATTGAGTTTATTATCAAATTGAGTTGTGATTTCAAGAATATCGAAAAACTTCAAGAATCAATAAAAAATTCATTGGCCAGCATTGATTCTGAAATTAAAAATTCCTCTGACTTCTCTTTTAATTGGGTTTCGTGGAATGGTTCCAAATTTGAGCGCTCAATTCCTGATTTCTCTCAAAACCAGCTAAAAGACCTTAAAGCAGAGGATCTTAATTTATTGAATAATGGAAGTTACACTCTCATTTCAAGATTTTATAAGCCAATTAACAAATGTGATAACCAAGGCGCGAGCATTTCAAAAAGTAGAACGGCTGTAATGCTTAAAGCAAATACATATTCTCTTACGAAAAATACTAAAATTCTTGAAAATACGATTTACCTCGATCAAAAGTAAATGATAAATTGTAAAATGATTAACTTCGTGAATCATATTTTTTAATTTGCCTTAATGAAAATCATTCTTTTCTTCATTTATATCTTTGTTTTTGGAATTTATAGTTATTCCCAAAAATCGGAGGAACTTATACCCAGTGAGGCAGTAACTGTTTTTAGCTTAAACAATATTAAACTTCTTCAAAAGATTTCATTGGACCAGTTAGTTCAATATGAATTTATGGAAGAATTACAACAAGAATTATTTGATGGATCAACCAAGGAAAAAACAATACGAGATTCAGGACTGGATTTTGACCAAAAACTAAATGTCTTTTTCGGTAAAAACCGGAATTATTTATTGTCCGGGATAACTTTTGGTGTCTCAAACGAATCTAACTTATTCGCTGTTTTTGATGATTTCAAACCTGTTGAATCTTACTATAAAGATATAAAATGGTATGATTCCTACATTAACAGTCTGCTTATAAAAAATAATATCGCTATTCTTTTAAGAGTTGAACCTAATTCTCAAAAAGTAGATTTTATTACAGATTCTATTTGGTATGCTCAAGGAAATTCAAGTCCCTGGGAATATTGGGATGAAGATTATAAAGAAGCGTCTATTTATGTCGAGGACTCAGCTTTAGTTTCGAACCCCGAGGAAGAGATGAATAATGATACTTACGATAGTGAAATCAATATGAAAAACTATTACGAATTGCGTGATAGCATACAATTCTCGCTTCAACAGTTTTATGAAAAGCAAGTTTTGGATGAAATATTCATTCAAAACAAAAGACTTATTATGACGGACAATAGATTTGCCAACCAATTATCCCATGAAACGGAAGGATCCTTTTATTTTGATTATTCACGAAAGATAGAGAAATCGGGAGATTCATTCTATTTTAAAGGTATTATGCCTACTATTTACAATAATATAGATGAGCTGTATTCTGAAAATATTATTCTAGGCGATTTGGTCCTGATCGATGATCATTTGGAGTTTCGAATGGAGACAAAATATAATGAAAAACTTGGAGCAATATATACAAAACTTGGTGATACCAAAATGGATAAAAATGTAAAAAAATATAT
>Ga0194110_10003846_pt1 | contig 18442 bp, 16 predicted proteins | sample TA2Kig1200mmetaG_FD_146192 | JGI IMG/M metagenome (GOLD analysis project Ga0194110, IMG submission 146192) | Freshwater microbial communities from Lake Tanganyika, Tanzania - TA2015032 Kigoma Deep Cast 1200m | ecosystem: Environmental > Aquatic > Freshwater > Lake | place: Tanzania: Lake... | reverse complement strand
CGTGAAGCAGGAACACGGACGCCGCGCCGGAGGTGAAGTCGCGGCGGAGCGCCTCGGCCCAGGCGGGGTCGGGAGGGGGCGGAGGCTGGGTGGGTGTGGTGGTCTCGGGCATATGATCGCCAGTTGGGGATGGCTGTGATGGATCACAGGTAGTCGCGGAGCGGCGGTACCCCCGTCACGCCGGTCGTTCGACTCCCTGGCGGCGACGGCCGTGGCGCGCTAGCGCGTCCGGTCGCCCGGCCTCATCGGGGCCGGGTTCACGTAGTACGGCGCGGCGATCCGACAGACGACGTGCCCCCGCAGGAGCCCGTGGCTGCCCCGATGGGCCTTTGTGCGCCGGAAGACGGCGCTGTCACTTGGTTCCTGTGTACACCGATACAGGATCACCTGTCCGCTGAGCCCGGCCGGGCGCTGCGCGAGGATGTCGTCCGCATCGACACACTCGCCCCTTGTGATCTTCCCCTCCCACCGGCGTCCGCCGTGCTTGTCGGCGTCCGCCTTCGACAGCTCCCGGCGCCGAAGCGGGTCCCGCGCGGAGTAGTACACCGTGTCGGCCGATAGGGTCGCACCAAGGGCCGTGGCATGGACGGCACGCCTCAGGAGATCGTGGTACCCGTCAAGTGTCCGGCTCACTGAGCGTGTGGTCTCCCCTGGTCAGGCGGCCCTCGCCGACGAGCCTCTCCGCGATGTCCTCCACGAAGTCCATGTCGAGGTCGAGGGCGACCGCGATGTCGAACGGATCGCTCCCCGGGTGCTCGGCCACGTATCCGAGAACCTCCTGAGCAGCCTGTTCCAGTTCGGCCTCTCGAAGGCCAACCGCCTCGCGAGTGGGCTGAGCTTCCACTCTTGCACCCCCTTTCTCAGGCGTCACGAACTCATGCGCGCCCTACTACACGGTCTCGCTCTCGGTGGCCTTCTCGACGGCGGGCGGAGGCGCTTCCTCGGTGACGGTCTCCATCGTCTTCTCGGCGGTCTCCGGGGGCAGGATGCCGAGCTGACGCTGGTACTCCTGGTACACGCGCTCGGTGTCATCCTCCACCTGCGACAGCTCGATGTCGGCGATCTGCGCATCGGCGGTGGTGCCGGCAACCTCCATGCGCGCCTGGGCGCGGGCGAGGCGCTCGTCGATGCGCTCCGTCATTCGATCGACGGTCTCGGTGGTGTCGCCGACCTCGAAGGCGCCCATCACCTCGGCGACCTTCTCCTCCATCTCGGCCCGCTTGGCGCGCCCGATCTGCTTCATGCACTCCTGGATCTGCTCGCGGACCTTGCGCTCGTAGGCGTCGCGCATCCGCTTGGTGCGCTCGGAGTTCTGCTTCGCCTGTTCGAGCTGGAGCTTGGTCTCCTCGAGGTCCTGGCGCGCCTGTTCGAGCGCCGCGATGAGGGTCTTGGCGGCTTCCTTCTTCTCGGGCCCGAGCTTGACCGCCTGAACCACGCGCGGCTCGAGGAACTGGACCTTCTTCTGTAGGCGGTCGATCTGGATCTCGAGCATCTTCTCGAGCTTGATGACCTCGGCAACCTGCCGATTCATCTCCGGCACGCGCTCGCGGAGATCGTCGATGTGCTGGCGCAGGAGCATCTCGGGGTTCTCCGCCCCGCGCAGCATCCAGCCGAACAGCGAGCGAAAGACGGCTTTGATACGGGTCCACATGGCTTGTCGCTCCTTGGAACGGCGGGAGTGTAGGAGTGCAGGAGAGCAGGAGTTCAGGATAACGGCATGTTCGCTGCAAGGGCAGGAGACTCCTCCGGGCTTCCTACGGTCAGCAGACGGCCGCGGTTGCGCCTACGGAGGCGGCAGGCCCAGGTTTCGGCAATGGAAGGCCAGGGCCTCCTGGATGCGCAGGTCCCAGTACGCCCAGTTGTGCTCGCCCGGGGACTCCTCGTACTCGTGAGGAATGCCCAGGCGCTGCAAGTGCTTCGCGAAGTCGCGGTTGTGCTCGATCAGGAAGTCCCCAACGCCGCAGTCGAAGCGGATCGCGGGCGTCGGCTTGCCCTTGAGCTTGCGGGCGAGGGCGAAGCAGTCGTTGTCGCGGGCGGCCTTCTTCGTGCCGATGAGGCGCTGCCACTCGGGAACGAGCGTCTCCCAGTTACGGAAGACGGCGTAGGCGCCGGAGAAGCCGGTGATGCTGCAGAAGAGGTGCGGGTACTTCAGCCCCAGCTTCACCGCGCCATACCCGCCCATCGACAGGCCCCCGATCACGCGGCCCTTGCGGTCGGGGATCGTGTGGAAGTAGCGGTCCACGAAGCCGATGAGGTCATGGATGATGGCCTTCTCGTAGGCGCGCCCATCGGCGGTGTCGCAGTAGAAGCAGCGGTCGCCATCGGGCATCACGACGATCAGCGGCGTCTCCCGCACGTACCGCTCAAGACTCGTCCAACGCAGCCAGGCCGTGTAGTCGTCCGACAGGCCGTGCAGCAGGTAGAAGACCGGGTACGGTCCGGGCCTGTCCTGGCGGTCCGGGAGGATCGCGTTGAACGCGACCTCCTTGACAAGGGACTGGCTGAAGAAGTGGACGTTGACGATGGCCATTGGCCCCTCCACGGCAGGAGTTCCGGAGCTGCGCAGTTGCGGAGTCCCGGACCCGGAACGGTGGCAGCCGCGGCCGGATCGCGACGGCGACGGCGAACGGCACCAGGAAGGCGGTTCGCGTTCGGCGGGCGAAGGCCCTCCATCGCAGGGAGCTACTGCACGAGACTTGCCATATGCGCAGAGGGGGGCCGCCAGTGGACGCATGGATCAGCCGTCCTGGGGATGTTCAGGCGAAGGTTGCGGAGTGGGAGGGGACGTGTGGCGGCCTGCTGGAGGTCGAGAGCATCGTGCAGCCGACGGGCCGTCCGGTCTTCGCGCTGACGGTGACGGACCCTTCGGTGGACGAAGGCCTCAAGCGCAAGCTGCTCGCCTTCGTGCCCCACGCCCACGAGCCCGCACCGACGGCGGCGTGCATGAATGTACTGAGCATGATCCTGACAGGGAAGGCGCTCGACGGCACGAAGCCGCCGTTTGACGCGGAGAAGGTACGCAAGGCGCTGTTGGTGATCTTCATCCCGGACGCGAACCCCGACGGCACGGCGCGGGCGCCGGTGGAGTGCTGGGACGGCTCGCAGTACACGAACGAGGAGTTCTGGGCGTGGATGCGCGGGCCCGATCCGCTGACCGGGAAGATGTGGAAGCGGGTGGACCTCTTCGATGTGCGGAAGGAAGAGAACCTGCCGGAGCGGATCGGGATCGTCTATGAGCCGATCAGCGAGTTCGAGTATGTCGAGCCGAACCGCCACCCGCGCTCGTCGCTCATGCGCCACCTCAAACGGCTGACTGAGCGGCGCCGGTACGACGCGCTTCTCGACCTGCACCAGACCGAGTTCGAGAACTCCGACCGCAACTGCATGGTGATCCTGCCGACGACCTACGATGAGCAGCCGCCGCACCTTCAGCGGGAGGAGATGGCCTGGGCGCGGGAGATCGTCGAAGCGTGGCAGCAGGCGGGGGCCCGCCCGATCGAGGAGATCAGACCCCTGGGCTACACGGGCGAGCAGCGGCAGTACTTCGTCAACGTCTGGGGGCCCTACTACCAGCAGCACGCCATCGTCACCTCGGAGGTGCAGAACAACAGCCCTGCCACACCGCCTGCGCAGCAGCAGCTCCTCAGCGAGATCGCGATCACGACGACGCTAAGGAGGCTGATGGGCGGTCCTCAACCACAGGCGCGGGGGCACGCGGGCAGAAGAAGGCCGAACCTCGCGCCCTGTTTGGCGTCTAACCAGTATCCGACCGCGAGCCGGCGGCAACGTTCCGCTGCGGGTCCACGCAACGCCTGGGGAGTTCGATGAGCGCGACAACCGATGCTGGGCACGCGGGGATGTGTCGCACCGGCGGTCTGTTCAACTTCGTGATGTTCAAGCAGCGCGGCAAGCTCCTGGTGCTCCCGCTGCTGGCCGTGCTGTTCGTCACGTACCGCGAGACCGAGAGCGATCTGCTGACCTTCGGTCTCGGCGGCGTGGTCTTCGGGATCGGTCTCGCGCTGCGCGTGTGGGCGCAGATGCACCTCCGCTTTCGCCTGCGGACGTCCATGAACCTCACCGTGACCGGCCCCTACGCGTACATCCGCAACCCGGTCTACGTGGGGAACGTGTTCATGGCCTGCGGGCTGTGCGTCGGGGCCGAGTTGCTGTGGATGGCGCCCTTCGTGTTCGTGTGGTGCGCGCTGTTCTACACGTTCGTGGTGCGCTACGAGGAGGCCTCGCTCACCGAGCGGTACGGTGAGGAGTACGTCGCGTACGTTGAGCGCGTGCCGCGTTGGTTCCCGAAGCTCGGAGGCGCCGAGTCGCGTACGGGTGCCTCAGCCCTCAACCTCCTCCGCCCGAGCCTCCAGATCGAGTGCCTGACCCTTCTCTACTGGGTGCCGGTGGTGCTCAAGGAAGTGCTGCCGCGCTGGCTGGCATAGACCGCTAGCGGATGGCACCGAGGCTCTCCGCGACCGCGCGCCTTACCTTCTCGATCTCCTCCGGCCGGGAGTTGAAGTCGCCGCGATCGCATGCGAGAACGTGGGTGACGCTGAGCACCTCAGCCCCATAGTGCTTCAGCCAGACCGTGATGCACTCGTCGTGGGGCCCGAAGCCGCCCTCCGTGGCGACGGAGATGAGGATCGCCTTCTTGTGGCGGAAGATGCCCCCGTCGCGGTACCAGCCGTGGGTGCGGTCCATGAAGTCCTTGAGCACACCCGAGGGTGAGAGCCAGTAGACCGGCGAGCCGAGGATGATGACCTCGGCCTGGCGCCATGGCTCGAACGCGGCCTCGAACTCGTCGTCGCGGATTCCGCAGCGCCCGGCGCTCATGCAGCCCCGGCAGCCCGCGCAGTGCTTGATCCGGTAGTCGGTGAGCCGCTGGAACTCGACGCGGCAACCCGCCTGGTGCGCCACAGCCAGGGCCTCCATCACGGCGTCATCCGTGTTGCCGCCCTGGCGAGGTGAGCCGGAGACCCCCAGCGTACGTAGACCGAGCATCATCAGCTCCCCTTCGCGGGTCTGGGCCCGCCTGATGGCGCCTTGGTCCCGGATGCCGTCTCGGCCAGTCTGAAGGTGCGCAGGACCTCGTCGAAGTCCTCCTGGTGGTCGGTGAAGGTCCCCGCGGGGGCCTCCATGCAGATCGCGACCCCCTTCCCCTTGCGTAGCAGGAAGTACCACATCAGGTCGCCCTTGTCCGACCTCAGCAGGACTCGACGCGCGGGCTCGTCGGCGAAGACGAAGTTGGTGGTGTCCTCGACGAGCCTGAGGCCCTGGACCGAGCCCAGACGCTCGTCCGAGAAGGCCGCCAACGAGGCGCCGGGCGCCACGTCGCTGACCCCGATGTACAGCCTCAACTCCCCGCGGTCCTCCAGCTCCTTGATGGCCGAGAACTGGCTTCCGCCCTCCGTCGAGGGCTGCTCCTGGTGGCGCCAGCCGGCCGGCTTGGCGAGCGTGTAGACGGCCGTACTGATTATCTGCGGCTGGAGCGACCCGGGGCGCCCGGGCGCCCCGCGGTCGATGAACTTGAAGGTGTCGAGCGCCTCGTCGAACGCCGCCTGATGAGCCTTCAGACGCCCTACGGGGGCGGTTGTGGAGATGATGAACCCGAGGTCCCCGCGCACGAGGAAGCAGACGGCGGTCTCCGTCTGCTCGCCCCTCGCCACCACGTGTCGCGCGAGCACGCCCTTGAAGGCGCGCTCACCGGGATCGCCCACCAGCCGCGTGCCCTTCGGCTGAGCCCAGCTGAGCGTCCAGCGGTAGAAGTCGGCCAGCGTCATGTCCCAGGGCAGATCGAAGGCATCGATGGTGAGCCGCAGTGTGTCCGCCCCCGGCAGCTTGCGGGTCGCGACGAAGTTGCGCTCGCACCTGACGGTCGAGCTCTTGGCGAGTACCCAGCCCGACGGCTTGCGCACGCTGAAGCAGTCGGCCGTGAAGACCCGCGCCGCGAAGCGGTCCGTCTCCGCTGCCGCGGGGGTCTCGCGGGCTGGCGGCTCAGCGCCCTTGTCCACGGTCGCGGACGGAACGGTGGGCCCTGCCGCAGGCTGCGCGGGCGGCCGATCGCGGCGAAGATGGGGCGAGACGGTCCGCACGACCATCGCGGCGACAACCGCAAGGAAGAGCAGGGCGGCCAGGCCGAGAGCGAGGCCGGTCCGCAGCCGTCGACGCGGCGACCGAGACCGCGGCGGGAGAGTGTGGCCGCACGCGATGCAGAAAGCCGAATCGGCGGGTGTTTCGTGACCGCAGTGAGCGCACCGCATCGCACCTGCACCTCCTCCGGCACGCAGAGCGGGCGACCGCGCAAGTGCGTCCTGCTATTCGAAACGGCCGGGCGCCCATCCTCCTTGCGCGGCCGTCGGGAGGGAGTACCGGTGAGCGCGGTTGGCCGGGGCCGCGTACTCACCCAGCCACAGCTCAGTCAGTGTGGCGTGGCCGCGGACGTCACCTTGCTGGCGGCCCCGTTGGGGGCAGTCGTGGAGCGGCCCTCGAGGAACCGGAAGGTCCCCAGTATCCTGTCGAAGTCCCTCTGGTGGGCGGCCAGGGAGTTGGGGGGCGCTTCCAGGGAGACCTCGTACCCGGTCCCCCGGTGCTCGAGGAAGTACCACCCCAAGTCACGCTGGCCCGACTTGAGCAGGACGCGGCGCGCTGGTTCGCCCGCGAGCGTGAGGTTCGTCGCGTCTGCCTCGCGGCGCATCCCGTGGATCGAGTCGAGACGCTCGTCAGTGAATGCCGCCAACGCGTAGTCGCTGCACAGGTCCGCGGCACCGATGTAGAGCCTCAGCGCTCCGCCATCCGGCAACGCCTTGAAGGCCCAGAACTGCCTTCTCCTGTTGTCCACCACTCGAAGGGGGATCCCTGCCAACGCGCCACCAAGGCTCTTCAGTGGCTGTGCGCCCGCCTTGGCCTCCGCACCTCGATCGTAACGCCACCCCGCGGGCTTGAGGACCGTATACGTGTCGGTGCCAAAAGTCTGGGCCGCGAGGGTCTCGCCATCCAGCACCCACGGGTCGTCGAGCAGCTCAACCGCGTCTAGTGCCTTGTCAAACTCAGACTGATGTGCGGCCAAGCGCCCCGTGGGAGCCTCCATGGAGACCTCAAAACCGACGCTCTCGTGCAGGAAGAAGCAGATAGCCGCCTCTCCCTTCTGCACCTTCACCACCACTCGCCGGGCAGGTCTGTGCTTGAGAGTGAAGTCAGAGCTATCCTCCACAGGTCGGGCGCCGGCGGACAAGGCGGCGTCCAGGCACTCCCAGGAGAAGTCCGCCAGCGTCGTGCCCGGCGGGAGTTCGTGGACAACGACCGTCAGCACCAGCGTGTCGTCGCCGGACGGTCGGCGCTTGGCGGTGAAGCCGCGCCTGTTCCGCGCCGACGTCGTTCCCACGAGTTGCCATCCAGCAGGCCTGTGCACGGCATACGACTCGGCGCTGAGGAGCGGCGAGGCGAGGGGGTGCGCTTCTGCATGGGCCTGGCTCTCGGAAGTCGATGACTCCCGAGGCTGGCCCCCGGGGGCGGGCGGCCCAAGGGGCTCCGCGACCCACGGCGCCTCCGTGGTGCGGGGCGACTCGCAGTGCAGCACCGCAAACAGGACCAGCACCAAGGCGAGGACGATGATCACGGCCAACTGCGCTTGTCGCACAGTCAGCGAGCGCGAGCGCGTAGGCGGCCGCGAGGCGAGGGGACTGCCGCAGCGGGTGCAGAAGGCCGAATCGGCGGGTGTCTCGTGACCGCAGTGAGCGCACCGCATCGCACCTGCACCTCCTCCGGCACGCAGAGCGGGCGACCGCGCAAGTGCGTCCTGCTATTCGAAACGGCCGGGCGCCCATCCTCCTTGCGCGGCCGTCGGGAGGAAGTGGCGCTGGACGCAGTGAAGCACGCAAGGGATTGGCCAACGCAACTCGGAGGAAGGTGACGCCGTGCTTGCCGCCGTTCTGGAAGCCGTCGGGAAGATGCCGCTGCGTGAGGTACCCAAGCCGCAGGCCGGGCCGGGCGAGGTCATCGTGCGCGTCAAGGCATGCGGGATCTGCCAGACCGACTACCTGGCCTACACGGGCGGCCGCACGAACTGGACGCCCGGACTGATCGTCGGACACGAGATCAGCGGCGTCATCGACGAGGTCGGCCCAGGGGTGACGAGCTGCACGGAAGAAGACGAGGTCGTCGTGTCGCCGGCGGGGTTCTGCGGGCTCTGTCGGTGGTGCCGGACAGGGCTGCAGCACTACTGCAGTGACGGGTTCGTGATCGGCGGTGAGGGCTTCGAGCGCGTGCTGAACGGCGGGTTCGCGGAGTACGTGCGCGCTCCCGCGAGCGTGATCTACCCGAAGCCGCCGAACGTCTCCTTCCCCGCCGCGGCGCTGACCGAACCGCTCGCCGGCTCCTACAAGGGCCTGATCGAGTACACGCAGATGCGCGTGGGCGAGGACCTCGTCATCATCGGTTGCGGCGGGATGGGGCTGCTCGTGGGCTCTATCGCGCACGCCACCGGCGCGGGCACGCTGATCTGCATCGACATCGAGGACTTCAAGCTGGACTACGCGCGCAAGATCGGCGCGACCCATGTCATCAATTCGACGACGACCGACGCGAAGCAGGCGGCCTATGACATCCTCCCGGAGGGCCCCGACATCGTGTTCGAGGCAGCAGGTACACTGCCGGCGGCGGAGCTCCAGATGGACCTGTGTCGCCGCGGCACGCGGGTGAACATGTTCGGGGTCATCGTGCCGGGCACGATCCCCGTCTCGCCCGCACGTGTGCACTTCCAGGAGACGCGGGTTGACGCGTCCTTCTCGGTGAACCCCAAGGTGATGACGCGCTCCCTCGACCTGCAGCGCAAGGGGCTCGTCGACCCGAGCGTCATCGTCACCCACGAGGTGCCGCTCAGCGAGATGCCGCGGGCGCTGGAGGTCATGGGGTCGGCGGAGAGGATCAAGGTCGTGGTGAGGCCCGGCGAGTGAAGGCGACGGAACGAAAGCGGGAAGCTCTGAAGACCTGAAGAACGGCGAAGACGGCGAGGCAAGGCATGAAGATCATACGGGTAGACACGAGGGACTGGGGGGTCCGGGAGGAGATGCTGGAGGCAGAACGAGGGCACTACGGCGGGCGGCTGCTGACCTCGACCATCGTGGCCGACGAAGTGCCGCCGCTGTGTCACCCCCTCGGGGCGGGCAATAAGCTCGTGATCGCGAACGGCGTGTTCGCAGGCCATGCGAACGCGCCGTGCTCGGGCCGCATCTCGGTCGGCTGCAAGAGCCCCCTGACCGGAGGCATCAAGGAGTCGAACACCGGCGGGGATGTAGGCACGTATCTCGCACGGCACGGGATCCGCGCGATTGTGCTGGAGGGCCTGCCGGAGGGAGATGAGTGGAAGGTCCTGCATGTGGATGAGGACGGCGTCAGCGTTCGGTCGGGGCAGGCGTATGTGGGCCTGAACACCTACGATACCGTCAGCGCGATCCGCAGGGACTTCGGGGAGAAGGCCACCGTCCTGTGCATCGGCCGCGCGGGCGAGCAGCGAATGAGTGCGGCGAGCATCGCGCTCACCAGCATCGAGGGGCCGCCGTCGAGACACTGCGGCCGGGGCGGCACGGGCGCGGTGATGGGCTCGAAGCGTCTGAAGGCGATCATCGTCGAGCCGACGCCGGGCAAGGGCACGCCGCCGGCGGATGAGGCGCAGTTCGGCCGCCTGTGCGCGGACTTCGCCAAGGAGGTCCGCGAGGCGCGGAGGATCCTGCGGGAGTATGGCACCGCGAACCTCGTGAACATCATCAACGAGCTGGGGGGCCTCGCGACGCGGAACTTCAGCGCGGGGAGTTTCGAGCATGCCGAGGAGATCAGCGGTGAGAAGCTGCGGGAGCTGATCGACGCCCGCGGCGGCGCGCACGGACGCCCCTGCATGCCCGGCTGCCCGATCCAGTGTGCGAACCGCTACGTATGCGAGGACGGGACCGTCGTCGATGACATCGAGTTCGAGTCCATCGTGCTGCTCGGCTCGAACCTGGGGATCGGGAACCTCGATGACCTCGCGAGGCTGGAGCGCATGTGTGACGACGTGGGGCTCGATACCATCGAGGTGGGGAACACGATCGGCGTGCTGATGGAGGCCGGCGTGCTTGAGTTTGGCGACGGGAAGGGTGCGCTGCGGCTGCTGGAGGAGTTGAGCGAGGGAACGCCGCTGGGCAGAATCATCGGCGCGGGCGCCGCGGTCGCGGCCAAGGCCTACGGCGTGCGGCGTGCCCCCACCGTGAAGGGCCAGGGCATGGCTGCCTATGATCCGCGCGGCCTGAAGGGGATGGGCGTCACCTACGCAACCAGCCCCATGGGCGCCGACCACACCGCCGGCGCCGCGATTCCCAACCGCCCGGGCATCGGCGAACTCGAACTCGCCACGATGGATAAGCAGGATAAGGACCTCGTGAGCTACGACCTGCAGATCCTCACCGGCGCGCTCGATGCGCTCGGCGTCTGCATGTTCACCGGCCCGGCCGTCGGCCCCGTGCAGACCTGGGCGAAGATCCTCTCAGCCTTCACCGACGAGGAGTGGACCTTCCGCCGCCTCCTCGAACTCGCCCACGACATGATCCAGCTGGAGATCGACTTCAACCGCCGCGCCGGCTTCAGCAAAGAGCACGACCGCCTCCCCGAGCACTTCCTCTGCGAACCTCTACCGCCGAAGGGCCCGGTGTTCGACGTGGAGGAGGAGAAGCTGGACGGCGTGACGGGGGGGCTGAGGGTGGAGGACAGGCTGACGGAGGAGTAGGCGCAGCGAGGACTCTGGCAGACTTGAGCGTACTGGCCTATGCTGGGTATAATGGCCGCACCACGCGGATGAGGGCGGACTGGCATGATCACCAAGGTCCACGCACGCAACTACCGTAGCCTCGGCGACGTGGAGGTCGAACTCGGCCCCCTGACCGTTCTCGTCGGCCCGAACGGCTCAGGTAAGAGCAACTTCGTCGATGTTCTGCGCTTCCTCAGGGATGCGTTTGCGCACGGCCTCGATGCAGCGATCGCCAGTCGGCACGGCATGGCGGAGGTCAAGAGGCGGGCACGGGGGAGGTCCCGTGATGTTGCGCTCCGGCTCAGCTTCGACGGGATCCCCATGCAGCTTCACGTCGAGGTGGACCTCGAGGGTGAATATGGCTGCGAGATCGCGAGTTCACACAACGGAGGCTACAGGGTCAGGAGCGAGGATCTGTCGCTGGTGGCTGCCGGCGATCTGGGTGACCCTCAGCACTTCGCGACCAGGGACGGCCAGATCATCGCTCACAGTGAGGTCTTCTGGGGCGGTCCGGAGACGTTGAGCACCGCCCTGCTCGCTCCCCTCGCCCCCATACCGTGGGCCCAGCGACTGGTGGAGCACCTGGCCACTTTCGGCTTCTACAACGTCGCCCCCGACCTGCTGCGCGAGCCCCAGAAGGCCGGGGCAGAGCGCCCACTGGACCGGCGCGGGGAGAACCTGGCCTCTGTCCTGGCGGACATCGCCCGTGGCCGCTCGGGGTTCCTGCCCGAGATCGTCGAGGCGATCAGGGTTCTGGTGCCGTACATCAGCGACGTCCGGGTAGCGAGGGTCGGCGGATACCTGATCTTGCGCTTCCTCCACAACGGCGGGGACGGGTGCCGGCACTGGTTCGATGCGTCCCAGGAGTCGGATGGCACGCTGCGGATGCTCGGCGTGCTCACCGCACTGTACCAGGACCCGCCTCCAGGCCTGATCGTGCTTGAGGAGCCCGAACTCACGATCCACCCGGGGATGCTGGCGCTGCTGCGTGACTGCATCGAGGAGGCGGCATCCAAGCGGACGCAGGTCATCGTCACTACGCACAGTCCCGACCTGATGTCGCTGTTCGACGTAGGCGTGCTGCGGGTCGTGGAGATGACGGAGGAGGGCACCAAGATCGGCCCGGTCGCGGACTGGCAGAAGCAGGTCGTGCACGAGAAGCTCTTCTCGCCCGGGGAGTTGGTGCGCATCGAGGGGCTCCACATGGAGCCCGCTGGGGAGTGAGGCGCCTGTGCCCGCGATCATTCCTGTCGTGGAGGGCCAGGGCGAGGTAGCGGCGGTCCCTGTGCTGCTGCGCAGGCTGCTGGGGGATCGGGATGCGCTCGACATCGGCGTCGCTAAGCCCGTCAACGCCCACGGCTTCGGCGGCCTGACCAAGCGCCTGGAGCACTTCCTGGAACTCACCCACTGGCGGCCGGGGTGTGGGGCGATCCTCGTGCTCCAAGACGGAGAAGGCGGCTGCCCTGCCGCGATGGCCAGGGAGTACTCGCGGCGCACGACGGAGGCCGGGTGCAAGCACCCGGTGGCCGTCGTCATAGCCAACCGGATGTATGAGAGCTGGCTGATCGCAAGCCTGCCGACTACGCTGCCCGGTGCGGCGCCCTATGAGGGCGACCCGGAGGCGGTGTCGTCGAAGGCGTGGCTGGACAGCCGAATGCGCCCCGACCGGGCTTACAGGGAAGTCGCCCACCAGCCCTCGATGACCTCCCGTCTCGACCCCGCTCTGGCCCGGCGATGCCGCTCCTTCCGACGCCTCGAAGCTGCTCTCGACTTCCTCATCGAGTGCATCCGCACAGGCACGACCGGCATCAGCCCTCCGCCGTGAGCGGCGGAACGCGCCCTACTCCAGCACCTCCGCCGCCTCGGCTATCGCCGCGGGCGCATCGACGTCCCACGGACACCGTTCCGCGCAGTCGCCGCACTCCACGCATTCGGAGGCCTTGACCGTCAGCCGCGCATACGCTTCGCGCGCCATCTCACGCGCGCCGCGTTGCGCCATGTCGAGGAGGCGGGTGACGGCGGCGATGTCGATGCTGACGGGGCAGGGGAGGCAGTGATTGCAGTAGACGCAGGAGGCGGACTCGACGGTGCCGAGGTCCTGCAAGGCCTGCGAGAAGTCGCGCTGTGCGTCGGTCGCATCGACGTAGCTAAGGGCATCGCGGAGTTCGGCGTGGTCCTGCGGGCCGGGGAGGACGGTCGTCACGCCGCGCTGGGCTAGGGCGTAGGCGAGACAGGAGACGGGCGTGACGGCCTCAGAGGCGTGCTCGCGCAGGAGCCGGCCGCCGGCGTACGGCTTCATCGCGATGAGGCCGATGTTGCGCTCCAGGCAGGCGTCGAGTAGCTCCTGGCGACCCTCGCGGCTGTGTTCCAGCATGTGAATCTGGATCATGATGAGGTCAACGAGGCCGCTTGTCACCGCCCGGAGCGCGATGGGCGGGTTGTGTCCGCTGAAGCCGATGAAGCGCGCCTTGCCTTCCTGGCGGAAGCGGTCGGCGAGGGGGTAGTGCTGCGACATCACAACCTCGTAGTCGTCGGGCTCGTCGCAGTTGTGCAGGAAGAGCACGTCGAGGTAGTCGGTACGCAGGCGCTTCAGCAGATCGTGGACGTATTCCTCGCTGAGCGCGAGGTCGCGGGTGCGGGCATACTGGCCGTCCTGGCAGGAAGCGCCCAGGTGCCCCGCGACCAGCACCTCCTCGCGCCTCCCGGCGATGGCTTCCCCGTACTCATCGCGAATCCCGGGTTGGGCCCAGAAGACGTCGAGGTAGTTGACCCCGGCGTCCATCGCGGCGCGGATCACCGAGACGGCGTGGCCCTTCGGCTTGTCGATCAGGTGTTCGCAGCCGAGGCTGACGACGCCAACCTCGAGGTCTGTACGGCCGAGCGTGCGGCAGAGCATGGATGCCCTCCGTGGTGCGGGAACGCGGTCACTGCGCCGGGGCTTCGTCATCCGGAGCGTCGCCCCCTGCCGGAACCCGCCAGCGGCCTCAAAGGCCGACGGCGGGAAGGCGAGGAATGGCCTGTGAGTGGGCACGGAGGGAGGAGAAGACGATGGTTACTGCACTGATGGGAGCCATGGTGATGACGGCATGGGCGCAGGAGGGGTTCATCGATCACGGTGTGGGCGCGCCGGCGGCGGAGAGCCGGGGCGTGGTGTGCGTGGAGGCTGATGGGCGCGCGGTCGCGATCTGCTGCTCGCTCGATATGAGCCCGCGCGGGTGGGTGCTCGTGACGGATGCCGATAGCGGCGAGACCACGCAGGTCCACTTCCCCGAGGGCGTGCCGAACTCGCCGCCGTTCGCATCGCTGATGAGCGCCAACGGGAGGTTCTACACGTTCGCCGGGAAGGTGCTGCTTGAGTTCGAGCCGGGCAAGCGACAGTGGCTCTTCTCGGGCACGCCCGCGGCGAGCGAGGAGTGCTACTGCGGCTCGGCAATGTGCGACGGACCGGGCGGGCTCATCTACGCAGGGGGCTACCCGAACTGCCGGCTCGTTTCGTTCGACCCTGAGACGAAGGCGATGAAGGATGTCGCTCAGCTCGATCCGGCCGAGCACTACGTGATGTCGCTCGTCGCCGACTCGGCGGGTTGGCTGTATGCGGGGATCGGCACGGCACGCCAGAACCTCGTGGCATGCAACCCGCAGACGGGCGAGGTTCGGCAGCTGGTGGCCGAGGCGGACCGCGCGCTGGGGTCGGGGTCCGTGTACCTCGGGCAGGACGGCAAGGCGTACGGCCAGTGTGGGGGCAAGTGGTTCCGCATGTTCGAGGGCAGGGCGGAGGAGACCCCAGCAGATCAGCGCGGGCCCGCGCAGGCGACCGGGGCCATCGGCTGGGGCCAGACTACGGGTACGTTCCCCGACGGTCGCAGGCTGAAGGCGTACAACCTGCCGGAGCGGTACCTGGAGATCGAGGACCCGAAGAGAGGCGAGGTGAAGCGGCTCACCTTCGACTACGAGTCCGAGGGCGCGATGATCACCTCGCTGACCGCGGGGCCGGAGGGGCTGGTCTACGGATCGTCCGCACACCCGATGCACTTGTTCGTCTGCGACCCCCCGACGGGGAAGCTCACCGACTGGGGCGGCATTCCGCGCGTGGGTGGGGGCAACTTCTGCGCGATGGCGACGCAGGGGGGGTATCTGTTTGGCGCGGCATACTCGGGCGGCTACCTGTACCGGTATGACCCGAGCAAGCCGTGGAACGGTGAGACGGGCGACGACCCGAACCCGAAGCTCATGGCGCAGTTCAACGAGGACGTGCACAGGCCCCGCTGGTGCCTCGCACACCCGGACGGCAGGCATGTGATCATGGCGGGGTTCATGGGCTACGGGCTGCGCGGAGGGGGCCTCGCGATCCACGATGTCGAGACCGGCGACACGCAGCTCCTGAAGCACACCGACGTGATCCCCGATCAGAGCACGATCGCGCTCGCGGCGCTGCCGAACGGCGACCTCGTCGGCGGCACGAGCATCCAGACCCCCGGGGGCGGCCACGCGACGGCGACGGAGGGTGTGCTGTACATCATGGACTGGGCGACGAGGAAGGTGATCTGGCAGACGGTGCCCGTGCCGGGAGCGGCGGAGGTCTGCAGCCTGGCGGTCGATCCGGACGGGCTCGTGTACGGCATCGCGAGCAACTTGGAGTTCTTCGTCTTCGATCCCGCGAAGCGGGAGATCGTCCACCGCGCGAGCCTCGCGGAGTACGGCGGCCTGCCGAGGCAGGTGTTCGTCAACGGTGAGGACGGACGCGTGCTGGGCATCCTGAGCAAGTCCATCATCCGCATCGAGCCGAAGACCTTCGCGGTCGAGAAGCTCGCCGACGCGCCGGCCGGGATCAGCGCGGGCGTTGCGGTGCTCGGAGGGCGGCTGTACTTCGCGTCGGGCTCGCATCTGTGGAGCTACGGGCCGTAGGTCGCGGCCCGGGCCTCTACCACCAGTCCTCCCCGGGTGTCGGAGGCACAACCGGCGGGGCCCAGACGCGCCCCGCGAGGAGCCTCCACGGCCGACGGCCGACGCCACCGACGTACAGGTCGCACATCAGCGCCTGCGTGTCCTGTCGCATGGCGGTTGCGATGAAGTGGCGCTGGCCGGCCGGGCGAGCGTATGGGCGGAGCGTCAGGTCCTTGAGGACGACTGTCCCGCGTCCAGTCTTGAGGTCCGTGAGCTTCACCTGCCAGCGGCCCGGCACGCGCTCGCAGACGGCCAGTACGTTCCAGATGCGCGCGGTGTCGCGGAGGTCGAGCTGGGGGAGCATCTCAAAGCCCGTCGGGGTGACTCGGAAGGTCGTGACAGTCTCCGGGCCTGTGAGTCGGCCGGTGCAGAACTCGACCGTCTGCCCGTGAATGACCCACTCCTCTGTCACGACCGGCGCGTCCCGCGCAGGCGAGTGGCCGGGCACGGCTTGCACGAGGCACGGGGCCTCGCTTGGCTTGAGATAGTGGCCACGCTGGCGCGGACGGCTCTCCACTGCCCAGTAGCTCGAGTCGGGAGAGATCTGACGGATCCTGCCCTCGCCCTCTGCGACCGGGTCCCCCCCATCCGGTCCGAACAGCTCCCAGCGCGGCTTGCCATCCGCCAACCACTGCTCGACAAGGCCGGAGCCATCAGGGAGCCAGCGGAACGTGCGCAGCTTCGGACTGGGGCCAGCGCGGGTGTCGACCACGCACCTGTGGGTCCGCGTGTGGACTTCGCCCGTGCGTAGGTCCGCGAGGAACGAGCCGTTGGGTCCGGTCCACAGCAGCCGGTCGCGGTCGGGGCTCAGCGCGAAGTACCTCACGATGTTCGTGTTCACCACGCTCTGCAAGAGAACCTCGCCCAGGTCGTGGGGGCCCGCCGCGTCCCACAGGACCAGGGCCGCGGTGCGCGGTTCAACCTCGTGCTCCAGTTGCCGCCGCGCAATGAGCGCCCGCCCTTCGGCGATGTCGATGAGCGCGGTGCGCCCATCGCCCAGACCCAGCGCCGGATCGGGTTCCACCTTCTCGCCTGTGTGCGCGTCAACATAGACGGGCTCGAAGGGTACGGCCTTGGTGAGCGCACGCTCGGTCCTGATGGGCGGGCGGTCGAACCTCAACTCGCGGGCCGGGAGCGGTCGAAGGTGCAAGCTGAGATCTGAGCTCTCGGCAAGCACTTGGCGGCGTCCCTTATCCAGATCGTAGCGCACCACGCGCGGGCCCTCCACGTACGTGACGAAGTCCGAGGAGTGCGTCCGAGGCTGTCTTCCAGGTACAGGCTTGAGGTCGAGGCGACTGACGCCCTGTTGCGGCCTGCACCCAAGCACGATGAGGGGAAGCAGCAGCGCGGACCATCTCACAAGCACCACCCCCGAGGCGTGGCTCCTCACTAGGGCAGAACGACGCCGGGCAGACACGGTTCCGGAGTCAGGCCGAAGGCACTCCCCTTGGGTCTGACGAACTGCTCCTCACACCCCCGGTTGGGAGGTCCGTCATGCCTGCGCGCATCGTCAACCTCGCATCCGTCTGCCTGCTCGATGGCGACAGGCATCGCACGGGGAACTACGTTGCCGACGCCCTCACGAACGCCTGCGAAGGGGCGAAGCGCGATCTGGTGGTGCTGCCCTACGTGCCCTTCCTGGGCTTTGAAGCGGTGAGGCGGTTCGGCTCGATCACCCGGAAGCACGGGACGTACGTTGCGTTGGCTCTGCCGGAGGAGGAAGGAAGCAAGACCTACGCGACGGCGGTGCTGCTCGACCGAGGGGGCAACGTTGCCTTCACGTACCGGAAGACGCATGCCTTCCCGGATGACGCGATGGCGCTGGGTAATGAGCTGCCGGTGTTCGAGACGGACTTCGGGGTGATCGGGGCGTCGATCACGACGGACCTCTACTTCCCCGAGGTCTACGAAGTGCTGCGGATGAAGGGCGCGGAGGTGCTGATCTGGCACGACTTCCCGGAGCGCTTCCGTGACTACAGCGGGCATGAGGTGCTGCTCTCGGCGAGGGCGTTCGACAGCCATGCGCACTTCGTGGGCGCGATGTACGCCGACCCGCGCTGCTACATCACGAACCGCTATGCGATGGGGATGCAGGGCGCGGCGTGGGGGAGGAGCATGGTCCTGAACCGCGTGGGCGTGCCGATTGCGGATACGGGCTACGCGGATGGGGTGGCGGCGGCAACGGTGGACCTGGACAAGCGCAAACAGGACCCCTACGACCCGTGGGTGCAGAACGAGGGCAAGTTCTTCGTGAACTGCATGGGGGATCGGACGGCGTTCCGCCCGGTTTCTGAACCATGGCAGCCCCCGGAGCGGCCCGCATACGCCAAGCGGCGCGCGCGGATTGCGGTGCTGTATCTGTGGGACCACAACATGTGGCAGACGGGCAAGCGGCCGGACAAGATGCTGGAGCTGCTGGACAAGGCGGCGGCGATGCAGCCGGACCTGGTGCTGATCTCGGAGAACAGCGCGAAGGTCGACGATGAGGTCGGGAAGGCAGCTCTCGAAGCGGTTGCCGAGCGGGCGCGGAACATGCACGCGTACATCGCCATCGGCGGCCTGCGGGACGAGAACAGCCTGAGCATCGTGTACGTGTGGGATCGGAAGGGCGAGGTCATCTTCCGGCAGTCGATCTATTGGACGAAGGGCTTCCCGGAGATCAAGGTGTTCGACACCGACTTCGCGCGGATCGGCACGCACGAATGCGGGGACTTGTACACGCTG
>Ga0194110_10003835_pt1 | contig 18472 bp, 12 predicted proteins | sample TA2Kig1200mmetaG_FD_146192 | JGI IMG/M metagenome (GOLD analysis project Ga0194110, IMG submission 146192) | Freshwater microbial communities from Lake Tanganyika, Tanzania - TA2015032 Kigoma Deep Cast 1200m | ecosystem: Environmental > Aquatic > Freshwater > Lake | place: Tanzania: Lake... | reverse complement strand
ACACCGGGAGCGCTTTCGGCTACACACGCGCTCAGTCAAACAGTCGCGGCGGCAACTCAATCAACTGGTGCGTCGTTGGACGGCGCTCCCAGCCGCACGCGGTCCATAGTGACTTTTGCGGTATTGCCAATAATGTTACCAAAATAGGCGGCAAGTGGTGGGCGGATCTCTATACCGGTCCCGGATCGTACAAATTGACCTGCGGCTCGTACACCTTCAAGCAAATTTTGCAAACGTTCTCCAATGAGCCAGACCCAGACGTCATCGTGGTGCCGCTCTACGGCGAAGAGCCAACGCTTAAATTTGGCACACGCTTTCAAGACACCAGCGATTGTGGAGTAGGGAGTTTCGGACGGAACGAGACTCTCACGATGCCGCGCGCGCAATGGGCGAAATTTCGTAAAAGTTATTCCCTGGTGGTTGGAGGAAAAACCGGCATTGGCGCCGGAGTGAATGGTTTTGCGTATTTTGATGTTGAAGGGTTTGAGGTACCGCAAAAATAGGGAACGGCAACGGAATAAAACTTTGCGATTTTCCGCGCCTTTGTGTATACTCTAATCAGATTTGGTGCGGAGATAGTCAATGGCGGAAAACCAAGACGACGCGTCACGATCAAGCCGCAACCCAACCGACCTCACCGGTACCACGCTTGGCAAATATCGTCTGATCGAAAAACTGGGACAGGGCGGGATGGCGCAAGTGTACAAAGCGTACCAACTCGATTTGGAACGCTACGTCGCGATCAAGATTTTGCATCCCCATTTGACCGGCGACGAAGAATTCGCCGCGCGTTTCCAACGCGAAGCGCGCGCGATTGCCGCGTTGGAACATCCCCACAGCGTCCGCGTCTACGATTTCGATACGGATCACGATCTCGCATTTATCGTGATGGAGTATTTGACCGGCGCAAGTCTCAAAGCGCGCCTGCGCGACCTGAGTTGCCGGAACGAATTTATGGAACTCGCGCAGGTCGCGCACATCATCGGCGCGCTCGCCGACGCGCTCGATTACGCGCACGCGCATGGCGTCATTCATCGCGACATCAAACCGTCGAACGTGCTTCTCGCGACTGACGGGCGCCCGGTGCTGACCGATTTCGGCATCGCAAAAATGATCGACGCGACGATCATCACGGGCAGTAGTGGTTCACTCGGCACCCCGGCGTACATTTCGCCGGAACAAGCCAAAGGCGAACCCGGCGACGCGCGCTCGGACATTTACGCACTCGGCGTGATGCTGTACCAACTCTGCACGAACCATTTGCCGTTCGACGCGGATACGCCGTACGCGATCATTCTCAAGCATCTCACCGCGCCGCTGCCGCCGCCGCGCACACTGCGCCCGGATTTGCCGGACGCGATCGAGCGGGTGATCCTCAAATCGCTCGCCAAAGACCCAGACGATCGTTATCAAACCGCGGGCGAAATGGGGCAGGCAATTCGCGCGGCAATTGCTCCGGCAGCAAACGCGGGACGCGCGCGCTTTTCCGCGCCGGGCAAATCCGCGCTCAATCGTCTGCGCGCGCATCTATCCAATCTGTCGCGGCGCACGCTCCTTTGGCAAGGCGCGGCGTTGATCGCGATGACGCTGTTGATCTGCATCGTGCTATTTTGGATCAGTATACCGTGGCGCGCACAGCGTTATCTGACGCGCTTGACGCTAACGCCGGTTTCCGAAATTGGAGTGACTATGCTCACGCTCGAAGGCGCGGATGCCATCGTGGACACCTGGCTCGATCCGGACAAACCGGATGAAATCGGACAAGCGGCCGAACGTGCGCGATTGCGTAGCGCAGACAAAGCCGATCGGATCTTGATCGGATTTAGCGCGTCGCGCCTGCCGCCAGAAGCGAATGTGATCTCGGCGACGTTGACGCTGCGCGTCGAAGCGCAAACAAAAAGCATCGCGCCGTGCCGCATCGTCGCGTTTCGGATGGCGACGCCGTGGCGTCCCGGAACCGCCACCTACAATTCGCCGTGGAGCGCGCCGGGTTTGATGACGGGTGTAGATTACGATTCGACTGCGGCGGATCGCGTGACCTTGCCGGAATCGGGATCGGTCGCGCTCAATCTGACGCAGACCATTGCCGGATGGCAAAAGCGCGGACGCGCGGGCGGCGGCTTGGTGTTGATGCTTTCGGACGATAGTCATCCCCAATGTCAGTACTGGGTCTACACCACCGAGCAAACCGATCCGGCGAAACGTCCCGTGGTACGCATTTCCTACAAGGAACAACAATGAGCGACCCTTCGGCTACCCCCTTCGACTCCGCTCAGGGCAGGACTCAGGGCGCGCCGTACTTGACCGACGCGGCAGGGCGCCGATTCGCGCTCGCCGATCAACCGATCGTGCTGGGACGTTCCGAAAAATGCGCGGTCTACATCGCCGATCCGCGCGCGTCGCGGCGGCACGCGCAAATCGCGTGGGACGGCGAAACGTCCACGTTGTCCGATCTCGGCAGCGCGAATGGAACATTTCTGAACGGGCGGCGCATCAGCGCGCCAGAAACTTTGCGCGATGGCGATGAAATCACCGTCGCGAGCGCGGTCTTTACGTTTCACGATCCCGAATCCACGCTGCGCGCGGGAAATGTTCCGTTGCTCGTCGTAGATGCCAAGACCGGCGAAATCTGGATCAATCGCAAACCCATTTCACTTTCCCCCAAAGAGCAAGCCCTCTTCGATCTTCTCTACCGCAACGCTGGCGCGCCGATCAGCAAACAACAAATCGCGGAAGCCGTGTGGCCCGAGTACCAAGCGCAAGTGTACGATTACCAGATCGAAAGTCTGGTGAAACGCTTGCGCGAGAAACTGGAGCCGGATCCGGCAAATCCGGCGCTGATCGTGACGGCGCACGGGCGGGGATACAAGTTGGTCACAACATAGAAACCAGGTTTCTCCAAGAAACCTGGTTTCTGTATTTTATTTGCTGATTGTTGGCGAATTGTTGGCTGATTGTTTGCGCGAACTTGAGAAATTTCCCGCGCAATGGTGTAGACTGCGGATGAAAATTTACGACAGCCGGCGGTCATCGGTCGGCGGTCGAATTTCTGGAGGTGCGCGATGTTTTTTCGGCGACGACGTTTCACGCGACGGACGATGTGGTTTGGGGGTGGCGGCATATTCTTTCTTTTGCTGTTGATGTGCCTCGCGCTGTTCCTCTGCCGCGCGTCGTGGTTCTTGCGATAGTGGCTGGAGATTGGAGATTAGAGATTGGAAGTTGGATCAGTTTTCTAACTTCTAATTTCCAACCTCCAACTTCCAACGTCCAACTTCCATTTTCCAAACCGGAGGAAACGATGAAAACGCGAATTTCGATTTTGCTGATCCTTGTGTTGCTCGCGCTGCTGTGCGGGACCGCGTGTCGCGGGCGCGAACAACCTGCCGCGCCGATTCCAACCGCGACGGCGTACGTTCCGCCGCCTGCCGGACAACCACCGGCAGCAAGACCTTCTGCGACACCGTTCAGCCCAGCACCGGCTCAACCCCAATCGGTTGGCGCGCCTTCGCCGACGCCGCTGGCGCGTCCCGATCTGATCATTGCGGAAACGACGGTGACACCCGCGGCGGCAAATTCGAGCCAGGTTCGGATTCACATCGTCGCGCGCAATCAAGGCGGCCCGATCAGCGCGGCGTTCACGATTCGCTGGCATCCGCATCAGAAAGATAAAGGACTCGTCGGATGCAGTCAGGATTTCTACAATCTCAACCAGCGCGAATGGGTCGTGGACTGTACCTACACCTATCCGGCGGGAGAACGCGGCGAAATGCACTGGGTCGCGGTGGTGGACGCGGAAAACGACGTGAAGAGCGAAGCGAACGAGAACAACAACGAAAAAACTGGTACGGTTGCTATCGGCAGCGGTGGCGGACAACCACCTCCACCTGCCGGTCAAGCGCCGCCCGTGCCGACAAACTGCCGAGTACGGGTTCCGACTTCTGGATCGGTCCAAGTTATTCTGGACTGGGATCACTCAGGGCAGCCGGCGCCAAGCGGTTTTCGAATCTACCAGGGAACGACGAGTCTGGAAAAAACCGTGGGCCCAAACGACAAGTCCGCGTCACTTTCGAACTTGACGCGCGGCGTGCAATACCACTTTGACGTACGCGCCTACAACGCCTCCGGCGAATCGCGCGCGAACGCGTGCAGTGTGGATGTGACGCCACCAAGGTAGAGGCAGAAGGCAGAAGGATGAACAATGCTGAATGTGCCTGAAGGTTTTCCTTCTGCCTTCATCCTTCCGCCTTCATCCTTTATTCGGAGGACACGATGAAAAAACTATTCGGTTGTCTCGCACTGATCATCTTGATCATCATCGCAATTTTACTTTTCGCGCTGGTGCGTAATCGCGCGGAACCGGCGCCGCAGCCCGCCGCGCAACAACAAGCGTCCAGTCAATCCGGCGCGCCGTCGCAACCGACGATTCAGATCGTTTCACCGGCGAATGGCGCGCGCGTGCGCGTCGGTCAGCAATTCCAGGTGCACGTCATCGCGACAGATGCGGGCGGCGTCACGACGATTGCGTTCGCGCTCAGCGGTCAGTTAGGCACGCCGATCACCGCGCCAGCGCCGCAAAAAACATTTTCCGTCGCGATTCCGGTCGTTTTGCCGAATCAAGGGATTCACACGATCGCCGTGCAAGCAAGCAACGCGAGCGGCGCGAAAAGCCAGCCCGTCGCCGTGCGCGTGGTCGCGCTGCAAAATTTGAGCGATCCGACAAACCCCGGCGATCCACCTGCGCCGGTGCCGGATGTGCCAACCGATCCGGTTTCGCCGAGCGGCAATCTGCCCGCGCCGGTCAACTCAACGGTGAACTTTGCCGCGAATCCGGCGAGCATCGCGCAAGGTCAGTGCAGTACGTTGCGTTGGGTCGTGGAAGGTGTGCGCGAGGTGTACTTTGAAGGCGTCGGCGTGACGGGGAACGAACAGCAACAACAATGTCCGATGCAAACGACGACGTACACGCTCACCGTCGTGTTCCAAGATGGCAGCGCGCGCAATTACACCGCGACCGTCACCGTGACTGCCGCGCCCATCGGCGGACAAACGCCTGCCGCGCCAAGCAACTTGCGCGTCACCTCGACGACCAAGACGACGGCGCGAATCGCGTGGACGGATAACGCGGGCAATGAAACCGGTTTTGAAATCGGCATCGAGGGCAGGGATGGACTTTCCGCGAACGCGAACGCGACGCAAATCGAAGCGACCGGGTTGACGTGCAATCGCGCGTACAACTTTCGCGTGCGCGCGCTGAACGCGGCAGGCAGTTCGGCGTGGAGCAACATCGTCACCGCGCAAACGCTCGCGTGCGACACTCTGGAAACCGCGCCCAGCGCGCCAAGCAACTTGCGCGTCACTTCGACGACCAAGACGACGGCGCGGCTCGCGTGGACGGACAGTGCGAACAACGAAACCGGTTTTGAAGTCGCCATCGAAGGCAGTCCCAGTCTTTCGACGAACGCGAACGCAACGCAAATCGAAGCGACCGGATTGACGTGCAATCGCGCGTACAACTTTCGCGTGCGCGCGCTGAGCGCGGCGAGCAATTCGGCGTGGAGCAACATCGTTACCGCACAAACGCTGGCGTGCGACCCGGGTCCACAGCCGCCGACCGCGCCATCGAATTTGCGCCAAGCCACTACGTCGCTCGTCGGCAAGGTCGCGCTGCAGTGGAACGACAACTCGAACAATGAAGACGCTTTCGACATCGAACGCGTCGCGGCAGATGGATCAGCCACGCGCACCGCGACTGCGAACGCGAATGCAACCGGCACGAACGTAGACGCGCCGCCGTGCGGCACGACGTACCAATTCCAGATTTCGGCGCGCAACAGCGCGGGCTACTCGGCGGCAAGCAACAAAATCTCGGTGGCGGGCGTTTGCGCGAGCGGGAGCGGCGTGCCAGCCAAGCCAGTCAACTTGCGCGTGCAATCGGTGACGGCGACCGCGATCAATCTGGTCTGGGACGATCCGGCGACGAACGAAACGCGTTTCGAAATATTGCAAACCGGCAAAAGCGCGCCGGTCGCGCAAACGAACGCGAACGATCACACGGCGCAAATCCTCAACGCGTCGTGCGCTCAATCGTTCGAGTTTCGCGTGCGCGCGTGCAACGCGCAGGGCTGTTCCGAGCCGAGCAATGCGGCGAGCGCGACGACACCGGCTTGCCCGACCAAGCCGCTCGTCATCACGGGCGTCAAAGTGACGATCACGCCGGAGAACTTTAGCGGACCTTGTCCGTACAAAGTAAATCTGTCCGGCACGATTTCGGCGACCGGAACCGGTACGGTGAAATATCAATGGATCATCAACGGTGAAGCGCGTTCGGTTCAGGAACGTGCGTTTGACGGCGCGGCAACCAAAGCCGTCGAAGTTGCGACGTGGACGGTGAGAAACGGCACGCACACCGCGCGCCTCAAAGTGCTTGACCAGCCGGGCGAACCCTTCGCCGAAGACAAAATCGGCGTGTTCTGCTCCAATTAGAAATAGACCTGTGAGGTCTCGGAGACCTCACAGGTCTGCCCGATCGAGGTGTTCGATGAATCGCAAACGACTTTGGATCATAGGCGCGCTGATTCTCGTTGTTACGAGTTGCGCGCGTGCGGCGCCATCCACTTCGATCTCCGCTCCGGCGACAACTCCGGTGGCGAAGGGGGACGCGACCGCGTACTATCCCACGCAAGCGTGGCGCACCGCGACGCCGGAACAGCAAGGCGTTGATTCGGCGGCGCTGCTGAAACTGTTCGACGAAATCCAAGCGAAGCAATACAACATCCACAGCATCATCATCGCGCGGCACGGTTTCATCGTCGCCGAAGCGTACTGGTATCCGTTCCAGCCGAGTTACAAGCACGTGCTGTACTCGTGTACCAAAAGCGTCAACTCTGCGCTCGTCGGCGTCGCGATCAAGCAAGGCAAAATCAGCGGCGTCAATCAACGCGTCGTTGATTTCTTCCCAGAGCGAAAGATCGCCAATGGTTCGACTGCGCTCACCACAGGCAACGACGCGCGCAAGCAAGCGATGACGCTGGAGCATCTGCTCACGATGTCGTCGGGGATGGAGTGGAACGAGACCGGCGTCCCGCTCACCGCGTCGAACAATTCCAATCGCCAGATGATTCAGAGCAAGGACTGGGTGCAATTCGTTCTGGATCGTCCGATGAAGGAAGACCCAGGCGCGCGCTTTAACTACAACTCGGGCGGCGCGCATCTCATCAGCGCGATTCTGCAAAAGACGACCGGGCAGAACGAGTTGGCGTTCGCACAAGAGTATCTCTTCAAACCGCTTGGCATTTCCGATATCGCGTGGACGATGGACCCAAACGGCATCTATCGCGGCGAAGATGGATTGGAGTTGACGCCGCGCGATATGGCGAAGATCGGCTATCTGTTTTTGAAAAACGGAACCTGGGACGGACAACAAATCGTCTCCGCCGATTGGGTCAAGCAGTCGTCGCGCAAACACATTGACACGCTCGACGAAAAAGACTACGGCTATCAATGGTGGGTGCAGCCGTTTGGCATCTACAACGCGGCGGGACGCGGCAGTCAGTACATCTTCGTCCTGAACGATCTCGATATGGTCGTCGTCTTCACGAGCGGACTCAAGACGAAAGATTTCGATTTGCCCGCGTCGCTCGTTGAAAAGTTCGTCATCCCTTCGACTCCGCTCAGGGCAGGCCCTGCCGCGAAACCACAGCCGCTGCCCGAAAATGCCACGGCGTCCGGCGCGCTGACCGCGCGCGTCAAGTCGCTTGGACAAGCGGAACCAAAGCCCGCGCCGCCGCTACCAACCATCGCGCAGACGATCTCCGGCAAAACGTACGCGCTCGAAAACAATTCGCTGAACTTGCGCGGATTCGCGCTGACGTTTCAAGACAAGGACGCGCTCTTCCGAATGATCGTCGGCGACAAACGCTTGGACGTAGCGGTCGGCTTGGACAATGTGTTTCGCGTCACACGCATCGAAGCGCGCGGCGAGGTGGCGATGCGCGGATTCTGGCGGAATGACAAGACGTTCGTCATTCAACAACAATTCCTGAACGAGGCGGATCGTTTAGAGTACGCGTTCACGTTCGACAAAGATACGATTGATCTGCGCGTGACCGGCTTCATCGAAAGCAACACGGAACAAGCGCGCGGCAAACTGCAAAATTGAAATGCGCGAATGTTCAGACACGGTAGCATTGCAACCGCAGAGAACGCAGAGACGCAGAGACGCAGAGAAAAAATCCTAAACTCTGCGCTCTCTGCGCCTGCGGTGAATGAATCGGTGAACATGCTACAGTCTCAATGTTCAGATAAAAACTTCGACGGTCGGCGGTCGTCCGTCGGCGGTCGCATTTTCTGAAGGAGGACAAATTGTGTGACCAACATCTCTCGCGGCGCGATTTTTTACGACTCGGTGCGCTGACCGTCGGCGGGATCGCGCTCGCCGGATGTCGCGGCGATCAAATCGTCAAGGTGACGGCGACCCCTTCGGCTACCACTCAGGGCGCGCCTGCCGCGCAACCCGTACCGACGCTTGCGCCCGGCGTTTTTGCCGACACGCTTTTCGTCAATGGCAAAATCGTTACGATGGACGCGAGCGACAGCGTCGCGCAAGCGATTGCGATCAAGGACGGTTTGATTCTGCGAACCGGCACGACCGACGCGATTCGCGCGCACGCCGGAGCAAACACCAAAGTGATTGACTTGCGCGGCAAGACGCTGACGCCCGGCATCATTGACACGCACAATCATCTGAGCGTGCTGGGTTTGGTCGGACCGCTCTACATTGACATCAATCCGCCCGCCGTGCGAACGCTTGCGGAACTGCAAGCGAAGATCGCGGAAGCAGTCGCCAAGAAACCGAAAGGCGAATGGGTGATCGCGCAAGGATTCATCTCATTCGAGGGACGCAATCCGGAAAAACGCGATCTCGATCCGGTCTCGCCGAATCACCCAGTTATGCTAATCAACCAGGGCGGGCACGTCGGCACGGTCAATTCGTACGCGCTCAAACTCGCGAATGTCACCGCCAGCACGCCGAACCCAAAGTACGGAATGTTCGGGCGCGACGCGAAAGGCGAGCCGAACGGCGTGCTGGTCAATCACTCGGCGATGGACATTTTCCGCAAGTTGTGGGCGAACTTGATGACGCCGCAGATTTATGACGCGGCGATCACTTCGCCGCAACCGAAATTCGCCGCCGTCGGCGTGACGACGTTTTGCGACAACAACGCGCGCGGGCTTGATCGCATGAAGGCGTACTTTGACGCGGGACGCAATCACAAGATGACGATTCGCGGCGCGATTATGAACACGATCGAGTACTATCCCGAACTCGCGGGGCGCGCGGACAAGGTCAAAGCGATGCAGTACGAGGACGACTATATGCGCCTGCGCGGCTATAAATTCTTGGTGGATGGCGCGGTCGCGGCGATGCACACGCACGAGCCGCACAAGGGAATGGCGTGGGACATCGCGACCTGGGAGCCGCGCGCGTTGAACGAGGCAGTGAAAACTCTGCACGCCGCCGGTTTCCAGTGCTCGTTCCACGTCATCGGCGACGCCGCGGTGGACATGGCGCTCGACGCGATCGAGGGCGCGCAAAAGGCAAATCCACGCGCCGACGCGCGCCATCGCATCGAGCACGCGGTCTTGAACACGGATCGCGCGCTCAAGCGCACGAAAGATTTGGGCGTAATCGTTTCGACGCAACCACAGGGCATTCGCTTGCTCGGCGATTATTTCCGCGAGATTCTGGGCGAAGAACGCGCCAAGCGCATCATCCCCACGCGCACCTGGCTCGATCTCGGTGTCCCGCTCTGCCTCAGTTCCGATTCGCCGACGTTGCCGTGGTACTCGCCCCAAGTCACGCTCGCCGGAGCGCTGGCGCGCGTCACGGGCAGCAACCAAGTAATCGCGCCGGATCAATGTCTCACCTTCAAAGAAGCAATCCGCGCACACACCGTCACGAGCGCGTACGCGCTCTTTCAAGAAAAGATCAAAGGTTCGCTCGAACCCGGCAAGATGGCGGATGTGATCGTCTGGACGGAAGACCCGTATGCACTCGCGTGGCAGCAACTCTACAACACGACAATTGAGTTGACGATGGTGGGTGGCAAGGTAGTGTATCAGAAATCATAACTGACCGCCGATCGCAAATGGCTGATGGCGTATGGCAGATCGACTTTTGCCATACGCCATTTGCTATTTGCTGATTTGTTGACGCGCTTGCCGTTTGACGTTATACTTGGCGCAAGTGTTCAGTGCCCGTGTCATTGCGAGGAGCGTTTTTCGCGACGAAGCAATCTCCAAGCCACGACAGGGAGATTGCTTCGCTTCGCTCGCAATGACACGGAGCCAAACAGCGGCAACGATGCCCTACCAAATTTTCCTCTCCTCAACCTATCGCGATCTCATCGCCGAACGTGAGGCGGTCGAGCAAGTCATCGTCGCGCTTGGTCAGCACTTTAAAGGGATGGAGCATTTCTTCGCGCGCGAAGAGACGCCGCTGGAAACGTGTCTCGCCGAAGTCGCGCGCTCGCACTGGCTCGTCCTCGTCGTCGGGCAGCGGTACGGCGCGACGGACGCGGCTGGCATTTCGTACACCGAGCGCGAGTACTTGCGCGCTGGGCAACTGAACATTCCGCGTTTCGTTTTTCTGCAAGACGAATCGGCGACGGACGCGCCGCGCGACGATGACCCCGTCAAACGCGCAAGCGTCAAGCGATTCCGCGTCGATTTGATGGCGCGGCACACTGTCGCGTTCTTCAAAAACCCCAACGAACTCGCGAAGCAAGTCGCGCTCACGCTCGCGCGCGAAATCATAATGCGCGGCGCCGCATCGCGCGGACTGATGCCGCCGCCTCCGCCCGAAATTTTCGTCGGACGGCAGGACAAACTGCGCGACATCGCCGCGCGCTTGAGCGCGAATGGCGCGGTCGGCATTGCTGGCGTGCGCGGCTTGGGCGGCATCGGCAAGAGCGCGCTGGCGACGGTCTTTGCGTACGCGCACATCGCCGAGTATCCCGACGGCTTGCTGTGGGTCACGCTCGCGGGGCGCGACCCGATGCTCCTGCTCTCCGACCTCGCGAACGTGTTCGGCGAAGACGTGTCCCGCTACAGCGACGTGGCTGGGCGCGCGGCGCGCGTGCGCGCGCTCCTCGACGGCAAGCGCGCGCTCCTCATCCTCGACGACGCGCGCAAAGAGGATTTGCCGAACCTGCCGCATTTGCAGATGCGCTGCCCCACACTCATCACGACGCGGCTCGAATCGCTCGCCATCGTTCCGCCGCGCGCGATGCTCTCGCTCGAAATTCTGTCCGAAGACGATGCGCTGGCGCTGTGCCGCGAGGCGCTGAGCGGTAGTCGAAGCGTGGGTGATCGCGTGGACAACGCGCGCGATAGTTTCATCGCGCTCTGCCGCGCCGCGGGCAATCTGCCGCTGGCGTTGAACATTTTGCTGCGGCGATTGTTCACCGACAAAGGGCTGAGCGTTGAGGAATTGACCCAGCGCGTTGCCGACCGCAAGCGCGCGATCAAGGAAGTCAGCAAGTCCGACGACCCGAACCTGAACGTGCGCGCGTCGTTTGATTTGAGTTACGATGTGTTGAGCGAGTGGGACCAAAAACTTTTCCGCGCGCTCGGCGTGTTTGACGGTCCCGATTTCAGCGCGGCAATGCTCGCGGTCATCCTGAGCGCGAAGACGCCCCCTGTCATCCTGAGCGAAGCGAAGGATCTCGCAAGCAACTCGTCTTCTCCAAGCGCTTCGCGAGATCCTTCGCTCGCTCCGCTCGCTCAGGATGACAAGGCGGACGACGATTTTGCGGACGACGTGCGCGACGGATTGGACAACCTGGCGCAGTACGCCTTGATTGAGCGCGCTGAGCGCGGACGCTTCCGCCTGCATCCACTCCTCCAGTCCTACGCCCAGAATTTGTTGAGCGAATCAGGCGAGGAAGCGCGCGTACGCGAACAAGCCGCGAGCGCGTATTCGATATTCGCGCAAAGCCTTTCCGAACCCGATGGCTGGGACCAGTTGGAGTTGGAACGCGAGAATTTGATCGGTGTTCTGGAGACTTGCAAAACACGGGAATGGCATCAGACTTTGGCGGACTTGGCAACAAACCTTGAGAATTTTCTGGATACTCGCGGATACTGGGACGTTGACATCCGTTGGCTTGAAGAAACTCGCTTGGCATATCACGGACTGGGTAATCGCCAGCGTGAAGCAGGGACGTTACACAAAGTTGCAATCATCTATGCAAGTAGAGGGGAATATCAAAAAGCCAAAACGTATATCGAGCAGTCGCTGGGAATGATGAAGGAACTAGAGGACAAGCTAGGGGCGGCGGCGACGTTGAACCAACTCGGCGGCATTGAATCACAACAAGGCAACTATGCGGCGGCGCGGACGTTTTTCGAGCAGTCGCTGGCACTCGCAAAGGAATTGGGGCACAAGCAAGGGACGGCAGTGACGTTGCACGAACTCGGCAACATCGAATCACAACAAGGCAACTATGCGGCGGCGCGGACGTTTTTCGAGCAGTCGCTGGTACTCGCAAAGGAATTGGGGGACAAACGCAATGCGGCTCACACGTTGCACTCACTCAGCAGAATCGAATCAGATCAAAGCAACTATGCGGCGGCGCGGACGTTTTCCGAGCAGTCGCTGGTACTCGCAAAGGAATTGGGGGACAAGCAAGGGTTGGCAGCCACGTTGCACTCACTCGGCGTGATTGAATTGAAGCAAAGCAACTATGCGGTCGCGCGGACGTTTTTCGAGCAGTCGCTAGTATTTTCGAGTTTAGACTAACGCCGAACGACTCGGGTTTTCCGAGTTGAGAAATTCGCACCTTAAAATTGAAATCAGTTCATCAAACGGGCTATTTCTTGCTCTTCTTGATGATCGGATGCCGTTCGGCCCGTCGCCGCACCTTGCCTTTGGGCCATCCTTTGGACTTTCCTCTGGGTTTCGGCGCGCGGGTCGGTGAACCGATCTGGGCTAAAACACTTCCGAAACTTTGGCGCACGCGACCCGGTGTCAAGAGCGTTTGCGATTTTTGCCACGGCAGGGGTTTGTCGACAACGACCTGGCGTGCTAACCAGAGTTCCCAGGTCAACACCGGCATCAAATCACTCCAGCGTTCACTCTGTTCGGGCGTCTTCAAATATGGCAACGTCCACTGCAAACTCTGTTTTGAGAAGCGATACCAATGATCAATCCCATACCGTCGCAAATAACTGCGCCACCAACTCGACAAGGGCGGCGGTGGCTGACCGAACCAGCCCAGCCACAGGTCTTTCGGCTCCCGACGCGTGCCTTTGGCATCCAGCCGTTTGATCTGGACAACGGGAAAGGGCTGCTCCGGTGCTTTCACGAAATGTTTGGCACACCAGAGTGAAATTTGCACCCGTCCCAGTTGGTCATCGGTCAGGGTCAATGTTTCGTCAGGCGTGCCCCAGGTCGTCGCATCCTTGAGTTTGAATTTTGCACCATGCACGGTGGGACGCCCTTTGCCCGTATATGACGGAGGTGCACCGCGCAAGCAAAGGTTGGGACGCAGGCGCACAATTTTATCGCACGGAATATCGGCGCTTTGCTTCACAAAAGGCGCACAGCCATATTCGGCATCGAACAGACCGAGCGGACGGTGTGGCAAGCGTTGGCAGACTTGGCGTAATTGCGTCACCATCTTTCCGATGGGGGTCTCGGTCGGTGTGATCCGTTCATGCAGGAAAGGCAACGCCCAACTCCCGGGCACATCGGGCAACCACGCCAGGGTCGAGTACCCTTGCCCGACGGTGATCGGCGTGGCGTGCGGAATCGCATTCGGTTGATGTTCAACGGTGCGTTCCCGCAAGGTTCTTGCATGCAGACGTGACCACGCGGTATGGTCGCCAGCGATCAGCGGACGCTCGGCACGCGGCAGCTGTACGCGATACAAATCCAAGAGGGACATGCGATAGATCACGCCGTCTTGAAGACTTTCGTAGAGCATGGGCCAGCCGCGCCGAAAACTGGGTTGCAAAGAAAATTCGGCAAAGGACTGGACGCGAGGACTCAGCAACACGGCATCGCATAATTCAAACAAGGCGTCGCGGGCTTTGCCAAAGCCGCTCTCGTAAACCGTTTGACGAAAAGCTTTCAGTGTGTTAAGGTACACATTGGCAGGTTTGGATGTAGGCATACTTCCATTATCTGCCAATGGGCGATTCGTTCCAAATGCGGATCGCCCTCCGCTATTTTTAGTCTAAACTCGAATCCATTACAATATCCGGAATCGCGCCAAGCAGGGATTCTTGACGCGCGGACAGGACGCGCAGAGATTCTTCCGCGCGCTTGCGCTCGGTGATGTCCACAATATTGCCGATGACCGCGACTATGCGATTGTTATGCTTCACAGGATACGCAACAGTCTGAATCCAGATGCGACGACCGTCAACAGTGGTGAGCGGAAACGCCATATCGTAGGGCTGTCCTTCCTCCGCACAACGTTGGAAAGCCGCCTTGATAACCGGGCGGTCATCCGGGTCATAGCAGGCGAGACTGCGTTCGATGTGTTCGGGTGAACCTGCCGCCACCTCTCCGGGCGAAAAGCCATGAATGCGGTAGGTTTCATCAGTCCACGTCATGGTCTGCTCTACGACATCCCATTCCCAGCCGCCGATTTTTGCAAGGCGCTGCGTTTGATTCAACAAATCCCGACTGTGCCGCAGCGCCTCCTCGACGCGCTTGCGTTCGGTGATATCGCGGATGATGCCGCGGAAACCTTGGACGCTTCCATCCACTGCTTTGAGCAGGGATACGGAAACTTCGGCAAAGCGATGTGCACCGTCCGGACGGATCCATTCCCAGTCAAAGGATTGTTCCGGAATCCCGGTGCGGAAGACGCGATTAAAGGTCTGGAAAACGGCTTTCGCCGCCTCGGGGGTCATATACACGCGATTGTTCATCCCCATCAATTCATTCGCGGGGCGTCCCAACATCCGGACGAGCGCGGGATTGAAAAAAGTGAAATTGCCCGCCGTGTCCACCTCATAGTAACCGTCTTCGATATTGTCCAGAATCGAGCGAAAACGCTCTTCACTCACGCGGAGCGTCTCTTCCGCGCGCGTGCGCTCGATGGCGTAGCGGATCGCGCGCGCGATCAATTCGCCGTCGGACCTGCCCTTGATCAGGTAATCCTGCGCGCCTTGCCGCACGGCTTCGAGCGCGATGGTTTCATCGTCCAAACTCGTCATCACGATGATCGGCGCGCTCGGTTGGTGCGCGCGGACGCGCGTGAGCGTCTCCAGTCCGGTGCTGTCCGGCAGAGACAAATCGAGCAGGATCGCGTCGACCGGCTGCGCGCTCACGTGCTTGAACCCCGCCGCCAGTCGTTCGACGTGCGTGATGTGGAATGCGCCGGGTTTGATCTCTTCAAGCAGTTTGCGGATCAAGAACGCGGCATCGCGATTATCTTCGATCAGGAGAAGTTGAATCGGTTGTGGCATAAATCACCTTCATTGCAAGGCAGCGTTATTTCACCTCAGGGCTTGCCAAGTCGCGGGGTGTCATTGCGAGGAGCATCGTGAGCGGAGCGAAGCGCAGTCGAATGATGCGACGAAGCAATCCCCAAGTTGACGGGAGATTGCTTCGCCGCTACGCGGCTCGCAATGACACCCAGATACCTACTTGGCGCCGTTCGGCAGTTTGACGATCGTGAACCAGAAATCCTCGATCGACTTGACGACCGTGATGAATTGATCGAGGTCAACCGGCTTGGTGATGTAGCAATTGGCGTGCAAGTTGTAGGTGCGGAGAATGTCCTCTTCCGCTTTGGAAGTGGTGAGGATGACGACGGGGATGCGTTTCAAGTCGTCATCGCTTTTCACCTCTGCCAGCACCTCCCGCCCGTCCTTCTTTGGCAAATTCAGGTCGAGCAGAATCAGGTCTGGACGCGGCGCGTCTGTGTACTTGCCTTGCCGGCGCAGAAACGCCATCGCCTCGACGCCGTCGCCGACCGCGTTCAGGTGGTTGAGCACTTTGGCGTCGCGTAGCGCTTCAACCGTCAAGCGCACGTCGCCGGGATTGTCCTCCACGATCAAGATTTCGATTGGGTGACTCATCGTTGATGATCCTTTCGATTCAGTGGTCAGCCGTCAGCGATCAGCCGTCAGCGATCAGCAATTCCTAATTCGCAATTCGCAATTCGCAATTCGCAATTCGCAATTCGCAATTCGCAATTCGCAATTCCTAATTCCTAATTCGCCGGCAGCGTAAAATAAAACGTCGCGCCTTTGCCCGGCTCCGATTCGACCCAGATGCGGCCGTTATGTCGTTCGACGATCTTTTTGCAGATCGCCAAGCCGATGCCGGTGCCGGAATATTCCTCACGCGTGTGCAACCGCTGAAAGATGACGAAAATCCGCTCGCGGTATTGCGGCGCGATGCCGATGCCGTTGTCGCGGATGGAAAACGTCCAGACCTTCGAGGTCTCCAAGACCTCGAAGGTCTCACGCGCTGAGATATGCACGCGCGGCGGCTCGGTGCCGTGAAACTTGATCGCGTTGCCGATCAGGTTTTGGAAGAGCTGGATCATCTGCGATTCGTCCGCCCGCACCGTCGGCAGTGGATCGCACGTGACGAGCGCGCCGGTCTCTTGAATCGCGATCTGGAGATTGGCAATCACTTGCCCGACGACGGCGTGACAATCGACCGGCGTAAATTCTTTGCCGCGCGTGCTGATGCGCGAATACGCCAGCAGATCGTTGATCAAGCGCTGCATCCGGTTGACGCCGTCTACCGCAAAGCCGATGTATTCGTTCGCGTCTTGATCGAGTTTGCCGCGATAACGTTTTTCCAACAATTGCGAGTAGCTGGCGACCATCCGCAACGGCTCTTGCAAATCGTGCGACGCGATGTAGGCGAATTGTTCCAGTTCTTTGTTGCTTCGTTCCAATTCGGCGGCAAATATCTGTAACTTTTCCTCCGCCTGCTTGCGTTCGGCGATTTCACGATTCAATTCATCGCGCGAGGCGGTGATCGCGCGCAGATCGCGCGTCATCCGATTGAACGATTGCGCCAGCTGTCCGATCTCGTCCGCGCTGGTGATCTCGATCTGATAATCGAGATTCCCTTTGCCGATTTCTTCCGTGCCGCGCGCCAACTCGCGCACCGGGCGGACGATGCGACGCGCCAGCGCGATTCCCAACAGCGCGGCGATCAACATTATCCCACTGACGTAGACGATGGCTTGAGTGGTTAGATTCTGGAGCGGCGCGAAAGCCGACGCCGATGGTTCTTGAATCAAGACCGACCAAGGCAGGCGCGGCACGGGCGCGAACGCCGCCAGAGTCAACTCGCCGCTGCTGCTGCGCGTTTCCATCGTCCCGCGTTCCCCGGCGACGGCGCGCAGCGCCGCTGCGTTTTGTCCGGTGACCGGCGCCAAAATCCGTTTGGGATCGGGATGCGCGACAATGAGCCCGCCCTGCCGCGCGTCCATCAAACTCGTCCGCGCCGCCGTGCTGATGCTCAGTTCCGTCGTCGCTTCCGAGAGCGCGGCAAGCGAAATGCCGCCGCCAAGCACGGCGTGTATCTCTCCTTTGTCGTCGAACAGCAGAACCGCATAACCGCTGACGGGATTCCCGGTTGCGCGCGAAATAACCGGAATGCCCAGGTACGGTTTCCGCGTGGCGATGATTTGTTGAAACCACTCGCGGTCGGCGACCGTGCCGCCGCGATTTTGCCACTGGTCTTTCAGCCCACTCGCCCAGCCGATTCCTGTGGCATCGTAGACGGAAATACTCTCAAAGCGTTCGTCAATTTCCAGGAATTGCGCGAGATGCAGTTCCGCTTCCAAGTCGTTTTCGCGCACGGCGCGAATGAACAAGGGACGCGCGGCGAATTGGCGCAGATTCGTTTCCACGCCCTCGATGTAATGCGCGGCAAAGCGCGCCACCAGATCAGCGGTCGCCAGATTCTTCTGCAGAATCCCCTCGCGCGTGATGGTATAACTGTTTTGAATCAGCATCACGCCCACCAAGCCACCCGCGACGAGCGCGGTGAAAATCACCAAGCCGATCACTTGGGACGCCAAGCCCAACCGGAGGCGTGCATGGATTGATTGAAGTACGCGCATTTTTATTCTCCCAATTCCAATTATACGCTTTCCGCACGGGAAAAGCAATGGGCATTTTGGGGCGGGGTAGGGCTTTCCCAAAGTAGATGGCTGAGTATCATTGCGAGCGGAGCGCGGTAATCTCCTTGCAACTTGGGGATTGCTTCGTCGCAAAAACCGCTCCTCGCAATGACACCACGCGACTTTGGGAAAGCCCTATGGGGCGGGGCGGGGAGTTGTACAAGTCGAGCCCCCGTGTCATTTCGAGACGCTTCGCGCATACCGCCGATACGCGGTATGTCTGCCGCCAGAAACTTGCTCTTGCGAGAACGCCCCCGAATGAATTCGGGGTCTCAGCGAGGCGCGAAGCGAATCGGTTGCAA
>Ga0194110_10003833_pt1 | contig 18474 bp, 19 predicted proteins | sample TA2Kig1200mmetaG_FD_146192 | JGI IMG/M metagenome (GOLD analysis project Ga0194110, IMG submission 146192) | Freshwater microbial communities from Lake Tanganyika, Tanzania - TA2015032 Kigoma Deep Cast 1200m | ecosystem: Environmental > Aquatic > Freshwater > Lake | place: Tanzania: Lake... | reverse complement strand
GCCGACCTCGGCTGCGGCAGCGGCGTGCTGGGCCTGGCGGCCCTGCGCTTGGGCGCGGCCTCGGTGGCGGCCGCCGATACCGACTCCCTGGCGGTGCGGGCCACCGCCGACAATGCCGCCCTCAACGGCCTCCCAGCCCAGGTGCGGGTGGGCCAGGGCTCGGTGGAGGCATTGGCTGCCCTGCTCGACGGCCAGCCGGCCGATCTGCTGCTCTGCAACATCCTGGCGCCGGTGATCCAGGCCCTCTGCCCGGCCTTTGAGACGGTGCTGGCCCCCCACGGCGTCGGCCTGCTCAGTGGCCTGCTGGTGGATCAGGCCCCGGCCCTGCAGCAGGCGCTGCTGGAGCAGGGCTGGCAGGCGGAGCTCGCGGCCCAGCAGAGCCAGTGGGGGCTGATGACGATCCGGCGTGTTGCATAAGGCACGCTGATCTGTGCCTTGGCTTTGATTGGGCTTCCCGGATCCCGGCGCGCAAATCAGCAGGAAAGGCGTGCGGCGGATGTATGAAGGGCGTGTCCTACAGGCCCGGCTTCCGGGTGCCTGTGAGCCCCAATCCTTTTCATGGCTTCCTACAAGGTCACCCTCATCAGCGAGAGCGAAGGCCTCAACAAGACCATCGAGGTTCCTGACGACCAGTACATCCTCGATGCCGCTGAAGAGCAGGGCATCGATCTTCCCTACTCCTGTCGTGCAGGTGCCTGCTCCACCTGCGCTGGCAAGCTGACCGCCGGCACCGTCGACCAAAGCGACCAGAGCTTCCTCGACGACGACCAGATCGAAGCTGGCTTTGTGCTCACCTGCGTCGCTTACCCCACCAGCGACTGCACCATCAAGACCCACGCTGAAGAAGAGCTCTACTGAGCCCGGGTTTCCTGCGCGGTGCCAGTCAGGTCCTGGCTGGCGCCCCTTGAACCACCCAAGCTTCTTTGCCACCCTGCGGGGTGGCTTTTTATTGTCGTCCCGGAGCCTTGTTCTGTGTCAGGCCAGACAACTCCGTTGCGGGGCGCCTCCACACGCGGCACCTCCACGCGCGGCACCATTGACGTCCTGCTGGAGCCGGGGAGCGAGCACACCAGCCCTGGAGGGCAGTACAGCTATCGGGTGCTGGGCCCCTGTTGCCGTTTGTTTGATCGCGAGGAGCTGCCCTGGCCGTGCTGCCGCTTGGCCTGGCGCAGCAAGGAGCCCAGCTGGCGGCGGATCGGCCGGCGTTTTGTCCCCGATCTGGCCTCGCGCCGCTGCCCCTCCTATGCCGTGGAGCTGCTCCAGCCCGGAGCGCGTCCCACGCGCACGGTGATCACCCTGTTCCCGGTGCGACTGGGGGCAGGCCTGCAGGAGTGGTGGTACAGCAAGTTGCCGGCTTCCCTCGACGAGGCCAACAGCCAGCCCCCCAGCCAGTCGCTGACGCCTGAGCAACGCCCCTGAGTCGAGCATCCAAAACGGGCCACAAACGCCACAAAAAAGCCGGTGCTGGGGCACCGGCTGATGGGGGATCGATTGAGAGGGTGCGCGATCAGAAGTAGATCTTGCCGCCGCCCCACTGCACGCCCTGCACCTTGGGGGCCACCAGGATGTAGCCGGCCATCAGACGCAGGTCGTCGTCGTCGAGATCGCGCATCTTCACGAAGATGTCGCTGCTGCGCAGGCTCGGGTGGACGTCGGCGATGCTGTATTCCCCGTCGTAAGACGTGGGATCTTTCATGTAGTCGACCAGGGCCTCCACGTTGTCGCGGGGCGGGGTGGCCAGGGCCAGGGTCTCGGGATCGAGGCCCACGTTCTGGTTGGTCTTGGTGATGCCGCCGGCATGGCACTCGCCGCAGCTGCTGTTGAACACCTTGCGGCCAGACTTGATCTCCTGCTCGCTGAAGGTCACCAAGGTGCCGTCCGGAGTGGCGGGCACGGTGAGCTGCTCGGTGCTCCACGCGGCCGCCAGGGCCGGGCCACCGAAGCCCAGGCACAACAGCAGAGCCAGGGGAGCGGCCAGCAGGGTTCGGGCAAGTGCACGAACACCCCTGCGGAAGGTGGCCCTGCTGAAGGCAGCCGAGGAGAAGGAGGAGGCCATTGGGAAAAGCCGGCGGGTAGGCGGAAGAGACCGCATCGGAGACCTTGTATCACGGGGGAAGGGCCCTCCGGAGCGGAATCGCGTGAACTGTTGCAGGCCTAGGCCGTGGCCGGTTCGGGTGGTGTGATGTCGATGCTGAGGAAATCCTTGGCCACCACGGTATTGGCGAAGATGGCCTGGGCTTCCGCCACCAGGTCGTCGGGGGTCATCGCATTGCCCGGCATGTAGCGGGGGCTGAGATGGGTCAGCACCAGCTGCTTGACGCCGGCCTCCAGGGCCGTTTGGGCCGCCATCGTGCTGGTGGAGTGCTGGCGCTGGTAGGCCAGCTCCGCCTCCGCGTGGGAGAAGGTGGATTCGTGAATCAGCAGGTCGGCCCCGGCGGCCAGCTGCACCGCCGCTTCGCAAAACACGGTATCGGTGCAATACACAACGCTGGCGCCCGGGCGGTCGGGGCCGCACAGGCTGGCGCCCTTGATGATCCGGCCGTCGTCGAGGGTCACGCTGCGGCCGGCCTTGAGCTCGGCATAAATCGGGCCGGGCGGGATGCCCAGGGCCCGGGCGCGCTCCACGTCGAAGCGGCCGGGCCGCGGTTTCTGGTCGACCCGGTAGGCAAAGGCCGGCACCCGGTGGGTCAGCGGGGTGCAACGCACGGTGAGGTCGTCGTCGTCGAGCAGCAGGGCGCCACTGCTGGCGGCCTCCTGCACCCGGTGGGTGCGCAGCGGGTAGCCGATGCGGGTGGAGGACGTGCGCAGCACCCCTTCGAGGTAGTCGCGCAGGGGGTCGGGTCCATAGAGATCGATGCCCGTGCAGGTGCCCGCCAGCCCCAGACTGGCCAGCAGCCCCGGCAGACCGAACACGTGGTCGCCATGCATATGGGTGATGAAAATCCGCCGCAGCTGGCTGACCCGCAGCTCACTGCGCAGGAACTGGTGCTGGGTGGCCTCGCCACAGTCAAACAGCCACAGCTCACTGCGCTGGGGCAGCCGCAGCGCCACGGCCGACACATTGCGGCCCCGGGTGGGCACGCCGGAACTGGTGCCTAAAAAGGTGACCTGCACGGTCGTGCCGCCTCTGGCGCATGCTGCCACGCCGGGCACAATGGCCCCCTGAGCAGGGATCTTTCTTTTGGCGCTGCCCTCCCCACGCCAGTGTGTCCTCGCCTGGTCGGCGACCTGGCTCGTTGCCGGGCCCGCGGCGGCTGTGGTGCTGGCTGGGGTGGTCCCGATGGCTCTGCAGGCCCAGGCTGCTGAGCTCCAGGTGCGAGTGCTGCTGCTGGAGGCTGGCCTGATGCCCCTGGCGGCAGGCCAGCAGCCCTTGGTGCTGAGGGCCGGCAGCCAGAGCTGGTCGGTGGCCCCCAGCGAGGCGGTGGTACTGCAGCTCGCCGCTGGCGGCCTGGTGCTGGAGCGCGGCGGTGCCGTGGAGCGCTTGCCCCAGGTGTCCGAGCTCTGGCTCGAGCCGGCGGCGCGGCCTGCCGGCGATGGAGCCGATTTCCAGCTGCAACAGCGGGGCTACCGCGGGCGGCTGCAGCTCCTAGTGGGTGGCTCCGCCGTGCGGGCCATCAATCACGTGCCCCTGGAGGCTTATTTACCCAGCGTGGTGGGCAGCGAGATGCCGGCCAGTTGGCCCCAGGCGGCCCTGCGGGCCCAGGCGGTAGCGGCCCGCACCTATGCCCTGCGGCAGCGCAAACCCGCGGCCCCCTTTGATGTGAGCGCCACGGTGTCGAGCCAGGTGTACAAAGGCGTCGATGCCGAAACGCCCTCCACCCGCGAGGCGGTGGCCAGCACCCGCGGCCAGGTGTTGCTCTACGGCTCCAGCCTGGCCAACGCGGTGTTTCACAGCAGCGCCGGTGGCAGCACCGAAAACAGCGGCGATCTCTGGAGTCAGCAGCTTCCCTACCTGGTGAGCGTTCCCGATTTCGACCAGCACAGCCCGGTGCACGCCTGGGAGCAGCGGTTGGAGCCCGAGCAGCTGCAGAAGGCCTTCGGCGAGATCGGCGGCGCCCAGCGCATCGAGGTGCTCGCCACCACCGGCTCCGGACGGGTGCGCCAGGCGCGGGTGATCGGCCCCGCTGGCACCCTGGTGCTGACGGGTGCCCAGTTGCGCAGTCGCCTCGGCCTCAAGAGCACCCTGGTGCGCTTTGAAGTGCTGGCTCCCGAGTTGGCGGCCCTGCCACCCTCCCTGCCGGCCCTCCCCCCGCTGTCGTCCCAGCCCCAGCCGTCCGATCCGGAGGCCGCCCCGCCCGTGCAGGTGCCACCACCGTCGCTGTTGGCGATCGGCCGCGGTTATGGCCACGGGGTGGGCATGAGCCAGTGGGGGGCCCATGGCCTGGCCCAGCGCGGCCAGAGCTACGACCAGATCCTGCGCCACTACTACCGCGGTACCGAGCTGCGTCCCTACGGCACTCCCTGAGCGTGGAGCTGCTCGCGTTGCCAGACGCCCAGGCCGTGGCCACGGCTGTGGCCGATCTGGTGTGTCAGGCGCAGCAGGCTGCGCTGCGCAAGCCCCTGGGCCTGGCCACCGGGCGCACCATGGAGCCCGTGTATGCGGCGCTGCGGTTGCAGCTGGGCCGGCTCAGTCCCGAGAAGCAGCAGGCCATCCGCGATGGCTGGCTGAGTTTCAACCTCGATGAGTACGTGGGCCTGGCGGCCGATGATCCCCGCTCCTTTGCCGCCTTCATGGCCGATCAGCTGCAGCGGCCCCTGGGGTTGCGGGCCGATCAGGTGCGGCTGCCCGATGGTCTGGCGGCCGATCCCCAGGCGGAAGCACATCGCTATGCGACGGCCCTCGCCGCCGCCGGGGGCTTGGGGCTGCAGCTGCTGGGTCTGGGAGGTAACGGCCACGTGGGCTTCAACGAACCCCCCTGCGGTGCCCAGTCCCCCTGCCGCTGTCTGGAGCTGAGTCCCGCCACCCGCACCCAGAACGCCGGCGCCTTCGGCGGCGATGCAGGGGCGGTGCCGGCCCGGGCCATCACCCTGGGACTGGTGGAGATCCTGGCGGCCGAGCGGATTCTGCTGGTGGTGACCGGTGCGGCCAAGGCCGGGATCCTGCGGCGCGTTCTGGAGGAGCCGCCCCACGACAACCTCCCAGCCAGCTGGCTGCAGGGGCATCCCGCGGTCACGGTGATCGCCGATGCCGCAGCCCTGGCTGGCTGAGTTGGCTGGCTGACAGGGCTGGTTCAGCCCAGCAGCGCTGCCAGCACGGACTGCATCAGGTCTTCGTCGGCCTCCAGGTTGCTGGTGACGCTGCGCACATCGTCGAGGTCTTCGAGGACATCGAGCATGCGGTAGAAGGCCCGCAGGCTGTCTTCGTCGCCGAGGGGGCAGGCGGTTTGGGGAATCCAGCGGTGTTCCCAGCCGCCCACGGGCAAGCCCTGGTGGCGCAGGCCGTCCTGCAGGGCTTCGAGGACTTCGAAGGCGCCGAACACTTCGGCCCCCTGGCCATCGAGCTCGTAGCCCAGGGCTGCCGGCCCGCCCCGTTCCTCCAGCGCCAGCAGGCTTTCCAGCAGTGCCTCCTCCTGCAGGCCAGGCTGCTCCAGCCGCACCACCGCCCGCTGCTCAAACAGGTAGCCCACGCAGCCCGTTTCGCCCAGGTTGCCGCCGTGCTTGCTGAAGGCCAGGCGCACGTCGGCGGCGGTGCGGTTGCGGTTGTCGGTGAAGGCCTCGATCAGCACCGCCACCCCGCCGGGGCCATAGCCCTCGTAGCGCACGGATTCAAAGGCGTCGCCGGCGCCGCTGCCCTGGCCCGAGCCCTTGGCGATGGCGCGATCGATGTTGGCGTTCGGCACCCCGGCGGCCTTGGCCTTCTCGATCGCCGTGCGCAACTGGAAGTTGCCGGCTGGGTCGGCTCCACCCCTGGCTGCCACGGTGATTTCCCGCCCCAGCCGGGTGAACACGGCGCCCCGCTTGGCGTCCACCACCGCCTTGGTGCGCTTGATCTGGGCCCACTTGCTGTGGCCGGCCATCGGAGGGTGCGGGAAAAAACGACAGGGTTAGCCGGTGGCGTTGAACACCAGCTTGGGCTGCAGCAGGCCGCCATCGCTGGCGCGGGCCATGCCGGCCAGGTTGCCATCCGGGGCCAGCACCGCCACCGGCTGACCGGCGGCCAGGGGTGGGCCGGTTTCAAGCGGGGCTGGGGAGGGCGTGGCTGCGAGGGCCCGGCCGCAGCGCCAGCCCGCCAGCTCCGCTTCATCCAGCTGCCTTCGGGGCAGGCGCGCCAGCGCTGCCAGGGGATCCAGCAGGGCCGGCAAGGGCGCCTGATCGAGGTGCTCCAGGGGCACCGCCTGCGCGAGGCTGAAGCCCAGGGCCTCGGTGCGCCGCAGCCGGGCCAGGGCGCCGCCGCAGCCCAGGGCCTCCCCCAGGTCGCGGGCCAGGGCACGGATGTAGGTGCCGGCCGAGCAGCGCACCAGCAGCTCCAGCTTGCCGGCCGCGGCATCCCAGCCCAGCAGCTCCAGCTGCTGCACGGTCACCGGCCGGGCCGCCAGCTGCAGCTGCTCCCCCTGTCGCACCCGGGCGTAGGCCCGCTGGCCCTCCACATGCACCGCCGACACCTGGGGCGGCACCTGCTGGATCGCGCCGCGGAAGGCCGCCAGGGCTGCCTCCAGATCGGCCTCCGTTAGGGCGGGCACGGCGGCGCGGCCCAGCACCTCTCCCTCCAGGTCGTCGCTGACGGTGCGCACCCCCAGTTGCACCACGCCCCGGTAGGTCTTGTCACCCTCCAGGTAGGGCAGCAGCCGGGTCGCGGGCCCCAGGGCGATCGGCAGCACGCCGGTGACCGCGGGATCCAGGGTGCCGCCATGGCCCACCCGCTTGAGGCCGTAGGCGCGCCGCACCCGGCTGACGCAGGCGTGGGAGGTGAGCCCGGCAGCCTTGTCGAGCACCAGAAAGCCGCAGGGCTGGTCAGCCATGGATCGGAGCGTCAGCCTTGCAGGGTCCCATGTTCGGCCTCGATGACCCTGCAGCAGCGCCGCGATCTGGCGTTTCTGGTGCTGGCCGGCATCTTTCTCGGCACCATGGGCATGCTCAACATCCTTGGGCTCACCCGCTTTCTGCAGCTGGGCAGCATCGGCACCTGGCCGATCGTGGTAGCCGTGGGCGCCTTGCCCTACCCGGTCACCTTCCTCTGCACCGACCTGATCAGCGAGCTGTGGGGTGAGCGCAAAGCCGGGCAGCTGGTTTGGGTGGGCCTGGCGCTCAACGGCTGGATCGTGCTGATCCTCTGGCTCGGCGGCATCTTGCCGGGCCTGGCCGGGGCGCCGGAGGCCACCTTCTTCGAGGTGCGCCGCCTGGCTTTCGGGGCGGTGGGGGCCTCGATGGTGGCCTATCTGGCGGCCCAGTTCACCGACGTGCGCCTGTTCCATTTCTGGAAACGCGTCAGTGGCGGCAAGGCCCTGTGGCTGCGCAACAACGGCTCCACCCTGGTGAGCCAGCTGGTGGACACCACGGCGGTGGTGCTGATCAGCCACTACGCCAGCCATGTGCTGCCGGTGCGCGCTGGCGAGCCGGTGCTGCCCCAGTTGGCCTCGTTCATCGCCAGCGGCTACCTGTTCAAACTGCTGGCGGCCCTGGCCGACACCCTGCCCTTTTATGGCTTGGTGGCTTGGCTGCGGCGCTGGCTGGAGGTGCCAGGCGACGGCACTGAGTTGCTCGACGGGGTGCCTGAAGGGGCCCCGAATCCCGGCACCTAGGTTGGCTCCCATCTGCACAGGGATGGCGTTGGTGGTGGAGAGGCAAGAGGGGGCGGCGCTGGCATCCCCCCTAACGGTGGCGTCTCCCCTAACGGTGGAGCAGTTTTTGGCCGATGGTTTTGCCCTGCGGCCCCAGTTGGCCGCCTTCCTCCAGATCGCGCCGGAGGAACTGGAGCGCCGCCTGCCCAGCAGCACCAACGATCTGGCTGCTCTGCATCCGGGGGCGTTTGACCCCACCCAGGTGGAGCAGTTCTACGAAGACGCCGTGGGCACCGGCCATCTGCTCGAGCTGGCCGCCTGGCACCTGGGCAGTGCCGACTACATCGCCGACACCCTGCGCCTGCAGCAGCGCTTTGCGACCGGTCAGGTGCTCGACTTCGGCGGTGGCATCGGCAGCCATGCCCTGGCGGCGGCTGCCCTGCCCCAGGTTGAGCAGGTGTGGTTTGTGGATCTCAACCCCCACAACCGCGCCTTCGTGGGGGCCCGCGCCGCCGAGCTGGGCCTGGCTGCCAAGCTGCGCTGCTTCCGGGATCTGGCCGATCCGGCCCTGCCTGCGCGCTTCGACACGATCGTGTGCCTGGACGTGCTCGAGCACCTCAGCGATCCGGCCGCCCAGCTGGAGATTTTCGCCGAACGCCTGGCACCGCAAGGGATTGCCCTGCTCAACTGGTATTTCTTCAAGGGGTTTCAGGGCGAGTACCCCTTCCACTTCGACGCCCCTGAGCTGGTGGAGGCCTTCTTCCGCACACTCCAGAGCCGCTTCCTGGAGGTGTTCCACCCCTATCTGATCACCACCCGGGCCTATCGGTTGCTGGGCTGAGGGCAGCCATGAAAAAGCCGGCGGGAGCACCGCCGGCCGAGGAGGAAATCTCCGGGGCTGTGCTCAGCCGACGGCAATGTTGATGCGCTTGCGGCTGCGCAGGCCGCGCTTGATGCTGTCGAAGCTCACCACGCCGTCCACCAGGGCGAACAGGGTGTCGTCGGAGCCGCGGCCCACATTCACGCCGGGCAGCACGGAGGTGCCGCGCTGGCGGATCAGGATGGAGCCGGCGCTCACGGTTTCACCGCCGTAGCGCTTGACGCCCAGGCGCTTGGAGTTGGAGTCGCGGCCGTTGCGGGTGGAGCCTGTGCCTTTCTTGTGGGCCATGGATCGGAGGAAGCAGGGATAGGGGTCTCAGGAACGAAGGCGTGGAGCGGGATGCACCGGGTTTCAGGCGATCGCCTTGCCGCCAACGGAGATGGACTCGACCATCACGCGGGTCAGCTCCTGACGGTGACCGTTCTTGCGCCGGGTCTTCTTTTTGGGGCGCATTTTGTAAACGATGATCTTGGGGCCGCGGCGATGGGCCATCACCTTCAGCGCCACGCTGGCACCTTTGACGTACGGCTGGCCGAGGGTGGTGGCTTTGCCGTCGTTGACCAGGAGCACGTTGTCGATGGTGAAGTTGCCATCAACATCCACTGCGACCCTGTCGAAGTCGTAGTAGCGGTTCGGTTGCAGCCAGAACTGCTGGCCAGAGGCCTCAACGATGGCGTAGGGACCGGAGGCGGTGCTGTTGTCCTGCGCGGGAGTGGCCGCAGTGGCAGTGTCGGGGGTTGGGCTCATGGCAGCAAGGGCGTGGACAGGCTGACGGCACCTCCTCAACAAGAGGAGGGATGGCCGTCATTCGGCCTGGCGCACACAATCGAAAGACAAACAACAATCCTCCCGCTCTGGCCCTCCTTTCGTCAACATTTGGGAGCCACTCCTGCGGGTTGTCCCGCTGCCGAAGCGGTCCATGCCCGAACCGGCTCTCACCATCGCTTCCCTGATCCGCGATCCCCGCCTGCAGGACGCCTGTGCGCGTTGGCTGGCGGGTGGCCGCTGTCAGCTGGCGTGGGTGGATCCGGCCAGCGATCCCTTGGCGGAGCTGGAACGGCGACGCGAGGAATTCGATGCGGTGCTGCTGGAGCAGGGGGCCCTCGATCCCAAGGCCTATCAGGCCCTCTCCGACCTCGGTCTGGTGCTGCCGGCCGTGGTCATCGGTGCGGTGAGTGGTCGCGTCGAATTCCACGATGCGGAGGTGCACCTCCCCCCCGATCAGCTGGAGCAGCTCAGCTACAGCCTTGATGCGGCGGTGTCTCGCTTCTTGCGGCTCGGTCTGGTGACGGCGAGCGACTCCAGCTCCAGCTCCAGCTCCGCCTCCGGCCAGACCCCTGACACGCCCGACCGCTGGAAGTTGGCCAATCGGCTCAAGGGCCGGCTCGGCTTTGTGGGCGTGTTCTACAAGCGCGATCCCTCCCGGTTTCTGCGCAACCTGCCGGAGCTGGAGAGCCATGAGCTGATCCGTTCTCTCGAGCGCACCTATCGGGATCTGCTACTCAGCTACTTCCGGGATCCGGCCGCCGCCAACCAGGCCCTGGAAAGCTTTGTGAATACGGCTTTTTTCAGTGATCTGCCGATCACCAAAACTGTTGAGATTCACATGAATCTCATTGATGGTTTTTCCAAGCAGCTCAAGCTGGAAGGACACAAGAACGATTTTCTCCAGGATTACCGACTAGCCCTTCTCGATGTGATGGCCCATCTCTGCGAGATGTATCGCCGCTCGATTCCACCCGATGCCCCCTTGGCTGGCTTGCCGGTCGAGGTGTCCGGCCAGTCCTCGATGGCTTGACCCAGGAGCTTCCTTCACCATGACTCCACGCAAGACCTACATCCTCAAGCTCTACGTGGCGGGCAACACGCCGAACTCGATGCGTGCCCTCAAGACGTTGCGCAACATTCTGGAAACGGAATTCCGGGGGGTCTACGCCCTCAAAGTGATCGATGTGCTGAAAAATCCCCAGTTGGCAGAGGAGGACAAGATCCTCGCCACCCCGACCCTGGCCAAGATCCTGCCACCGCCGGTGCGGCGGATCATTGGCGATCTCTCCGACCGGGAGCGGGTGCTGATCGGTCTGGATCTTCTCTACGAAGAGCTCACGGAGGACGCCCTGTCTGACGAGGCATTTGCTCAGGAGGCCTTCGTTGATGCCTCGTTCGGCGACGCGCCTTCTGCCGCTCCTACAGATCCTCTCCCTTCTCAGGGGCCTCTGTCCTGAGTAGTTTTTCGTCAGACCCCCACCGTCGATGCAGGATCCCAGCCCCACCAGTAATCCCCTGATGCAGGTGCAGAAGCTCCCGACAGGGATCGAGGGCTTCGATGACGTGTGCCATGGCGGTCTGCCGATCGGCCGTTCCACCCTGATCAGCGGCACCTCGGGCACCGGCAAAACAGTGTTTTCACTCAACTTCCTGTACAACGGCATTCGCCAGTACAACGAGCCTGGAATCTTTGTCACCTTTGAGGAGTCGCCGCTCGATATCTTGCGCAACGCCGCCAGTTTTGGTTGGAATCTGCAGGAGATGGTCGAGCAGGACAAGCTCTTCATCCTTGATGCTTCGCCGGATCCGGAGGGGCAAGATGTGGCGGGTAGCTTTGATCTTTCTGGTCTGATCGAGCGGATTAACTATGCGATTCGCAAATACAAAGCCCGCCGTGTGGCGATTGATTCGATCACGGCCGTCTTCCAGCAATACGATGCTGTGTCGGTGGTGCGGCGTGAGATCTTCCGGCTGATTGCCCGCCTCAAGGAGATCGGCGTCACCACGTTGATGACCACCGAGCGCATCGATGAATATGGTCCGATTGCCCGCTTCGGCGTTGAGGAGTTCGTTTCCGACAACGTGGTGATTCTGCGCAACGTGTTGGAGGGTGAGCGGCGGCGGCGCACCTGCGAGATTCTCAAATTGCGGGGCACCACCCACATGAAGGGGGAATTCCCCTTCACGATGGGAGCCCATGGCATCAGCATCTTCCCGCTGGGGGCGATGCGTCTCACCCAGCGCAGCTCCAATGTGCGGGTGAGCTCCGGTGTGCCGCGGCTCGATGAGATGTGCGGCGGCGGCTTCTTCAAGGATTCAGTCATCCTGGCCACTGGCGCCACCGGCACCGGTAAAACGTTGCTGGTCAGCAAGTTCGTCGAGAACGCCTGCGCCAACAAGGAGCGGGCAATCCTGTTTGCCTACGAGGAATCCCGGGCCCAGCTGCTGCGCAATGCCACCAGCTGGGGCATCGACTTCGAGCAGATGGAGCAGGACGGTCTGCTCAAGATCATCTGTGCCTATCCCGAATCCACGGGATTGGAGGACCACCTCCAGATCATCAAGACCGAAATCAGCCAGTTCAAGCCGTCGCGGATGGCGATCGATTCCCTCAGCGCCCTGGCTCGGGGGGTGAGCCACAACGCCTTCCGCCAGTTTGTGATCGGCGTTACCGGCTATGCCAAGCAGGAGGAGATCGCCGGCTTCTTCACGAACACCTCTGAGGAGTTCATGGGCAGCCACTCGATCACCGATTCCCACATCTCCACCATCACCGACACGATCCTGCTGCTGCAGTACGTAGAGATTCGCGGTGAGATGGCCCGCGCCCTCAACGTGTTCAAGATGCGGGGGTCCTGGCACGACAAGGGCATCCGTGAATTCGTGATCACCAGCAACGGGCCGGAGATCAAAGACTCCTTCTCCAACTTCGAGCGGATCATCTCCGGTGTTCCCCACCGCATCACCACCGATGAGCGCAGTGAGCTGTCGCGGATTGTGCGCGGCGTGGCCGACGACGACCGCAAAGAAAACGACCGCTAGGTGCAGGGCTGATTACAGGGTGACAGCCTGGTCGTAGCGCCGCCGCTCTGCCAAAAGCTGCAGCTCGTCGGTGTCGGAATCCTCCAGGGGCAGGTCAAACCAGAACGTGGTGCCCACTCCGGGTTCGCTGGCCATGCGCACCTGGGTGCCGTGCTTCTCGAGAATGCCCCGCACGATCGACAGCCCCAGCCCGGTGCCCGCCTCGGTGTGCACGGCGTTCTCGACCCGGTAGAAGCGCTCGAAGATGCGAGCCTGGTCGGCTTGGGAGATGCCACAGCCGCTGTCGGCGATCTCGATCCGCAGCCTGGGCAGCGGTGAGGTGAGCTCGCAACTCGGACTCTCGCTGTTCGGGGCCGTGCTCGGGGAGAGCTGGCAGAGGTCGGGCCACGGGTAGGCCCGCAGCTGCAGTTGTCCGTCTTTGGGGGTGAACTTGAGCGCGTTGCCCACCAGGTTGTCGAACACCTGCAACAGCAGGTCCCAGTTGCCCAACACCCGGGGCAGCAGGGGGTCGGCGTCGAAGGCCAGGGTCACGCCTTTTTCGTCCGCGTTGAGCCGGTAGGTGCGCAGGGTCTGCTCGATGGCGGGGGCCAGCTCTAGGGGTTCGAGGGTCCAGACCCGCTCCGACTCGAGGCGGGAGAGGTCGAGCACATCGTTGACGAGTCGGGTGAGGCGATCCGTTTCGGCGTTGGCGATGCCAAGGAATTCCCTTTTTTCCTCCTCGGTGAGCTGGTCGCCCAGGTCGTGGAGGGTTTCCACGTAGCTCTTGATGTTGAACAGCGGCGTGCGCAGCTCGTGGGAGACGTTGCTGATGAAACGGCTCTGGGCGGCGTTGAGTTCCACCTCGCGGGTGAGGTCCTGAATCGTCATGGCGATGCCCTTGAGGCTTTCGCCGCTGGCGTCACGCACCGACTGCAGCACGATCCGCAGGGTGCGGGAGGGTTCGCCGAAACTGCAACGCACATCGGTGGTTTCGCGGTCGCGGCAGGTGACGCTGTCCAGGGCGGACTGCAGTTCCATGGCCAGCCGTTCGGGCAGTTCGGCGATCAGGTCGTTGCCTTCGAGGTTGCGTCCTTCCCAGCGGAACAGGCGACGGGCGGTGGGGTTGGCCAGCACGATCGCCCCCTCGGCATCGAGCAGCACGGCGCCATCGGCCATGGTGGCGATCAGCGATTGCTGCTTCACCTGGGCTGCGGTGAGCTCTTCGATGTTGGCGGCTTTGTAGTCCTCCAATTGCGAGGCCATGGTGTTGAAGCCCGCCAGCAATTCGCCCAGTTCGCCCCCCACCGGTAGGGCCAGACGCGTTTCGAAGTTGCCTCCGGCGATCGAGCGGACTCCCTGCAGCAACTCCTTCACCGGGCGGGTGATGGTGAGGGCGTTGAACACCGCTCCCAGGATCACCAGCACCCAGATCGAGATGAACACCGCCACGGTGACCTCCCGGGTGAGGGCGGCACTGGTCAGCAGGGTTTCATTGGGGTTGATGCCGAGGGCCAAGACCCCGAGGTAGCGCCCCTCGCTCACCATCGGCACGAACACGTCGGTGACTTGGCCGTCCGGGCTGAGGTGCTGGCGGATCAGCGGGGTGTCGGGCCGCTTCTGCAGGTCGGCCGGCAATTCGAGCCGGCGGCTGAGCAGCAGCTCGCTGCTGCCGGAGCTGGCCCCGATCGGGATGCCCAGGTAGATCACTCCTTCGGGGTCGGCGAAGAAGATGTAGCGAAGGCTGCGGCTGGAGCGCCAGAAGCGATCGGCCACTGCCGCCAGCTCACGGTCGTTGGCCTCGGCCACCAGCGGCGTGACGTTGGCTGAGAGCAGCAGCCCAAGATCGCGGGCATAGCGGGTGTCGCTCATCTGGGCATCCCGCTGGATGCCGTTGAGGGCAAAGAAGGTGATGCCCGTCATCAGCAGGCTCACCACCAGGGTGGCCACCGCCAGCAGCTTGGTCTGCAGGCTGAATTCCGCCCACCAGCGGCCCAGGGCAGCACGCCAGCTCATCGGCTTCGTACCTGATGGCCGATGTCGCGGCGGGCGGTCATCCCCTCGAAGTGCACCTGGGCCAGGCCGGCGTAGGCCTGCTCGAAGGCGCTGTCGAAGTCGTCGGCCTGGGCCACCACCGCCAACACCCGCCCGCCGCTGGTGCGGCAGCTGCCGTCGGCGTCGCGGCGGGTGCCGGCGTGGAACAGCTGCAGCTGGGCGCTGGGCTCCAGCTGGCTGGTGATCGGATCGCCTTGGCGGATGGTGCCGGGGTAGCCCTGGGCGGCAGCGATCACGCAGGCACTGCAGCCCGCGCTGATCGTGAGCGGTGGGGCTTGGTCGAGGCAGCCGCTGGCGCAGGCCAGCAGCACCTGGGCCAGCTCAGGGCCCAGCAGGGGCATCAGGGTTTCGCACTCCGGATCGCCAAAGCGGCAGTTGAACTCGATCACGCTGGGGCCGCTCTCGGTGAGCATCAGACCGGCATAGATGATGCCCCGATAGTCGATGCCGCGGGCCCGCAGGGCAGCCACGGTGGGCTCGAGCACCAGGCGACGCACCTCGGCCAGGCCTTCGGCATCGAGCAGTGGCGCCGGCGCGTAGGCGCCCATGCCGCCGGTGTTGGGGCCCGTGTCGCCCTCGCCGATGCGCTTGTGGTCCTGGGCGGTGGGCAGCAGCACCATCCGCTCGCCGTCGCAGAGGGCGAACACCGAAACTTCAGGCCCGAAGGTTCGCTCCTCCAGCACCAGGGTTGCCCCGGCTGCATCAGCCTCGGCGCCGGTGTTGGCGCTGGCCTTGGAGCTGTCGAAACGACCGGCAAAGATCTCTTCAATGGCGGCGCGGGCTTCCTCCAGGGTCTCGGCCACGGTCACCCCCTTGCCCGCTGCCAGTCCATCGGCCTTGACCACCAGGGGCCGGCCTTCGCGCTCCAGGATCTCCAAGGCCTGCTCGCGGCTGCTGGCGGGCCAGTAGCCGGCGGTGGGGATGCCTGCCTCCAGCATCAGCGCTTTGGCCCACTGCTTGCTGGCCTCCAGCTGGGCCCCATCGGCCCCCGGCCCGAACACCGGCACCCCCGCGGCCCGCAGGGCATCGGCCAGACCGGCAGCCAGCGGGGCTTCCGGGCCGACCACCACCAGCTCAATCGCTTGGTCGCGGCAGGTGGAGATCAGCCCGGCCTGATCGGATTCGGCAATCGCCAGCTGCCGGCAGCCCTGGAGATCGGAGGTGCCTCCATTGCCAGGGGCAATCCACACCGCCTCCACACCGCTGCAGCGCGCCAGTGCCCAGCCCAGGGCGTTTTCGCGACCCCCGCCACCGATCACCAGGATCCTTGCGGGGGTTGGGCAGGGGGCGGAGGGCATGGGGCCGGGGTGAGGGGCGAAACGGGGGGTGGATGGGGTGCAGCAGCTCTTCTAGGTTGAACCTTGCTGAGCGGGCCGCCGTGCCCTGTAGTACGACATGCCGGCAAGCCCAGCGCCATTCTCCCCCCGAGCCCGGCAGCCCCTGTCCTGGCACACCCTGTCCCGGTTGCGGTGCCTGCAGGCGCGGGTTGCCCTCGGCGTGGGCATGGGGTTGGTGGCGCTGGGCGGCGCTTTCGGTGCAGCACCCTTGGCCGCGGCTCCACCAGCGACCCCTGATCCGGCCTCGGAGGCTCTGCTGCGCAGTGGTGATCTCAGCGCCCTCGATGGGGCCTGCACCGCAGCCCTCCAACGGGGCGACGGGCCGGAGTTGCGTCGCCTGCAGCGGCGTTTGCTGACGATCCATCCGGCTCCCCAGCCCCTGGCGGTGGTGCTGGCCAACGCCGACAGCTTGCTGCGTTGTGGGGCCCCGGATGGGGCCCTGCAGGTGCTTGGCCGCGTCGGCCCTGCGGCGGGCGCCGAGCGGATGCAGTGGCTGGTGCTGCAGTGGCGCGCCGCCCAGGCGGGTTTGCACCACCAGTTGGCTGCCGATGCCCTGGAGCGGCTGGCGGCCGGCAACCTGGCGTCTCTGGCATCGCTGGAGCTGCCGGTTGGCCAGCGCCAGGACGGCACTCCGGTGATGCGCCCGGCCCTGGATCTGCTGGCGAGCCACCTCGAGAGCCTGGGCCAGCGGCAACGGGCGGCCGAGGTGCTGGTCAGCAGTGCCCAGCCTGGGGCCGCGACGGCGGTTCGTCTCTCCCAGGCGGTGGCTCTGCTGGTTGGACTGCCCGCCCCTGAGCAGGATCGCCTGCTGGAGCTGGCTCTCGAGCAGGCGGCCGCGGCGGGGGCGTGGGGGCTGGTGGCCCAGATCCTCGATCAGCAGCTGGCTCTCTCTGGCAGCACCCCGGAGTCGGCTGCGCGGGTGCGGGAGCGCCGCTTGCGGCTGAGCGGCGGCATCGACGATGCCTACGGAGAATGGCTGCTGCGCCGCCGCGATCCGGCGGGCTCAGCACGGCAGCTCGATCTGGAGCGTCAACTGCGTTCTCCTCGCGCCCCCGGCGGCCATGCTGCTCCCCCTACTCCCGTGTCCCAGCCATGACGGCGTACAGCCTCGGTTCACTCCTCTACGAAGGCAAGGCCAAGCGCGTCTATGCCACCGATCAGCCCGATTTGGTGGCGGTCGAATACAAGGATGACGCCACGGCCTTCAACGCCCTCAAAAAGGCCCAGCTGGCGGGCAAGGGTGAGCTCAACTGCCGGATTTCGGCCCTGCTGTTCGAACACCTGGCTTCCCGTGGAGTGCCCACCCACTACCTGGGGGTTGACGGAGAGCGTTGGATGCTCTGCCGGCCCGTGCGGGTGATTCCCGTTGAGGTGGTGATCCGCAACATCGCGGCGGGATCGCTGTGCAAGCAGATGCCGATCGAACCCGGAACGGCTCTGGAACCACCGCTACTCGATCTCTATTACAAGGACGATGCCTACGGCGATCCCCTGCTCACCGAGGCCCGGTTGGAGCAGTTGGAGCTGGTGACCCCGGAGCAGCGCCGGCAGCTGGAGGATCTGGCCCGTCAGGTCAACCGCGAGCTGTTGGCTCTGTTTGGCTCGGTCGGGCTGCAGTTGGTGGATTTCAAGATCGAACTGGGGTTCACCACCACCGGTGCATTGGTGGTGGCTGATGAGATCAGCCCCGACACCTGTCGCCTCTGGGATCGGGGCGTGGCCGATGCCCAAGACCGCATTTTGGACAAGGATCGATTCCGCCAGGATTTGGGTGGCGTTGTCGAGGCCTACGGGGAGGTCCTCAAACGGGTCCAAGGGGCCTGTCCGCAACCCAGGGTCTACGGGTAAGGTCAGGCACATTTGCGGCTTGTCCGCTCCGCCCCCCCAATCGCATGGCTGGCTTGCTGGGTTTGAAGGCTGCGTGGCCCCTGGTGGGTGCCGCTCTCCTCTCGGCGACTCCTGCCCTCGCCCAGCCAGCCAGCGAACAGCCGGCTGAATCCAGGCCGGTTTCCGAGCAGCTCGATAACCCCCTGGCGGAACCGGCTCCGGCCCCAGACGCCCAGCCCGCCGCCAAGGCTGAGCCCAAGGTGTTGATTGCCGAGGTGGTGATCGAGGGCCTCCAGGGCCATCCCGAGCAGGAGCGGCTCGAGTTGGCCGCCTACGCCGCCATGGCGGCCACCCCCGGCACCCAGGTAACCCGCTCGGAACTTCAGACCGACCTCTCGGCGATCTACGCCAGCGGCTGGTTTTCCGATGTGCGCATCCAGCCTGTGGATGGCCCCTTGGGCGTGCGCCTGGTGGTTGTTGTTGTGGCTAACCCGGTGCTGCAGGAGATCAAGCTCGATCCCGCCGACCTGAAGCTGCCCGAGCAGGTGGTCAAGGACACCTTTGCGGCGGACTACGGCAAGACCCTCAACCTCAACACCCTGCAGACCCGCATGCAGGAGCTGCAGCGCTGGTATGCCGACCAGGGCTATTCCCTGGCCCGGATCACCGGGCCCAGTCGGGTGAGTCCGGAAGGGGTGGTGGAACTGCTAGTGCGTCAGGGCACCGTCGAGGGGGTGGAGGTTCAGTTCCTCAACAAGGAGGGTTCGGCCACCAACGACAAGGGCCAGCCGATCCGGGGCAAGACCAAGCCCTGGGTGGTGACCCGGGAGGTCTCCCTGCGGCCCGGTCAGGTGTTCAACCGCCGCGAGCT
>Ga0194110_10003830_pt1 | contig 18487 bp, 14 predicted proteins | sample TA2Kig1200mmetaG_FD_146192 | JGI IMG/M metagenome (GOLD analysis project Ga0194110, IMG submission 146192) | Freshwater microbial communities from Lake Tanganyika, Tanzania - TA2015032 Kigoma Deep Cast 1200m | ecosystem: Environmental > Aquatic > Freshwater > Lake | place: Tanzania: Lake... | reverse complement strand
TGCTCGGGGACCTCGCGCGTGCCGAGCGACTTGCGCCACTGCGCGTGGAAGTACGCGGCGTTGTCGGGCACGTCGGTGAGCGCGTACGTGATCTGGTAGAAGAAGCCGCCGATGTCCTCCCAGCGCTGGTTCTCGATGGTGACCTTCGCGCGCTGGCGGAATGGCTTCGGCCAGTACGTGTTGAAGCCGCCGGAAGGGTTCACCGCGATGGGCAGCGAGTTGATCTTCGCCCGGAGCGAGTGCCCGCAGCAGAAGAAGTCGCCGAGCGGCACCTCCACCGAAGGGCTCTCCTCGTCGTCCCAGTACATGCGCAGGACCGTGTCGCGGTAGGCCTGCTCGCCGACCGTGATCCAGATGTGCTGGATGACGCCCGGCCCCTCGATGTCCGCCAGCGTCGTCAGCGACTGCTTCGGCAGCGTGATGCACGGGCGGACCTTCCAGCCCTTGCCCAGATCGCCCGCCGCGCCGCCCTGGGGCACCTCCTGCGCGCCCGCTCCCTTGGCGCCATCGGGGTTCTCCGCACAGATCGATCGCGTCTTGGCATCCGCGAGATACGGCAGGCCCCCAAGGCCGAAGTTGATGCCGGGAGAGATCATGCTCATCGTCCTTTCGAGGAACGGCAGTTTGCAGGTTGGCAAGTTCGCAAGTTCCAAGACGGAGAGCGGCGCACCTCTTGAGAAGGGAACGCAGAGGGCCAGGGGAACCGTGAGCCCATGGGCCGGTTCATGCTCCCCATCCTGTCCATCCTGTTGACTGCCGTCCCGCGTGCCCTCGCTGTGCCCGCTGACTGGCAGCTTCGCTTCGCGTTGCCTGCCGACCAGAAGCCCGAGTGGACCCAGGCGGGGCATCTGCCGAAGTGGACCGTCACGTTCACGGATGAGCAGCGGCCGATCGTGGAGATCACAGGCGACACGGAGGGGCACTTCCGGGGGCACGTGCTGATCGGGAGCCGCTTCGTGGTGCCGGAGCCTGTGCCAGCGGGGATCGAGGTGAGCTTCCGGTACCAGACCTACTGCGCGATCGGCACGGAGACGTTGAAGCGCAGCGGCGAGGTCGCGTTTGGGGTCTTCACGGTCGAGGGCTTCGATGCCCTGGCGAAGGAGCCGGAGCAGGCGGCGGTGCTGAATCTGGCGATCGCGCCGGGGGCGCTGCTGTACCAGCGGCTGACGGGCGGCGGCGAGGACGTGCTGGACTGGCAGGACTGGCGGAGCGGAGACCTGGCGCGCAAGCTCAGGCAACATGCGGGGCGGGAGGTCGTGTTCGCGATGGTGTGGGGCTGCAACCACTACAGCGATGAGGAGTGGGGGAAGCTCGATGGGTTTGAGGTGCACACGATGACGCAGGCGGAGCAGGACCGGCGGCTGTTCGAGGCGCTGGACCTCGGGAGACCCGACCTGGCGGCGGTGAAGCGGGCCTACGAGGCGGGCGACCTGGTGGCGGCACGGGCAGCGCTCGTCGAGCACTTCCGCACGCGCGAGCAGCCGCCCGGCCCCGAACTCGCAACCACGGCGAGCGCCTCGGTCATCGCGCAGGCGGACGACGTGCTGCAGCACACGTACCGCCTTGTCGGGTGCCCTCCGCACAAGCTGGGCGAGACGATCCTGTGGAACGAGGACCCGTTCAGCTACGATCAGTGGGCGATCCAGCTCAACCGGCACAGCGAGTGGCTCACGCTCGGGCAGGCGTACGCGGCGACGGGGGATGAGAACTACGCGCGGGAGTTCGCGGCGCAGGTGCTGAGCTGGACGAGCGCCATGCCCGTGTACATCGGGCCGCGCTGGATCGAGGGGCCGTTCTTCGAGGCGGGCAAGGCGCCGCTGACGCTGGACGGCGGCATCCGCATGGGGCACACATGGTTCCCCGCATACTACTACTTCCGCAACTCACCCTCGTTCGGGGTGGATGCGCAGCTCGCGATGCTCTCGTCCTTCCACGATCATGCGCTCTACCTGATGGATGAGGCGAACTACCACGAGACCTCGAACTGGGGCACGATGGAGGCGAACGGCCTCCTGCACCTGGGGTTGATGCTGCCGGAGTTCCGCGATGCGTCGGTGTGGCGCGATACCGCTGCAAAGCGGCTCACGAACCAGCTGACCGCGCAGGTCTACCCCGACGGAGCGCAGATCGAGCTGACGCCGGGCTATCACGGCGTGACGCTGAGCAACATGCTGGGCGCGCTGAGGGTGGCGCGGCGTGTGGGCTTCGCGATGCCGGAGGGCTTCGAGTCCGGTCTTGAGCGCATGTTCGAGTACTACGTGCGGATCGCGACGCCCGACCTGCGCACGCCGGCGCTGAACGACTCCGGTGCAGGGGGTGTGCAAGGGTGGCTGCAGCAGGGCCACGAACTGTTTCCTGCGCGCTCCGACTTCCTGTACCTCGCCACCAACCGCCAGGAGGGTCAGCCGCCCGCCTACACCTCCTGCATGATGCCCCACGCCGGCTGGGCCATCATGCGGACCGGCTGGGGCCCGCAGGACCGTTACGTCCTCTTCGACGCCGGTCCCTATGGCTCGGGGCACCAGCACGAGGACAAGCTGCACCTCATCCTCCATGCGAACGGGAAGACGCTGCTCACGGAGCCCGGCAACTACTCCTACGACGCCTCGGATTGGCGCCGCTACGTGCTCTCGACGCGGGCGCACAACACGGTCCTTGTCGACGGCCTGGAGCAGGACCGCGCGCGGGTTCGCGACACGTGGGTCGCCAGGGAGCCCACGACCAGCCCCTGGGTGACGGGGGAGGACTTCGACTACGCCGAGGGGACCTATGCCGACGGCTACGGCCCCGAGGGCGACCGGACCGTCACCCATACGCGCAAGGTCCTCTTCGTCAAGCCGAGAAACTGGATCGTGATCGACGTGCTCTCGCCAACGGACGACGAACCCCATGCGTATGGCACGCCGTTCCATCTCGATGTGGAGTCAGCCGAGATGGACCCGGAGACGCTTGCGACCGTTGGCAAGAGCGGCGACGTTGGCCTGGCGATCATCCCGCTATCGCGCGACGGCCTGAGCGCGCAGATCGTCCAGGGCCAGACGGGGCCCGTGGTCCAGGGCTGGCTCCCCACTGGCCGTCACAACGAGCTGCGGCCCATCCCCACGCCGGTCTACCGCATGGAGGGCGCCGGCGAACGGGTGATGGCCTACATGCTGCTGCCCCTCAGCGGCGCAGAGCCTCTGCCGCAGATCACCCCCCTTCCCGCGCCCGAGGGCGCGCTGGCCTGCGCCATCTCGTGGGCGGATGGCAGCGTGCACTACCTGGCGCACAATCGCAACGGGCAAGCCATCGCACTCGGTCCCGTCGAGGCCCAGGGCGGCCTCACGCTGGCGGTCGTCTCCCCTGACGGCACCGTGGAACGCCTGTTCCGACGCGAGCCCTGAGCCTGCGAGGTGTGGGTGACCGAAATCACTATTGACGGTAGTAGCAAAATCCACTATACTGCGTAGTAGAAGCTGATCGCACCACACACCACACCACGCGGCAAGGGAGGGCAGGGCACGGTCAACAAGGGCAGCCGTCAGGCCCCCGCGGCGCTCGGGGCAGACCGAGCCGACGCGGGGGTTGTCGTTTTGGGGCGTTCGTCTTGACATCGGCCACCTGCGTGCATACCCTTGGGCAGACGGACTCTGACGGGCGGAGACGAAGCATGGACATCATGGGTAGCGCACGCAAGGCGTTTGGGAAGGCGGCGGATGGAGTGTCGCGCGGAGCGGAGGCGTTGCGGCTGGAGTCGGAGATTGGGGACCTCAGCAAGCGGCTGGACGAGGACTGGGCGGCGGCCGGGCGGCGCGCACAGGTGCTATTGAAGCTCGGGCGGCTTGAGGACCCCGAACTCCGGACGCTCGTCAGCCAAGCCGAGGCGCTGGAGGAGAAGATCCTGGCGCGGCAGGAGATGCTGCGCGGCCTTCGCCAGGGCCAGCGCGTGCGCCGGTGTCCCGGCTGCGGGGCGTCAGTCGTCGAGATGACCGAGTTCTGCGGTGGCTGCGGCCGCAAGCTGCCGGTCTGCGCGAAGTGCCTGGAGCCCCTCTCCGCCGAGGACACCGAGTGCCCCGCCTGCAAGGAGCCCGTCACGCGGGCGTGAGGCGGCCATGGCGACCCTTGCGCGTCTGCTGACGGTGACGGCCCTTGCGTGGTGTAGCCTCGCGAGGGCCGGCTCTCTCACGCCGATCACCGTCACCAGCCCCAACCCCTCCCCTCAAGGCACTTCCCCCTCCGCCCTCGCCGATGGCGACACTCACACAAGCGACCTGGAACCGAAGCTCCTGGGCGCCGAATGGCTCATCCGACCGGCCGCGCCGACCGTCGTTTCGCTCGTGGCGGTCCATCACTCCTCAAGCCCTGGCAGAGCAGTCCCGCAGACCATACGAATCACCTTCGACGATGGGACAAGCCTGCCACTGAGCTGCGGCGCCGACGGCTGGTCCCGTACGCGCGTTCCGCAGGTGAGGACGGGGAAGCTCCGGCTGCGCGTGGAGAGCACGGTGGATGGCGTTACCGCGCCAGGCGGACTCGATGAGGTGCGGATCGAGACGCCCGGCGCGTCGCAGACGAGCGGGCCGATTCGGGAGGTCTCCTACGACGTGGAGCCTCCGCCGGACACCACGCCCTGCAACCCGCTCGGGCATAGCTACATGACGGCCTACTTCGAGCGCGGCCTGACGGATGGGATCACCGACCCGGCCACACGCCGGGAGTTCTCGCGCGTGGCCAAGGACTTCGGCATCACTGCGCTGCGCTTTCCCGGCGGCTCATTCGCGTACTCGTACCCAACGCGCAGGGAGGGCCTGGCCGCCCTCAAAGCCGCCGGCCTCGCCGAGCTCTCCTACAACCTCTGGGAGCCGGAGAAGTGGGGCTGGTGCAGCCCGGAGGAGTTCCTGCTCTTCTGCAAGCAGGCGGGAATCGTCGCCTGGTACGAGCTCAACCCGGGTTACTGGTACGATTCCGAGCGCAACGTCGTGCACCAGATCGCCGACTTCGACGGCCGCAACAAGCCCGCCGACGGCAGCTACCTCGACGACGCCTGCCGGGACGTGGCGAAGCTCGCGGCGTGGTGCAGGGACAACGAGGTTGAGGTCGTCTGGGAGATCGGCAACGAGGACTACGTCTACTACAAGCCCGCCACATACGCGCGGATTGCGGCCGCCTTCATGCGCGCGATCGAGGCGGCGGTTCCGGGCTCGCGGTTCGCGCTCTGCTGCGACAGCTACGACTGGGGCAACTGGCGTTGGCGGGACGAGCTGCTGCCGGCGCTGCGCAGCGAGGGCGTCGAGCGATTCGACTTCGCTTCGACCCACATCTACATGACCGGCGCGGGAACGTGGGTCGATGAGAAGATCTGGAAGCCCTTCCCGTGGGCGACCGGCGCCGACATGCTCGACTCGACGCAGCGCGCCTGGGCGCAGCTGCGCTCCTGGCACCTCCCCGGCCAGCGGAGCGCGCTCGACGGCGCGGGCTTCCGGGACACGAGCATCGCGATCACCGAGTTCAATGTGATCGGGCCGAACACCGTCGGCGAGGAACAGGAGCACAGCCTCGGGCGCGCGCTCGGGGAGGCGATGATCTACCCGGGCCTCATCGAGTCCTGTGCAGCGGTGTTCCACCACGACCTCGTGCGCAACGGCCCCGGCTTCGGCAACTACTTCCAGCGGCTGGACTACTACCCCGACCACAAGCCGGGCTGCCGCTATCACGCGCAGATCGACGGCGCGGTGATGAGACTCATGCAGCCACACCACCGCGGTCATATCTGCTTCGAGCAGGACGGCGTCGTGGTCTCGCGCAACGCGGACGGCTTGTACGTGAGTGTGTGTAACCCGACTCCGGAGGCGAGGCGAGTCACGATCCGCCTGAAGGGCGTGACCCTCGCGGACCGGCGACCGACGATGCAGGTGGTGCAGGCGGGATCGCTCGACGCGTGGGGGTATGACTACGTGAGTGCCACCGCCCGAGCCCATGTGGACGCGCTCTCGGGCTTGACAGTGGAGTCCCCGCCGTGTTCACTGGTAGCCGGAACGGTTCGGTAGGTGCTGACGACCGACCCGAGGAAGACGCAAGGGGCGGGTCGCACCAGTGCCTGTAAGCTCTGGCCCATCTCAGGAGGCCACCATGCCCAACCATCGACTGTCCCGACGCGACTTCCTCTCCACCACCGCCAAAGCCGTCGCAGCGACCGCGGGTGCGGGTCTGGCCGTGTCGGCCCTGCCTGCCAAGGCGGCTGAACCGGCGCCGACCGACGCCCTAAACTACGAGCCGGGGATGCGGTATCGGCGGATGGGGAAGACCGGGCTGATGATCTCTGAGATCAGCCTCGGCGGGCACTGGCGCACGCGGGAGGGCGCGCGATACTGGGGGGACTTCCCGGGCGACGTGCCGCCGCCGGATGTGCAGCGGGACCGCGAGGATGTGGTTGGGCGCGCCATCGATCTCGGCGTGAACTACGTGGACATCACCACGCCCGCCGAGGCGACGGTCTACGGCACGGTGCTGAAGGCGCTCGGCGAACGGATGTACATCGGGTACTCGGACTACATCCTGTGCATCCGCAACCCGGCGAATCGCACGCCCGACAAGATCATGCTCGAGATCGACGAGGGCCTCCGGCGGCTCAAGATGGACTGCATGGACATCTTCCGCCCGCAGGCGCTCACCGATGGCAACCACACCGATGACGAGATCAAGGTCGTCATCGAGACGGCGATGAAGGCGAAGGAGCAGGGGAAGATCAGGCACCTGGGGATGTCCTCCCATAGCCGCGAGTTCCACATGCGGGTGATGGGGAAGTTCCCCGAGTTCGAGATGCTCATCTTCCCGTACACGCCGATCTCCGAGCCGGACGAGGTCCACGGCGTCTTCCCGATGGCGAAGCAGAAGGACGTGGGCCTGGTGACCATCAAGCCCTTCGCCGGCGGCTCCCTCTTCCGCTCCATCAAGCGCAGCGGCGAGACCGTGCCGGACATGGAAGTTGCCGCGCTGAGCGTCAAGAAGATCATCCAGAACGAGTACCTGACCTGCTGCGTGCCCGGCATGACCACCATCGATGAGCTGGAGAACAACCTGATGGTGCGCAGCCAGCCGCGGAAGCTCAGCGAGGCCGAAGAGCAGAAGCTCGGAAAGGCGTTCGGCGAGACCTTCGCCAACCTGCCCCCGGAGTATGAGTTCCTGAGGGAGTGGGTGCACAATGTGTAGGAGGAGCTTCGCCGGATGAGTAGCTCACGGCGCGGTATCCCGTGGGGCTTCGTGGCGGCCAGCGGAGCCGTCGCTGCCTGCCTCGCGATCGGCTGGAGCATCGCCCAACCCAAAGCCCCAGTGACGGAGCCCACCTGGACTTCGCTGTTCAACGGGAAGGACCTCACGGGGTGGACCGCGACGGGCAACGCGAAGTGGACGGTGCAGGACGGCGTCCTGATCGGCGAACAGAACCAGGGCCAGCCGGGTGATCTGTGGACCGAGAAGGAGTACGACAACTTCGAGCTTAGCGTGACCTTCAAGATGGTGTGGCCGGGCAACAGCGGCGTGTGGTTCCGCTGCCCGGGCGGGCAGCCCGGCTACCAGATGGACATCCTCGACAAGCAGGAGTACGGCGTCACGGTCGGCACGATCTACGCGGGCGGGTTCCTCGCGAGGAACGAGGATGAGTCGATCGTCAACCTCACCGACTGGAACACCGTACTGATCCTGTGCGACGGGCCGCACATCGTGGTGACGCTCAACGGGCATCAGACGGCGGACATCACCGACGACAAGCTCGCGCAGGGGCGTATCGGCTTTCAGGTCCACGCCGGCGACAAGTACGCGCCGATGCGGATCATGGTGAAGGAGTGCAAGCTGCGCCGGGTGCTGAGCGAGACCGAGGCACAGGCCGCCGAGGCGAACAAGCAGTGCTTCGTCTGTCACCTTGACTACGCCGAGGAACCTCTCACCACCACACACCAGAAGCAAGGCGTCTCCTGCGCGACGTGCCACGGTGAGAGCAAGCTGCACATCGACGACGAGGACCGCAAGACCGCGCCCGACCGCATGATCCCGCACCACAAGGTCGCCAAGTTCTGCCGCACCTGCCACACCGACATCGACGAGAAGTGCCCGCACGCCAAGCCGCCCGCCGAAGACGAGCCGGAGCAGGCCTGCACCGAGTGCCACGGCAAGCACAAGCTCGAACCGGGAGAGTAGGGATGGGCAAGCGCAAGGGGCTAGGCAAGGCCGACATCCAGCCGATTCTGGATGAGCTGAAGGCAGGCCTGCAGGCGATCTACGGCCCGCGCCTCCGGCAGGTCATCCTGTTCGGCTCCTACGCGCGGGGCGAGGCGGAGGACGGGTCGGACATCGACGTCGCGATCGTACTGGATGACCTGGAGAGCGTCCCGGAAGAGAGGGACCGCACAGGAGACCTCACCTACCGGCTGTCGTTCGAGAACGACACGGTCGTGCAAGACATCTTCCTGCGCCAACGTGACGTCGAGGAGCCCTGGCAACCTCTACACGCGAACGTTGTGCGAGAGGGGGTGCCCGCGTGACGCAGTCGATACCGTTCCTGCTGGCGAAGGCCCGGCGCAACGTACACGCGGCCGAACGCCTGCTCAACGAGGGGGACACGGACATCGGGGCGTCGCGCACGTACTATGCAATGTACTACGTCGCCATCGCGCTGCTGGCGGCCGAAGGTGAGGCGTACAGCAAGCACTCCGCTGTCATCGGGGCGTACGGCAAGAGGTTCGCGCGGACGGGGAAGCTGGATGCCAGATTCCACCGAGCACTGATCGACGCTTTCGAGGTGCGTAGCGATGCGGACTACGCGATCGATCCCGAGTTCGCGCTGGAGAAGCTACGGGCCGCGATGGACACTGCTCGCCAATTCATCGAGGCGGCAACCGAGTACCTTGGTCCTCTGGCCGACGGGAAGTGAACCGCCACTGAGCGTCACGGCTAGCGGAAGCTGGAGCCGGGGGAGTAGAGCCGACCCATGGGCAAGCGCAAGGGACTGGGCAAGGCCGACATCCAGCCGATTCTGGACGAGCTGAAGGCGGGCCTGCAGGCCATCTACGGGCCGCGTTTGCGCCAGGTCATCCTGTTTGGCTCGTATGCGCGGGGAGAGGCAGAACCGCATTCTGATGTGGACGTTGCTCTGGTCCTCGACGACTACGACCGGTCCGTCGAGGAGGCGCGGCGCATCGAGGACGTATGGGGTCGCGTGTGCCTGGAGAACGGTGTGCTCATACAGCCCTTGTTCGTCCGGGAACGGGATGCCCAGGCCCCCTGGCAGCCGGTTCACCTGAGCATCCGGCAGGAGGGAGTGCTGGCGTGAACAGCCTTGGGTGCAGCTCCATACTAGAGGCCCTCGTTGAGCAGTCGCGGTTCGTTGACCTGGCCAAGGAGGTGCGGGATGAGTGGGGCAGGGGCGAGTGGCTGACAGTCTACAACCACGTGCCCGCAGGAGGCGAGGGCACTTGGGTCTTCTGTGCGCTCCTTCCACAGAGTGATGCCGAGCACGTCCTCAAGAGCACAGAGTCGATGTGGGCGGCCAGTCCGGGCTTCGGCGCGCCTGCGTGCAGCCAGGCCCACGAGGGTGACACGTCCCGGGTCACGTACGACCGCTTCGGAAACAGCGAGGGGCTTGAGCCACTCGTTCTTCTACGCCGCTTCGATGGCGTGAAGCCCCCATACGTCGAGGTGAGCGAGGAGTTCCGACTCTTCCACAACCTGTACAGTGACCCCCACACGGGCGCCCTGGTGAAGGTGACCGACAGCGGCGCCGACCGACCCGTCGCAGAGGTGAGCACCGAGCAGGTGCGGCTACGCGCCCTGGAGCTGCGCCAGTTCCTCGGGATCAGGGACATGGTTCTCGTGCTCGCGGTCGAGGCATTCCAGACAGTGCACGCGCCGCTGGCCGAACTGGCGAGAGAGACCACGAACCGAGACGCGGACGGCCATCTCCTATGGGAGGACTACGCCGGGGAGGACTGGGTGCTGAGATGGGACGCCGTCCCTGAGCCGGAGGAGGAAGGCGAGGCCAGCTGCTGCCGACTGGTAGGCAAGAAGCTGATACGCGGACTACCCAAGGAGGACTGCGATTTCTGGCCCTACGAACTGCCAGACAGGTTTGCGGAGTTCATCGTCGGCGTCCGCGAAGACGGGCGACCGCTTGAGCACACGTGCGACCCTAGCAGCCTCCACCCGGCTATGGGTGGCTCGGGACGAGGGGCTGCGTTCCTGACGCCGGTGTTCTTCCGACGGGAGGTCCTGGACCGCTACTACGGCGATGAGTCGAGGTACCGCGTCGTTGATGGGTACGTGCACTGCGGGGCCTTGTGGGGACTCCCAATCGACAACGATCTGCCCGACCATGTGGCCGTCTTCCTCGGCGACCTTGGGCGGCATCTCCCCTACGAGGAGCAGCAGTACTGGCGAGGGCACAACGTCGCACCGGAGGGGCGGCTGAGCAAGACATCCCTGAAGCGGAACATCCTCGGGCGGTTCGCCAACGCTGAGTCACCTGACCTGCAGTTCAGAGCGCAGTATCCCGCGCTGAGCACGAAGTGGCGGGAAGTCCTTGGGTGGCCCCTCTTTCTGGAACTGGACGCCGACGACGCTTATGCGCTCGAGTGCCTTCGTGTGCCCTCCGCCGACAGCGTGGGAGCCTTCGACCAACAGGCGCTGTTCTTGGCCAAGCTCCTCGCCGACTCCCTGAACAAGGACGGTCTGAAGGCGGCTATGCCGGGTGCCCCCGCCAACACGCCCACGATCGGTCTGCTCGACCAGTACCTGGCCGAGCGCGGCCTGGACGACCGCACGCCGCACGTCGCCTTCTTGAGGGGTCTGCAGACCTACCGTTCCGCCAGCGTCGCACACCGCAAGGGCGCGAACTACCGCAAAGCGCGCCAAGCCATCGGGCTTGACGCGGCGACCCCCTCGGACACCTGTCGGGCCACACTCACCCGAGCAGTCGCGCTCCTGCAGTACCTGGACGCTGCGATCGAGCGGATCGCGGGTGCCGGCTAACCTGCGCGGGCGGGCCTTGCCCGCCTCGCCACCACCACCCCCAACTCCGCCGGTTCCTCGTCGAGGTCGAACCTCCGGCAGTGCGCGACGACCTGGAAGCCCGTGGCCTGCAGGAGGCACGCGAGGTCCTGAGGCAGGCTGATGCGGCGGACCTCGACGGTTCGGAGTTCGCGCACGATGCGCCGGCCCTCCAGGAACCGGTAGGTCATCTCGTCGGTGCAGAGCTGCGTGGTCCAGTCTACGGTCGGGTCGTGGCTCACGACGAGCCTCTGCCCGCGCACCACGCACTCTTCCGACCAGCCCTCGCGGAGCTTCACGTCCGCCTCGGGCGGGAAGAAGACGTGGTAGTCCATGACGAAGACCCCGCGCGGCGAGAGGACGCGGCGCACCTCGCGCAGCGCGTTGAGCAGCGCCTCGTTCGTCTGCAGGAAGCTCAGCACGAAGTTGAGCGCATAGACCAGATCGAAGCGCCCGCGCAGTGGCAGCGCGGCGAGGTCCCCGCAGACGAGCAGAGGGCCTGCCGGCGCTGCCTTGGGGCCCTGTCGGAGCAGACGATGGGAGAGGTCAATACCCACCGTGCGGATGCCCTGTTCTGCCAGCAGTCTCGCGTGACGCCCGGTCCCGCAGCCGAGGTCAAGCGCCGTGCGCGACCTGGGCAGGAAGCGCCCGGCGCACCGGAGCAGAAACCCGACCTGGCCGTCGTAGTCGATGAAGCTCTCGTTGATCTCATCGAAGAGGTGGGCCAAGGTCGTCCATTCGGCGGGCATGGAGCGGCGCGGCATTTACCTCACCCGTGCGACGTGGATTCGGCGGCTGAAGCCGGAGGGCTTGGGCACGGTAACGGTCCGCAGCACGTCGTACCCCGCGCCGACGAGGAGGTTCGTGATGTCCTCTGCCGTGACCACCGCCAGTTTCGGTGCGAACGAGGGGAAGCGGCTCAGCAGGCGCGCGTACAGCTCCGGCGTGCGCTGCGTCTGGCGGCCGTAGGGCAGGTCGGTCACGACGGCGTCGCCCGTCACCCAGGGAGTCGTCGCGTCGGCGGCGCAGACCCAGGGCGGGCGGCCGAAGTGCTCCAGGTTCTCGCGAGTCATGCCCGCCAGCTTCGGGTTCACGTCGCCGCCGATGGCTTGCACCCCGGCTGCCCAGGCCTCCAGCAGGATCGTCCCGACGCCGCAGCAGGGATCGACGATCCGGTCGCCGGGCTGAGCCACGAGGTTTGCCATCGCGCGAGCGACGCGAACCGGGAGAGCGCTGGAAAGCTGATGCGGCTTGTGCTCGTGCGCGGCGTAGGACCGGGTCGTCCGGGTGACGAGGCGGCCGAAGTGCCATTCGGTCTCCGTTCCGACCAGGAGCAACTCCTGCAGAGGCGTCCGGAGGTCCACCGTGCCGTACACATGCCTAGCCACCTCGACGATGGCTCGCTGGGGGTCGATCTTGGGGCGGGGCGGGAGCGTCAGAAGGGTTACGCGGAAGCGCTCGAAGGTCGGACGGGTGGCAGCAAGCTGCTCGGCGAGGGCCTGGGGGGTCGGGCCGTGGGCGAGCAACTCCGCGCACGTAGCCACGTAGGCGCTGCGTTCGGCATCTACGGGTTGCGGCACGCGAACGACCCGGCCGGAGCCTTCGACGCCGCTCAGGGCCCACAGTTCGGCAAGGGCGATCTCCTGCTCTTGCTCGGTCGCCGACAGCACGCAGAAGTGAGACATCGTGGGCTGGGCCTCAAGGTAGCCGAGGGTGATGCAGGCAACAGCCCGAGCGCCGACCTTTGGGCGGCTCCCGGTGTTATGGTTAGCAGTCGCGGAGGCCGGGACGCGCCCGCAGACGAAGCCACCGCATGTCCCGCCATTCGTCGGGAGATCGAGTCGGGCCTCTGCGGTCTTGAGGAAGTGAGTACGATGCACACCAGAAGCCGGTTGCCGCTCGCCACGATACTCGTCGCCGTGCTCAGTGCCGCCGGGTGCCGCCACGGCGCCATCGGCGCGGATGCACCGCAGGGCCGGTTCCCCTGGGTCGGCAACCGGATCGGAATCAGCGACCAGGTGCCCGCGCCGTGGACGGCGCTGAAGCTGAGCGGGAGCGTCGTGGAGTACTGGGGCGGACGAATCGACTTCACCGACTCCTCCCTGCCACGCCAGTTCACCAGCCGTGGCACCGACCTGCTCAGCCGGCCCGTCGCGCTCAACGTGCGCGCCGGCGGCCAGCCGGTGGCGTTCGGCGCCGCCTCCGTCCAGCCCGGGGCTGTCACGCCGGCCTCGGTGAAGCTGACCACGACTGCGTCGGCGCCGAAGCTGAACCTGCAGTGTGACAACACCGTCGACTTCGACGGCATGGTGCGCATCGATGTTGCGGTCACCGCCAAGGAGGCGGTGCGACTGGAGAGCGCGACCCTCGAGGTGCCCCTGCGGCCCGAGGCCGCGGAGCTGTACCGACGGTTCTACATCTACGACTTCGACGCCATGAAGGTGGACCGCCAGGACCTCCAGCGGGCCGGCGGGGCCATTCAGACGGGCTGGGAGATCCCCTTCTGCCCCTACGTCTGGGTCGGCGCTCCCGAGGCGGGGTTGGAGTGGTTCTGCGAGAGCGACCGGGCGTGGCGGCCGTGGGGCGCACCGAACGCGCTCGCGCTGGCGCGCACGCCGAAGGAAGTGGTCCTGCAGGCCCGGATGATCACCCAGCCTCAGGCCCTCAAGCGGGGCGACACCTGGCAGGTGACGTTCGGCCTCAGCCCCACCCCTAGCCGCCCTCGCATCCCGGACTGGCGCACGTACCGCTGGGGCGGGCGAACGGACGGCCCCCCCATCGAGGTGGACCCCGCCACCCACCATGTCTTCGCGATCTTCTGGATCAACGACCCCGCCGGCCTCTCGCTCGCGAACCCCGGCATGCCGTGGCCGGAGGACCCTACGGCCTTCGCGACGGGGCGGGCGGAACTCGCGCGCCGCAAGATCCTGTACATCCCTTACGGGTCGCTGTTCAAGATCGACACCACGATCCCGGAGTGGGCGGCCTACGGGTCGGAGTGGTCGGGCGGTCGCACGCTCTCCGGCTGGCGGTCGCGCCGGGGTGAGAGCGAGGGCAGCTCGGTTGACATCGCCGTGCCCTCCTATCAGGACTTCCTGGTGTACACGTATGCCGAGATGCTCCGACAGTACGCGATCGACGGGCTGTACTTCGACTTCGGCGCGCCGGGGTTGAACCCCATCAATCCGAGCCGTCCCGAGGGGCGCCTGGCCGATCAGGGGATCTACTACGCGCCGCTGTTCGCCCTGCGCGACCTGTACAAGCGCCTGTACGTGGCCACCGAGGGAGCGAAGCCCGGCTTTCTGACCATCGTGCACGGGATGCTGCCAGCGATGTGCGGCTCGTTCGTGGACATGAACGTCCAGGGCGAGGGGTTGCAGGACCTGTTCAACACCAGCGGCCTCGCGCCCGGTCAGGCCGCCCGCCAGATGTCCGGCCAGCGCTGGTACACGCCCGACTATATCGACGCGCTGCCCGCGGAGTGGTATGTCGCCGAATGGGCGCGCGACGTCGCTGAGTTCCCGCTGCTGATCCCCGAGATCACGAAGCAGAACAAGCCCTACTTCCAGGCGCACCCGGAGGAGGTCGAGGCCTACACGCGCGGCATGGTCGCCGTCGCCGCCTTGTGCGACATCCAGGCGACCTGGCTGACGAACGCCGACAATGACCTGCTGCAACGCTACTCGGCCGCCAAAGCGCGTTTCGCGCCGCTCGGCGACGACTGCACATTCCACCCGTTCTGGAAGACCCCGGTCCGAATCGACCCGCAGACCCCCGGGGTCTACCCCACGCTCTACACCCTCCCCGACCGCGCGCTGCTCATCCTCAGCAATCTGGGGAAGGCGCCGGCCAAACTGACCGTCGATCCGGGCCTTGCGGGCCTGGGCGTCAAGACCACCCGCAACTCGGCCACCGACGCGATGACCAACACCCCTCTGCCGCTGACGCCCGATGGGAAGGTCTCGGTGACGGTGCCGACGAAGGACTTTGCCCTCGTCCTCCTGAACTAGCAGGTCTCGCGTAGGCTGGAGAGCCCAGATCGAGGCTTGGACAGGCAGGAATGCCTGTCCTCCTACGGCGGGAGGGCGGGGCGGAGGGACGGAGGACAGGCATTCCTGCCTGTCCAAGCCCGAGTTCCGGCCCTGGTCTTTACGTAGGATCCAGCATGTCCGCCGACCGTCCGCGCGTGGCGCAGGTCATCCCGTGGCTGTCGCTCGGCGGCGCAACGGGGCTGCTCATCCAGCTCACGGAGCGCCTGCTGCGCAGCGGCTACGAGGTTGAGATCATCACCGGCCCCTCCACCGAGTCCGGTGTCAGCATGGGCGAGTTCGCCGAGCAGCTCGGCGTCCCCATCCACACCCTCCCCTCCTTCCATCGCGCACCCCATCCGGTGCACGACCTGCGAGCGCTGGGAGAGCTTACCGGCGTCATGCGGGAGCGACGGTTCGACATCGTGCACGGCCATGGGACCAAGGGCTTCCTGCTCGGCGCATGGGCGGCCCGCCGGGCCAACATCCGCCCGACCCTCTGGCACGTTCACGGGTGGGGCTTCCACGAGCACTCGTCCTTCCTCGCCAAGAGCGCCATCGTGTGGATGCACCGTCTACTGAGGCCGACCGTCAGCCGCATCATCGCGGTCTCGGAGGCCACCAAGCGCGACGGCCTGGCTTGCCGCATCGGGTCGGAGAACGACTACTGCGTGATCTACGAGGCGGTCGATCTGGAGCGCTTCTCCGACCGGCCCCTGCCTCCCGAGGAGGCGAAGAAGCGGCTGGGGCTCGACCCGGCCCGGCCCGTGGTCGGCTCGATCACCCGCCTGGCCGCGCAGAAGGCGCCGCTCGATCTCATCGATGCCATCGCGGTTCTCCTTCAAGAGATGCCCGAGGTCCAGCTTCTGCTGGTCGGGCACGGGCCTCTGCTGGAGGCCACCAAGGCCCGCATCGCGCACCACGGGATCGAGCACGCGGTGATGCTGCCCGGCGCGCGGTGGGACGTGCCCGAGGTCCTGGCGGCCGTGGACGTGTTCGCCCTCACCTCGCTCTGGGAGGGCTTCCCGATCTGCTACCTGGAGGCTCTCGCGATGGGGATTCCCGTCGTCGGGACCGACGCCGGGGGCGCCGCCGAAACCGTCATCGACGGCCGGACAGGGTTCATCGTGCCGCCGAAGCGGCCGGAGCTGGTCGCCGAGAAGATCAGGCTGCTTCTGCAGGATGACGACCTGCGCCGCCGGATGGGCGAGGCCGGGCGTTCGCACGCGGCCCAGTTCGGCTATGACCGCCTCTTGAGGGGCGTTTCCACACTGTACGCCGAACTGCTGAACGGCACCCCCTGATTGCGACTACACGTACCCCAGGTCCCGCAGGTGTTTCTCGACCTCAGCCGCCTCCTCGTCGGAGTAGGGCTCGTCCCCGATCACGTCGGGCAGTTCCTCCTCCGCGTAGGCGGGAGCGTGGCCGGTGAGGGCCGTCGGGGCGAAGAGGTCCTCCAGGACATGCCCGTCCATGTAGCTGGGTATGGGTAGGCCCAGCAGGTGGAGGATTGTGGGCGTCATGTCCTCGAGGTGTGCCGCACTCAGGCGGGCTCCGGCGCGAACGTCCGGGCCGCTGGCGATGAGCATCCCCTCGGCCCGGTGCGTCCCGCCGCGTAGGGCGGGGGGGAAGACCTCGGCGTCGATCTCGGTCGGCACCGGGCCGCCGGGCGTCAGGTGGGTGATGATCTCGTACTCGTAGTTCCGGGTCTGGACCAGCAGGTCGGGCGCCTTGTCCAGATGCGGGCCCGCGTACAGGTCCTCGGCCTTGTGGACCTCCGCGATGACCGGTCCGTCGTTGTTCGGGTGCCGCAGCTCCAGCAGCGCGGCGCGCAGCTCCTCGCGGGCGACCTCGTACTCGCCGTCGGGATCGACCGCGCCCAGCGCTTGCCGCCCCCGGACGTTGAGCTGAACGTTGCCGTAGTCGCTCCACGTATAGGCTTTGGTGCTCGACCAGTCGATCCCATCGACCATCCGGCCGGAGGCCAGACGTTCGCGGGTCGCCGGCGCGTGTCGCTGGAGGCGGGCCCGCAGCGAACGCGAGGACAACCTGCGGGCCGCTCCGAGGGCCGTGCGCAGGACTGCGTCTACCAGCCCCACGTGATGCGGTCGGAACGTCAGCCAGCCCAGTTCCTCGAACCACCGGTCCAGGTTGATGGCGCCGCGACAAGGCCCCGCGCCGTGGTCGGACACCACGAGCACCGTCGTGTCGGAGTCCGCGTGCTCGTTCAGCAGCTTGCCGATCTCCTCATCGATGCGCTCGTATGTATAGTGGACGACGTCCTCGACCACCGCACCTTTGGCCCCCTGCCGGCGGTCGAGCCAGAAGCTGTGCTGGACGTGGTCGGTGGCGCTGAATACGGTCATGAACAGGTCCACCGGCTCCGCCTTGAGCAGCCAGCGCCCGACGGCGCCGCACTGGGAGACCTGCCGGCCTAGACGGCTCACATCACGCGACACGACGTGCGGGGGTACGAACTTCTCGAAGTACGGGCCCGTTGCCGAGACGACGCGCTCGAACAGGCCATAGGGCTGCGCGATGTCGGGGCCGAAGGCGGGCGCGTCGAGACCCGAAAGCATGAACCCGTTCACGCGACGCGGCGGATAGGTCCACGGGACGTTGTGAGCGCCACAGCGCAGGCCCTGACGGCTCACGATCTCCCACAGGGTCGGCACGCGCAGGTGACTGCCGTTGAGGAACTCGACGCGGTAGTCCTCCGGCCGCACGCGCACGAAGGCGAAGGTCCCGTGCTTCCCCGGGCCGCAGCCCGTCATGAAGGCGCCCCAGGCCACGGGCGTCAGCGGGGGACGAGTGGACAGCAGCGTGCCGCGCGCGCCCGAGTCGATCAGCCGCTTCAGGTTCGGCAAGCGTCCGGCCTCGAGGAGGGGGTCGATGACGGCAAAGGTGCCGCCGTCAAGCCCGATGACAAGGACTCTAGGGTGCATGTTGTGCGATATCCTGCCAGTGCCCTGGCGCAAGAAGGCTGCGTACCCGACAGCATACATCCGCCGGGGCCGTCAGTCAACGTAGCCCAGGTCGTGAAGTCGCTCCGTCACCTGCTCCAAATCCGAGTCGGTCAACTCCGCCGTGCATCTCGGCTGAGGCTCAGGGGCCGCGTCGGTGAACAGAACCGCCCGCGCGGCATCGCCGACCAGCGCCCCGCCAAGCACCTGCCCGTCCATGCTGCGGGGAACCGGCTGGCGTAGGAGATGCAGAATCGTCGGCGCTACATCGGCGAGGCCGGCGCCCTCGAGCCGCTCCCCACTCCGGATTCCCGGCCCACGCGCCACGAAAATGCCGTTCATTCGATGGATGCCGCCCTGCTCGTGCCGCCAGCCCACGGCCTCGCGGGCCTCCTCCGTGAGGAACGCCCGCGTCCCGGCGGTCACGACATCCCGGGAGATGTAGCCGAAGCCGCGCGTGGCGGCCACCAGGTCCGGCGC
>Ga0194110_10003822_pt1 | contig 18508 bp, 20 predicted proteins | sample TA2Kig1200mmetaG_FD_146192 | JGI IMG/M metagenome (GOLD analysis project Ga0194110, IMG submission 146192) | Freshwater microbial communities from Lake Tanganyika, Tanzania - TA2015032 Kigoma Deep Cast 1200m | ecosystem: Environmental > Aquatic > Freshwater > Lake | place: Tanzania: Lake... | reverse complement strand
CACCCCCCTCAGCCGGGATGGTGTAGCCGGCCTCTCTGAGCATCTTGATGGCCGCATCGCGGTCGTAATCTATGCGGGGAATGCTTTCATAGTAAGCCCAGGTGTTGGGGAAGATGGGGCCGTCGGCGATGGCAGCCTGGCTGACGAGCACATGGTCTACCATCCATTGGCGATTAAGCCCTGTGAGCAAGGCGCGCCGAATGGAAGCCTCCTGGAAAAAGGGCTTCTCTGCGTCAGCGAGGTTTAGCAGAATGATCGAGAGTTCAGGGAGCCTGCCGGTATAGAAATTTAGATCAGGCTCATCGAGCGCCTCTCCCAGGATATTTGCTGAGATTTGGCTGATCCCCTGGATTTTGCCCTCCCGGTAAGCGGCCATCGCGGAGGCTGGATCGGGGTAGTAGCGAAAGATCATCTGGTTGATGAAAGGACGGCCTTCGTAATAGTCATCGAAGGCGGTCAGGGCGACACCGGCGATCTGCCCACCCTCGACAAGCAGTTGTTCGAAGCGATAAGGACCACTACCGACAGGATTCATGTTGAAGGGGTCGTCGATCAACCCCTCGGGAGTCAGCCCCTCCAGTAAATGGGCGGGGAGAATCCCAAAGGTCAGATAATCTAAGAAGGGGGCAAAAGGTTCGGGGAGGCGGAATTGAATCGTATATTCATCCAGCCCGATCACTTCGATTTCATTCCAAAAGGCTTGCAGGTCCGCGGGGATGGGCAGGGCGGGGTTCTTCAAAAGGCCGATGGTGAAGATCACGTCGGCGCTGGTGAGTGACCCTCCGTCATGCCAGGTGGCGTCGGTGCGCATCGAGAAATTATAGACTGTGCCATCTCGCGAAATACCCCAGGATTCGGCGATGACGGGTTGGGGCAAGCCGCGGTCGTCGAAGCGCACCAGGCTGTCGAAGAGCAGGCGGGAGATGTCCCGGTCGGCGGCGTTATAGAAAGCCAGGATGGGATTCAGGCGTGAAAAGTTTCCGATTAGACCTTCGGTGTAGCTGCCTCCGCTGATCGGCTCCGAGGCCAGGGGTTGTACGGCAGGCGGTTGCTGTCCGGCCAGCAACACCCCGATCGCCGCCAGAGCCAGGAATACGATCAATAATTGCCAGCGTAATCTCTTCATTTGGCGTATGCCAACAGGCAAGAAAATAGGGCGCAATTGGTGAAGAATTTGCTCCCTTGAGGAGTTCAGCTATCCGGTGGTGATGACTGTCAAAATGGCTAGCAGGAAGAATAAAAAGCCCAAACCGATGGTGACACGGAAGAGCAATTTTTCGACGCCGCGCCGGGCTGTGAAAATGCCGCCTGTATCAGCGCCTGTCAGACCGCCCAGCCCAGCCCCTTTACTTTGCAGGATGACACTGGCAATCAGCGCAATAGACGTTATAATCAATGCAACATCTAAGTAAGTTTCCACGAAAAAACCTCCTGTAAATTGTTGAGGAGTCGATGGACGAGAAATCCACCTGCCTCCAAGCAGGGCTGGATTATACTGTTTGTTCGTGGAATAGTCAATTTGCGGTACGAAGTCAAGGTGAGGAGGGCAGTATAAGGTATGTGCGGGGGCGCGCCCTCGCACATATCTTTTACGGCAGATTTACCAGGAGAAATTTTCTTGTTATGTATGAATATATCATCAATTTGCACATGCACACACCATACTCCGATGGGCGCTCTAGCCATGCAGAGATCGCACAGGCGGCAATCGAGGCTGGCATCAATGGGGTGATCGTCACCGATCACAATGTGTGGGTCGAAGGCCCGCAGGGGTATTATGGCGAAGGGGATCGACGCGTGTTGATGTTGATAGGAGAAGAAGTCCACGACCAAACCCGCAACCCGCAGAAGAACCATTTGCTGATCCTTGGGGCGGAGAGAGAGCTGGCGATGTTTGCTAAGGACCCCCAACAATTGATCAATGCGGCCAAAGAGGCTGATGGCCTTACCTTTCTCGCTCACCCCGTTGATCCGGAATCCCGGGCTTTTGGGGAGAAAGACCTCTCCTGGGTGGATTGGGATGTTCGAGGCTACACGGGGATCGAATTATGGAATGCGATGTCGGAATTCAAGTCGCTTCTCCGGGGTAAGTTACCGGCGATTTTCCATGCTTTTCACCCGGCTTCGGTCGCCCATGGCCCTTTCGATGCTGCGCTCGGTATATGGGATGAGCTGCTCGGTCGAGGACAGCGCGTGGTGGCGATCGGCGGCTCGGATGCTCATGCCATGATCGGGCGATTGGGGCCTTTGAGGCGGGTGCTATTTCCCTACGAATTTCATTTCCGGGCGGTGAACACCCATATTTACACTCCAGAGCCTTTCAGCGGAGACGCGGTCAACGATCGTCGTCTGGTATTGGATGCGCTGCGCCAGGGGCATGCTTTCATCGGCTATGATTTGCCGGCATCCACGCGCGGCTTTCGTTTCACCGCTCAAGGGCTGGGATCCGATGCCTGGGCGGGCGACGAGATCTCCGCAGCGAGCGGCGTGACCCTACAGATCAAACTGCCCATCCGAACCGAGTGCCGCTTGCTCAAGGATGGCGAAGTCATCAAGACCTGGCGCGAGCGCGAGGCCTGCACCCATATCACTACCGAACCGGGAATATATCGGGTGGAAGCCTTTCTGTTCTTCTGGGGAAAGCGCAGGGGCTGGATATACAGCAACCCGATTTATGTTTGTTGATCTATGGCTGCCAAACCGCGTTCTCTGCGTGTCGAAGGAATTGTTTTGCGCCACCGCCCGTGGGGGGAGGCGGATCGCCTTTTGAGCATCTACACACGCGAGCTGGGCAAAATTCAAGCCATTGCCAAGGGGGTTCGCAAACCGCGTTCGCGTAAAGCCGGCCACGTGGAGCCTTTTACGCGCTCGAGCCTGCTGCTGGCGCGCGGGCGGAGTTTCTATATTCTCACACAGGCGGAGGCCATCGCGCTTCACATCGCCCTTCGCGAGGATTTGGTTTCGATTGGATACGCTTCCTATATTATCGAGTTACTGGATCGCTTCACTTTCGACGAAGAGGAGAACCGCGCCCTCTACCGGCTGCTTGGCAATTCTCTGACGCGCTTGAACCGAGGGGATGATCCTGAAATCGTGATTCATTATTACGAAATCCGTTTGTTGGATCAGGTTGGGTTTCGACCTAAACTGTTCAGCTGTGGGGGCTGTGAGGGGGAGATCCGGCCCGAAGATCAATTTTTCTCTGCCGCGGGAGGAGGCGTGCTCTGCCCGAAATGCGGGGGGACTGTTCCCGAGGCCTATCCTGTTTCCATGCAAGCGCTCAAATATTTGCGCCATTTCCAGCGCAGCAGTTATCAAGATGCCGTGCGCGCGAACATCGAACCTGCGATCATGGCCGAAATCGAACGCCTGATGAATTATTACCTGACTTATCTATTGGAAAGGGGTTTGAATTCGCCCTCCTTCTTGAGACGAGTGCGAAAGGACAAACAGTGAGTCCACTGAAAAAACCATGAAAGATGGGTCCGATGCGGCCTGCGCGCCGAAGGCGATCCGACTCCGGTTATAACCTGAGAATTCATTCTCAGCCGGGATCGGCTGAGTAGTTACCAATACATAAAGGCATATCTTTCGGCGGAAAAATGTTGAATAGTTGTACATGTTTAGAGGGAGGTTGGACTGAAGGGAGAGAACTATATTGTATAGCTGGATATTATGCTTGCAATCGGGGGTGTTGTAAGGTGGGGAATGTGACAGCGCCGGCGGCGCCGATTGCGGGGAAGGAGATGTGCTAGGCGATGGCTGTCGCCAGGTTGGCGCGGGGGGATGCAGACGCCGATGCTGATACCACCGCTGACAAGATGGCGAGGAGGGTGTTTGGCCTCATTGCGATTCGTCCCCAGTTGTACTAAAATTATTCGTACTAATGACAACAAAAATCGAACTTCTCCTGTCATCTGCCCCTCAGACGACCTTTACCATTGATGACTTGGCGGTGTTGTGGAGCATGCCAGAGCGCTACAAACTTGTGCGGTTGGTGAACTATTATGTCCGCACAGGCCGCCTGTATAGTATCCGGCGCGGTGTGTACACACTCAAAGAAGACTATTCACCGCTCGAAGCGGCCATCAAACTCTCCCCGCCGGCGTATATCTCTAGCACTACTGCATTAGGTATTCATGGTGCATATTTCCAATACGAAAGCGATCTTCATGTTATGGCACGGAGTAGTAAGACCATCAGGCTTTCCTCGGGCCAGACGTTCGTCTACCATCGACTGAAAGATGAAATTTTACTCAATCGTCAGGGTGTAGAAAAGGTAGATAACTATTGGCTCGCTTCCTTGGAACGGGCAATCTGTGATACATCTTATCTGACGCCCAGTTTTGTCTTCGAACATCTTGAGCGTGTGGAAGTTGACGAATTGCGCCGGTTAGCCTCGATCTATGATAATCACGCGCTTGTAAAGCGCATTGAGGCTCTGTGCGCAGTAATCGAGGGGCAGAACATCAGAGAGGCGCACCATGCTTGATCGAGGGAAGCACGAAATCATCCTCAAAAATATTTTACGGGATATCTACCAACATCCGCAACTCCAAGCCCGACTTGCTTTCAAAGGCGGTTCTTGTCTATATCTGTTCTACGGGTTACCGCGCTTCTCGACTGATCTGGACTTCACACTGATCACGGAGGGTACGGACGAACAATTTTCTCCGCGAGCAATGAGCGAGATTCTTGGCGAATATTTGTTTCTTTCCGATGAGCGTCAGAAACAATTTACCTGGTTTTGGCTGGGGCACTATGAGGAAGGCATGCAAAACATCAAAGTGGAGATCAGCAGGCGTCAATATCCAGATCGGTTTGATATCCAGGATTTTTTGGGCGTAACTGTGCGTACACTCGATCTTGCCACAATGTTTGCTCACAAACTATGTGCGATCAGTGACCGTAGAAAATTAGTCAACCGTGATCTCTTCGATACCTGGTGGCTGTTGAAGAAAATGGTTCCCATTCGCGCGGAGATCATCGAAGCGCGCACCGGCAAGATGCTGCCGGATCATTTGGGTTATCTTCTGACATATATTCGTGAATCTGTTGACCGAAGGCATATCCTGGCCGGTTTGGGAGAATTGCTTTCACAATCACAAAAGGACTGGGCGCGCGATCACTTGTTGACCGAATTAATTGCCCAGCTCCAGATGCGTGTTGATATGGAGGGAAGATAAGAGTCCACTGAAAAAAAAACGAGAGATTGATCCTGTGCGGTAAATGGGGGTGCGCGCGGAGCACGCACCCCCATTTGCCGCACCGCCACTTCTGCGTCGCGTTTTTTTAATGGACTCAGATAAGCATTCTCGCTAAAAGCTGTTCCGGACTCTTTTGTTTCCCAGCGAAAACCGCCTTGGTTTCAGGTGGAAGGGGGCAATATTCATACCAACAGCGGCAGTCAGCCTTCAGCAAGCGGGGTGTTTTTGGGGGTGGGGATGTAACTGAAAAATCTCCCCTATCATGTATAATGACCACATGAGCGAACTTCCCCTGGAGATCGTCATCGGAAAATTGCTCCGTCAGCATGGGCTGCGCCTGGCGGTAGCCGAATCCTGCACGGGTGGGCTGCTGGGGCACCGTATCACCAATATCCCCGGCTCTTCCACTTACTATATGGGCAGTATCACAGCCTATGCCTACGAAGCCAAAGTGCGCCTGCTGGGCGTCGAGTGGGAAACGTTGGAAGAATATGGCGCCGTCAGTGAAGAAGTCGTCTTGCAGATGGCGCGCGGCGTCCGCAGGGCGCTGGCTGCGGATGTGGGTCTCTCGGTGAGCGGAATCGCCGGGCCAGGCGGGGGCACGCCGGAAAAGCCAGTCGGACTGACCTGGGTGGCTCTTAGCACGTACGATCACGACGAGGCCCGAAAGTTCGTTTGGGAAGGAGATCGGCTGTATAATAAAGAGAAGTCTGCCGAGGCCACGTTGCAGCTTTTGGCGGATTACCTCGAGGCAAAATTGCATGGAGCCAGTTGAAGTTACCGTGCGTTTCGACCCCCAGGGCAAGATGATTCCCTTGAGTTTCGTCTGGCAGCGCCGAACGTACCGGGTCGAATCCATTGGTCGTCAGTGGGAGGGGAAGGATGGACATCACATTCTAGTGATGACGCCAGAGAATCGCGCCCATCATTTGCTTTTTGTATCTGCCAAGGGTATCTGGCATCGTGTGAAGGGAAGCGATACGCCAACGCTTTCCATGGTTTAGGGATATTTCTGGCCCGGGGACGGGCTTTCATTCTTATTCGTGACCTACTGAGAATAAAGTCCTCTTGCATTTTCCTCGATACTTATGCTATATACTATTGTGCAATTGTTAGCTTTTCTAATCAGCAGCGTTTTCCTGCCATGTGAGCGCTCTGCTGCGTGCTTTGCGATGAATAAAATCTGACTTCGTCGGATCGAACGTGAAGGTAATTAGAAAAAAAGAAAATACTCGATTGAGTTATCAAAGGAGGTGGTACGGGAAGAACGAACAATAGAGTAATGTAAACAGACAAAACCGATTGCGCGAACAAATGAGGAGGTTCAAGATGAAGGTTTTATCTGCAATCGTCCTGGCTGCCATCTTACTGACGCTACCGGGCAGTAGCGTTTTGGCAGCGGCTGCATCTACCAACGGGATAGATACCCTGGTATTTTCGCCCGCTGACATCGGGGGGACAGCGATATATGGCGGTGGTTATTCTGGATACCCGACGTTTTCGATTGCCAGCGTCGTCAAAGGTACGTCGGTGACCATCGTGGGGCATAATTTCCCGCCCAATGATACCTTCTGGGTGCGTATGAACTGGATGGGCACCAAAGGCGTCTCCGGCGCGATCATGGAAACAGTCACCACGAATTCCAGCGGCGTACTCTCCGATACCACCTACCCCATCCCTGCTTTTCTGGCAGGCGAGTACAAGATTGCTATCCGTCTGATCAGCCCAATTACGGGGTACTATGCCTACAACTGGTTCTATAACAACACGGCGCCAGTGTCGTACCCGCCGGCCGGATACGTTAGCTACCCAACCTTCGCTATCTCGGCTGTGCAGCAAAATACGAACGTCACCATCTGGCCGAACAATTTCCCGCCGAATGATACTTTCTGGGTGCGGTTGAACTGGATGTACACCAAAGGCGTTGCTGGTGCGGTGATGCAGACGGTGACCACGGACGCTAACGGGGTCCTGAATGACACGACCTATCCGATCCCCGATTTCCTGAAGGGATCCTATAAGATCGCTATCCGCCTGGAAAGCCCTTATAGCGGGTATTACGCCTACAACTGGTTCTATAACAACGACGCGCCCTGACAGGCGTCCCTCGGGGTGGCTGCTCCTTAAGGGTCCACGCGCCCCCAGGAACCCCCGTCCGATGCTCCACTTAGAAGAGTGGGGTGCACCTTGCATATGCACCCCACTTTCCTTTATTTTTCCAATCTGGCTCGCTCCTGGTCGGCGACGGCGGGTTCCAGCTTCTTGAATAGAGGCCCAGGTTCCTGTAACGCCTGTCCTCCCTCGAGCTGACTTGGCTGCCACCTGCCGCAGGCCTTGTCGGCCCTGTAACGCAGGACAGTATGTTCGCCAAGGTCGTCAGCGCGGGTTTCGGTATATTGTTCACCAAAGAGCGGCTGGAGGTATCCAAAGTAGGTGTGTAGCTGTTCGCTGGAAAAGGGGATGAAGGGAGCGAAAAGCACCTTGAGCGAGTCGATCGCCCGCAGCGCGGTGTAGAGCGTGGTCCCGGCGGCATCCTTGTCGGTCTTGATCTCGAACCAGGGGGCGGCGGCGTCTAAGTATTTGTTGACCTCTTGGGCGAGGCGCATGGCTTCATTGAGGGCGGCGCGTAATTTGACCTCTTCGATCAGTTTGCCGATGTCGGTAAATCCGGCCTCGATCGAAGCCAGAATCTCTTCATCAGCGGGGCGGAGTTCGTTGGGGGTGGGAACGAGGCCATCCCAGTTCCTATCGGTGAAGGAGAGCACCCGGTTGGCCAGATTGCCCCAGGTGGCGACAAGTTCATTGTTGTTGCGGGCAATGAATTCATCCCAGTCCCAGTCGGTGTCGCGGCTTTCGGGCATGTTGATGGTCAGGTAGTAGCGCAAGGCATCGGGGTCGTAGCGGGTCAAGGCGTCGCGACCCCAGACCGCCCAGTTCTTGCTGCCGCTGATCTTTTTCTTCTCCAGGTTCATGAATTGATTGGCCGGCACATCATAGGGCAGGGTCAGAGTCTTGCCCGTTTCTTTGGCGAAGATTTCGATGAAGCGTTCGCCAGCTCCCATTAATTCGGCAGGCCAGAGGGCAGTGTGGAAGAAAATATTATCTTTGCCGATGAAGTAGAAAGCCTGCGCGTCGGGGTTGACCCACCACTCTTCCCAGGCCGGGGGCTCGCCATTGGCAGCCGCCCACTCGATGGCTGCGGAGAGATACCCGATGACCGCCTCGAACCAGACGTACAGACATTTCCCCTCCCAGCCCTCCACAGGCACAGGGATGCCCCAATCCAGGTCGCGGGTGATCGGGCGCGGTTTCAATCCCTCGCTCTCGATCTTGCGAAGCGATTCACCCAGGACGGTATCGCGCAAATAATGCTGGCGCTCCCTCAAGAAGTCGGCCACGTCAGGTTCGAGTTTGGAGAGATCCAGGTAGAAGTGTTCGGTATCGCGCAGTTCCAGAGCATCGCCGGTTTTGGCGCGCGGATCGATCAGTTTCTCCGGCTCGAGCACATTGCCGCAGTTGTCGCATTGGTCGGAGCGCGCGCCCTCCGCGCCGCAGAGATAGCAGGTCCCCTCTACGTAGCGGTCTGGCAAGAACTTGCCTGCTGATGGGGAATACCACTGGGGGCGAATTTCCGTATACAGAAAACTGTTATCCTTCAAAGCCTGGAAGATGCTCTGAGCAACCTTGAAATGATTCTCGGTGTGGGTTGTGGTAAACAAGTCATACGAAATGCCGAGTCCTTGAAACAATTCCAGGAATCCGTCATGGTAGGCTTTGTACACCTCTTCGACCGGTTTCCCTTCGGCGTCGGCGCGCAACGTGACCGGCGTGCCGTGGGAATCCGTGCCGCTGACCATCAGCACGTTGTTGCCCTTCAATCTATGGTAACGGGCTACGATATCTCCTGGGAGATATGAGCCGGTGATGTTGCCAACGTGTATCTCGGCGTTGGCATACGGCCAGGCGATGGCGATGAGAATGTTTTTCGACATGAGAGACCTCCTCGGAGAACTCCACGGAGAACACGAAGGGCACGAATTTTAATCATCCTGGTGTTCTTCATAAAGTAGTATTACAGCGCAAAGTCGGGAACATGGGTTTTATTTTGCCCGAACCATCCACGAATAGAGCCACGAACGCACGAATGTGCGCGCCCAATTTCGTGTATTCGTGAGAATTCGTGGACGGTGCACGATCACAATCATCAACCTTGCGCTGTAAATGGTCAATGACAAGAAAAAGGGCTGCCTGCCCGGCAGCCCATGTTCATGCTAAGAACCCGGAAAAACTAGCTCATTCTTCCCAGGCTGGTGGCTGCCAATGACCAGGCGCGGCGCATCATGCTCATCATAGTGAACATCGCTGACATAGCCTGGAAAGATTTCGACCTGATCATTTTGCGCGTATCCTTGTGAAAACGAGTCTATACTGAGCGGACTAGTTTGTCAATGTGCTTCGTCATTTAACATAGATTTTAACGCCGATGAGCGTGGATCGCCGCTCCCTATGATGCAATCACAGCTTTGATGGTTGCGGTTGACGCCGCACTCCGGACACAATCCCAGGCATTCGGGACGGCAGAGCGAATTGATGGGCACTTCCAGCAGCATGTAATCGCGCAGGATCGGGGCGAAGTCTATTTTGCCGTTGGCCGGCAGGACGAGATCGGTATCCTTATCGGCCTGGGAGGGCAACGTGAACAACTCGGAAAATCTGCTTTCCAGGGGTTGGTAAACGGCGTCCAAACAGCGACCGCAGGTCGCCTCGGTGATCGCGCTGAATTCGGCCTGGGCCAGCAGTCCATCGCTGGTGCGTGAGAAGGTGATCTCGCCAGATAAGTTGCTGAGGACGAAATCACCTTCCAGAACTATTTCCGGAAGCTCGAAGTCGAAGGTTCGGACATAACCGACTTCTTCGTGCGCGATGAAGCCCACATCGAGTAGAAGTAAATTTGCAGGTTTTGCCATGATGTCACCACCGGTATTGTTAAGGCTGATCGCATTATAGCATAATAAAAGATTCCCGAAAAAAGGGGCGTGGGGTTTGCGGAGCAAGTCGCACCCCCCTTTTTTCGGTATATGTCTTGTGGTATGCTCTTGAAGCTACTCTCATTTTTCGGAGGAATATATGCCAAAACTGCTCATCGGCACACGGAACCCGGGCAAGGTTGCAGAGTTCCGAGCTTTGCTCGCCGACCTGGATATCGAGCTGGTCTCGCTGGCTGACCTCGACCTCGATCTGGTTGTCCGCGAGGTTGGGGCGACCTACCAGGAAAACGCCGCCCTCAAAGCCAAAGCCTACGCCCTGGCCTCGGGCCTGACCGCCCTGGCGGACGATTCCGGCCTGGAAGTGGATGCTTTAGATGGCGCGCCCGGGTTGTACTCATCCCGTTACGCCCCTCAGGTTAACCCAACTGATGCGGATCGGCGCGCGCATTTGTTGAAGAATTTGGTCGAACACCCGCGTCCCTGGCCCGCTCGTTTTCGTTGTGTGGTTGCCCTGGCTACCCCCGGGGGTGATTGCCGCTTTTCGGAGGGCATCTGCCCCGGGGAGATCATCCCCGAGGAGCGCGGCGATTTTGGCTTCGGCTACGATCCTATCTTCCTGGTAGCCGGCACAGGCCGCACGATGGCCGAACTGCCCATGGACGAAAAGAACAGGCTCAGCCACCGCGCCCGGGCGGTGAAGGCAGCGGCGCCTCTTTTGAAGCGGATGTGTCGGTGATCGTCAGTTGATGTGTGATTAGTGCTGTACTGAGGAGATATACGCATGAGTTGCCCAAGCTAATCTCATCATGCCTGTACATTGCTTGACACTATTCCTCGTGGAATTTATAATACTTATAAATGTTATAAACCTTATAAGTTTATATGAGGTGTAGAGATGGAACGAAAGATTGGCGCTACCGAACTCCGCCAGCGCCTGACCGATGTGCTGCAAGCTGTGCGGGAAGATAGAACGGCCTATATCATCGAAACCTTTGAACGCTCTCAGGCCGCTATAGTCAACCTGGATGAGTACCGTCAATTTCAGCGCTATCGCGAGGAGCGGGAAGCTTTCTTCGATTGGCTTGAAACTACGTCTACCCAAAATGCCGAAGGAAACCAGGGCTTGACGGACGCAGAAGTTCTAGGAATTATCGAGCAGGCGCGCCAGGAAGTGGCATCTGAAGTGGGGTGAAATATGCTCAGGGTGGTGATCGATACCTGTTCTCTGGTCAGCTATGTGTTGACGCGCGGCGATCTCATGCGCCGGGTGATCGCGGCCTGGCGTGCAGAACAGTTCGTAGTGCTGTCGTCTGCTGAGACACGCGCTGAACTTGCTGCTGTATTGGCCAGGCCGAAGATCAAACGTCTGGCAGTGGCCCCCTTAGATGATCTTGTAAAGGGAATAGAATTTTTTACTATGCGCGTTCGCGGGGAGTTGAATTTATTGGGGGTTTGTCGCGACCCCAAGGACGATAAATTTCTGGCTTGTGCAGTTGAAGGTGATGCTCAACACTTGATAAGTAGTGATCGAGATTTGCTGGAGATGAAACGGTACCAGGATGTTACCATTCTCAATCCTGGTCAGTTTCTCCTTGCTCTAGAGCTGTATTCTCTGGAAGCTGAAGAGATAACTCGACGCTTCGATCGTGATACTCTGATTGGTATTCTAGAAACTGTTCCACTTGACCCGACCACATTGGCTATCGTGTCCTCAGTGATTGAATGATTCGATTGGTGATAAACGCTCGCCCTTTGAAGTAAATCAGAAACCCGGTTTCTTCGCGAAGAAACCGGGTTTCTTTCATGAATTCAGATATATGATGAGTCACGGCTCAGGCGTTACCTCGGTCACTGTGCTTTCAGGTGCGACTTCTTCCACAGCTGGGCTCGAAAGCGCCGCGGCCTCATCGGCGGTTTCGGGCATTCCCTCCAAAATCCAGCGTTCGAACATCTCGACATATTCGGCTTTGAGGTCTTTGCTTGGGGGCATAGGGCCGATCATCTCTTCGCCGGTTGCAGGGTCGAGGATCGACTCTCTGTACAGCGTCAGAATCAGGTAGCTGTTCTGAAGGTCGCCAGCGATGATATTCTTGTCGGCGTTGTTGCCTGTGGTGAGCATCTCCTGGTAGCTGCCCATCAGGTATTCGTTGTTCTCTTTGCCGGGGCGGTGGCAGGAGATGCAGTAGCGCTTGACGACCATGGAGATATGTACTTCGTAGGAGGGCGCTTCGCCTTCAGTCAGCGCGGGGATGCCAACGATGGCCTCCTCGGGGATTTCGGCGCGCTCGTCCCAGGTATAGCGCATGAAGGTCACGATCTTCTCGATCTCGTTGCGCGGCAACTCGCCGCCGTAGCCCAATCCATTGGGGGGCATGCCCAGGTCTTGCTGGCCGTAGTCAATGACGTTGAAGAGCGTCTCGTCGGTGCGAGTCCACATCTCGTCCTGGCTGTTGATGGGTTTCAGGATTACCCCCTCCAGCCCCTCCACGCCGACGACTTCGCCGCCCTCGCCGTCGGGCTGGTGGCATTCCACACAGTAGATGGAATACAAATCCTGACCCTGGATGACCTGCTCGGCGATGGAGCCTGCCAGGGCGACCTCCTCCACCTCGGGTGTAGTAACTACTGAACGAACAGTCAACCCCACGATGCCAAGGACGATCAACCCCATCACCATGAGGCCGATCTTGCGTTTCTTCCAATGGCGGTAGGGATTTCTATCCAGGAAGGGCAGGAAAAGCAAAATCAGGATGCCGATCCCCGGGATGAGAGTCGTCCCCACCCATTCCAATTGGCCGGGGATGAATTTCAGGAATTCGAACAGGAACAGGAAATACCACTCCGGGCGCGGGACGTAGTTCGAATCGAAGGGGTCCGCTTTGGGTTCCTGGGCGACGCCCACGAAGGCTGCCAACCCGATCACGAGCAGGAAGAGCGCAAAGGAGACGATCAGGTCTTTGTAGATGATATCGGGCCAGAACTTGACGCCTTTTTGTTTGGCTTGAAGGTATTTATCGTAGTATTTATTCTTTTGTTCTTCGTTCACAGCAATACTCCTCGAAGCCTGATTATTCGTCTTCCCCAGGGATATTCGAAATCCCCAGTTTTACGATGAGAACCATGTGAACCCCGAGCAATAGCACCACCCCCGCGGGCAGTATCCAGATGTGGGCAGAGAAGAAGCGCGCCAGGGTCAGCGCGCTGAGGTCCGTGCCGCCTCTCAACACCTTGAAAAGAAAATCGCCGAGAAAGGGCACAGTTCCGAAGATTTCTGTGGCGACGGTAGTAGCCCAGTAAGAGCGCTGATTCCAGGGCAGCAGGTAACCGGTTAAGCCCATGCCCAGCGTGAGTAGAAACAATAACACGCCGGTCATCCAGGTCATTTCGCGGGGGAATTTGTACGCCCCATAGAAGAAGGTGCGTAGCATGTGCAAGAACAGCGTGATTACCAGCAACGTGGCGCTCCAGTGGTGAATGCCCCGCACCAGCCAGCCGAAGGCAACCCCCTTCGTGATGTATTGAATGCTGTCGTAGGCTACAGCCGGCGAGGGCACGTAGTACATCGTCAGAAATACGCCGGTGAGGGCCTGGATGACGCACAGGAACAGGCTGGCGCTGCCCAACGTAAACCACCAATTCACCTTGGGGATTTTTCGATCCAGGACTGTCGAGTAGAATGCCTCGAGGCCGAGGCGCTCATCGAACCAAGCGAAAACTTTTCCAGCCATGATTACTCTCCCGTCAGGTGAATGAGGATATTGCCCTCTTCGATCTTGAATTCGTAGCGATCCATGGGGCGAGGGGGCGGGCCATAGAGGATGGCGCCGTTGATGTCGAATCTGGCGTCGTGACAGGGGCAGAGAAATGCATGAGCATCTTCGTCCCACTTTACCCGACAGCTCAGATGGGTGCAGACGTTGGAATACACTTTCAATTCGCTCTCGGTTTTTCGTAGCACATAGGCGCCGTAGCTGCTGGTGGTTCGCTCCCAGCCGTTGACTTTGGAGCGCGTGAAGGAGAAGAGTGTTGGCGTCCCAATGGGATATCCATCGAAGGCGCCCAGGGAAATCCAATCATCCAGCTCCTGGGTTTTCAGGGCAGGGGAGACGATGAAGCCGATGATGGGCAAGCCAACCATTGCCCCCATGATGGACCCCAAGAAAGTCATCACGATCTTCGTGAAGTCGCGGCGACTGAGATTGGGGGAAGTGGTTTTCTTTACCATGCGTACCTCCCGAAAACAAATATCATCTCAAAAAGGGGTGTGCGCAGGGTGGCGCTGCGACCCTGCGCACACCCCTTTTTGAGTCTATCTCTATCCGATGGGTCAACAATTCCTCAGATAAGTATGAGTCCACTGAAAAAACTACGTGTAGAGGATTCGGGGCGGCATATATGGGGGTGCGTGCGCAGCACGCACCCCCATATATGCCGCCCCGCCACCTCGTTCAGGAGTTTTTTCAGTGAACTCAAGTATTATAAAACAGGAGCTTGGGAAATGTTGAGGATACCTGGAACTAACAAAGCATGTATTCTGTCACTTAATCGAGATGCGACTATTTGTGATAATATGCTTTACGCGAGTTGCTGCGAGTATGGCGTATAATAATCGAACCTCCCGAAGGTTCGTTTTTACGATCGTTGGTTTCTCGCAGGCGACCTTCGGGAGGTTTATCCTGGCAAGAGGAGAGGAGGCTCTCTATGACGCTGGACAGGAAGGTATCTTTTTTCGAAGGGCTGAGATATAAAGGAGGGGGTCCGATGCTGGCCTGGATCCTTCATCGCATCACAGGGCTGGGCATGATCGTTTTCGTCAGCCTGCATGTCATCAGTTCGTTCTTCACCCAGGAAATGGGCAGCGATTGGGCGATCGCCATCAACACCGTATACGAATCGATTTATTTTCAATTCTTCATCGTCTTCTGTGTTCTCTACCACGGCATCAACGGTATACGAATCATCATCCTGGATTTGTGGCCGAGGATGCTGCAATACCAAAAGGAGATGACCTGGCTGCAGTGGCTGGTTTTCGTCCCCATCTATGGCCTGACTATCTTCATCATGATCCAGAAGTTGATCACTGGCGGCTAGCCGACGGGAGGATATCGTATGCAAACCAGAAAAATTCCTCATCCTGGGTGGAATCTCGAGTACCTGATGTTCTTGTTCACGCGCCTTTCGGGGCTGGCTTTCTTTCTTCTAGCGATCATCGGCGTCATGGCGGCCTTGCTCATGGGGGCGCGTTACCAGATGGACCTGGGAACCCTGATGCGCTGGACATTCTTCCCCAATCCCAACCACGTCCTCGATAGCGATATCCCCGACGTGACCTTTGGGTGGGACAATGGGTTCTGGCAGATCATGCAGTTCCTGATCATCTTCTTCGGGGGGACGCACGGGCTGAACGGTTTGCGCGTGGTTCTGGAAGATTATGTTCATCGTCCCTTTTGGCAGATCGTAATCAAGTTGCTCATCTTCGTGCTGTGGATCTTCATGATCCTGGTAGCCGTTTTCGTGGTTCTGGGTTCTTGAGGCCATCGGAGGGTTATTCTATGAAAACGCATCAATACGAAGTCCTGATCGTTGGGGCTGGCGGCGCTGGACTGATGGCGGCTTTATACGCCTCCAGGAGCGCCAGCACCGCGGTGCTCAGCAAACTCTACCCCACGCGTTCCCACACCGGCACAGCCCAGGGGGGCGTAGGCGCGGCTCTGGGGAACCTGGAAGAGGACCGACCAGAGTGGCACACCTTCGATTCGGTCAAAGGCAGCGATTATCTGGGAGACCAGGACGCCATCGAGTTCATGTGCGAGGCGGCCCCGCAGGTGATCTACGAACTGGAGCATATGGGACTGCCTTTCTCGCGCAACCCCGATGGCACCATCGCACAACGGCCATTCGGCGGACATACCAATAACGTCACTGGCAAACCGGTCACCCGGGCCTGTTACGCCGCCGACCGCACCGGCCATATGATCTTGCAGACTCTCTATCAGCAGTGCATCAAGAACAAGGTCACCTTTTTCGATGAGTTCCATGTAGTTGATCTGATCACGGTGAACGGTTCGGTTGCTGGCGTGGTTGCTCTCGAGCTGGCGACCGGCGAAATGCATGTCTTCCATGCCAAAGCGGTGATCTTCGCAACCGGAGGACATGGCCGGGTGTGGGACGTTACTTCGAATGCCTATGCCTACACCGGGGATGGCGTTGCCATCACCTTACGGCGTGGCGTCCCCGCCGAGGATATGGAGTTCTTCCAGTTCCACCCTACCGGCATCTACCGTCTGGGCATTCTGATCACCGAGGGCGTGCGCGGCGAGGGGGGCGTTCTGATCAATGATAAAGGCGAGCGTTTTATGGAGCGTTATGCTCCAAAGGTCAAAGACCTGGCCTCGCGCGATGTCATCAGCCGGGCTATGTATTTGGAGATGCAAGAGGGGCGCGGGGTTGGAGGAAAACGTTACCTCTATCTGGATGTCAGGCCAGAAACGGTCAACAAGTATGCCGCCCTGGATAACCGCACCCGCCCAGATGGTTCTCCCTTCCGCGTGACGGGAGAAGAGATCCTGGCCAAACTGCCAGACATCATTGATTTCTGTCATGTCTACCTGGGCGTTGACCCGGTAACCCAACCCATGCCGGTGCAACAGACTGCCCATTACGCCATGGGCGGCATCCCCACGAATGTCCACGCCGAAGTCTATCTCGATGAAAAAGGCGCCATCATGCCGGGCTTGTATGCTGCCGGAGAGGTGGCCTGCGTTTCGGTGCATGGCGCCAACCGGTTGGGAACGAACTCGCTACTGGATATCGTCGTCTTTGGCAAGGAAGCTGGTTTGAGGGCGGCGGAATTTTCTGGGGGCGCCTCCTTCCAACCCCTGCCTGGCGATGCAGCAGATTTCGCCCGTGAACAATTCGCCCGCTTGCGGGACGGCAGCGGAACCGAAAAAGCCGCCGACATCGCCAGGGAGATGAAAACCGTCATGGACGATCATGTCGGCGTCTTCCGCGTGAAGGATGGTATGCAGCAGGCCCTCGATAAAATCCGCCTGTTGAAGGAACGCTATAAAGAGGTGCGCGCAGGCGATCAGGGAAGCGCTTTCAATACCGATATGCTCAACATCTGGGAGTTGAGCAACCTCCTGGATCTGGCGGAGGTGACTACGGTTTCGGCGTTAGCGCGTGAAGAAAGCCGCGGCGGCCACGCCCGTGATGATTTCCCTCAGCGTGACGATAAGAAATGGTTGAAGCACACCATGGCCTGGATGCGCGAAGGCGATGTCAAGTTGCGTTATAAGCCGGTCACGATCACGAAATACCAGCCGAAGGAGCGGGTGTACTAGGAGAGAACCATGAAGGTGACGCTAAAAATCTTCCGCTATAACCCTGAGACAGATATGAAACCTCACTACGATAGGTTCGTCGTCGAGGCCGAAGCCACCGACCGTATTCTCGATTTACTGGAGTCGATCAAAAATTACCAGGATGGGACGCTCTCCTATCGCCGCTCGTGCGCCCACGGTATTTGTGGTTCCGACGCCATGCGCATCAACGGCGTCAATCGTCTGGCTTGCAAGGCGCTGGTCAAAGATGTGGGGAATAAGGTCACCGTCGAACCCATTCTAGGTTTACCGGTCGAGAAAGACCTGATCGTGGATATGGAGCCTTTCTTCGATCACTACCGTTCGGTGATGCCGTATTTCGTCGGGGGCGAGGAGAATCCAAAGAAAGAACAGATGCAAAGCCCCGAGGATCGTGAGCGCTTCGACGACACTACTAAGTGTATCCTGTGCGCGGCCTGTACGACTTCATGCCCTTCGTTTTGGGCGAGCGGCGAGTACATCGGGCCGTCGGCAATGGTCAACGCCCATCGTTTCATCTTCGACAGCCGCGATCAGGCCGCGGCCGAACGGCTCAAGATTCTCAACGATCAATATGGCGTCTATCGCTGTCATACCATTTTCAACTGCACCGACGCCTGCCCGCGCGAGATCCAAATCACCAAGGCGATAGGCGAACTCAAGAAAGCAATCGTCACTGCTCGTTTGGATTAGAGAAAATCATACCCGATGGACCTACGCCAGGAATTCTTTCGTCCCCCAGACATCTTGATCGCCGATGACGATCGCTTCATTCGGGATTTATTGGCAATGTATCTGACAGATGCTGGCTGCAACGTGAGATCATGCGTCAATGGCGCGCAGGCCTGGGATTCCATCCGAGAGAGACATCCCGACCTGGTTTTGTTGGATATCCGTATGCCGCAGATGGATGGCCTGACGGTTTGCGGTAAGCTGAAGAACAATCCCGAAA
>Ga0194110_10003815_pt1 | contig 18532 bp, 19 predicted proteins | sample TA2Kig1200mmetaG_FD_146192 | JGI IMG/M metagenome (GOLD analysis project Ga0194110, IMG submission 146192) | Freshwater microbial communities from Lake Tanganyika, Tanzania - TA2015032 Kigoma Deep Cast 1200m | ecosystem: Environmental > Aquatic > Freshwater > Lake | place: Tanzania: Lake... | reverse complement strand
GTACTAATTGGACCTTAGGAGGGCAGCCTTATTCGCCAGGGAGCGGAAACACAGTGGTTGCTACCATTGCCAATCTGGGCACCTATCAAGTAGGTGTAAGGGAAACCTGGCCAAGTGGATTATTTTGTGCTGCACAGTCTTCCAGCGTAACCATTAGTGCAACGGCCAGTGATCGGTTGTTTATTTTTCCATCGCCGAATAGTGGCAATTTTTCTGTCTCGTATTACAATGCAGGAGGGGTTGCCACAACCAGACAATTGGCCATTTTTGACAGTAAGGGCGCTCGTGTGTATCAAGAAGTTTTTCCCATAAGCGGACCATACACTGTTTTGCCCATTGATCTACAACACGTGGCAAGGGGAATTTACTTTGTGATAATCGGAGACGCTTCCGGCAAAAAACTAATTGAGGGAAAAGTGCATCTTAGATAAATTGGTCAGGACCAATTATTCTTTGCGCGAATAAACCTGGTCGCCAAATACCAGTGTTTCGCCTTCCACTTTTACGATTATAGTTTCTGTGTTTTTGTCGACCTGTAAAACAAGTAGATCGCCGCTGAGCTTCCAGCTGGCAGTTCCCGCTTGCCCGTTCTTTACCGTTTTTACATTGCCATCAGCAGAAAAAGTATAAACCGTAGCGCCATCTGCTGAGGTCCAGCTTCCCTCTTCTTCCAACTGTTCGCGAATTGCTTTTTCTTTTTCCTCTGTGGGTAAGGCTGCCCAGCTGTCTTTTTGAGGAGCCGCAGCGGTATCCACAGTAGTAGTACTGTCGGTTGTTTCTTGGTTGGTACCCCCTTGATTACAGGCAATAAAAACTGAAAAAGTTAGTGTTGCAAGCAAAATTTTTCTTTTCATATTTTTTTATTTTATGGTTTTATTATACTCCTAAAGTTAGTTAAAGAAATGACGTGAATTAGGCTTACCCAAAAGTCTCGTCTAAGTTATGTTCTTCATTTATTACCAATGGATTGTCCACTTTCTTCAGTAAAACCAAAACTATAAAAATACCTATTGCAGAAAGCACCGCCCATAAGAAACCAACAATAGGGACCAATAATGCCGTATATAACATAAGTGCATTATGCCAAGTACTTTTCATTGCAAACACTTCTTGTATTTCGGCTTTTTTAATCATGCCGCTTGCTACATATAACAATATACCTCCTATGCAGGCCATTGGTACCTGTTCCAGGTAGGTAGCTAAAAATGCAGCCAGTAATAACTTAAAGGTAAATTTTGCTATACCTGACAATGGCGATACCGCACCCAGCTTAATATTTACCGCCGTACGCGCTAATGCGCCTGTGTGTGGAAAGCCATTCAATAATGGGGTAAAAATATTAACCATACCTTGACCCCAAAGCTCTTTGTTTGGATTAAATGGGATGCCGGTATTCTTTGCTAATCTATCTGCCATACGGCTACACAATAAACTTTCTATGGCAGCTACAGTATAGATGGCAAAAGCAAAGTACAGCACATCTGCTAACACTGCACTATTAAAAGTAGGCACAACGGGTGGCGTTACAACCCAAAAGTCAGTAGGTATGCTGCCGTATTTATCTTTGATCAATACCAAGCCTTTATCTGCCCAAAAAGTTTTTGCTGCTATCCACCCAAAGCCCAAGCCTATTACCGGGGCTGGAATTAATTTGGAATAAGAAATGAGCATTTTACAAATGGCAAATGTGGCTAAGGCAACAATTGCTGCATATATATTTGCTTCGGGCAAATAATCGACTATCTTTTTTATCTGCTCAAAAAATCCATAGCCAATTTTATTCTTAAATCCAAAAATCTCTCCTGCCTGCGAAAAAGCAATTACAAAGGCAATGCCTATGGTAAAACCTACTACAATTGAATGGGGCACAAGCGCTACAAAACGACCCAGTTTAAATAATCCAGAAAGTAATAATAATATGCTGGCTACTATGGACACAAAAACTAAAAAACGATGATCATAGGTTACCATTATGCCTCCAATAATGGGTATGTAAGCAGCCGTTGGACCATACACTTGGTATTTGGACCCTCCAAATAAAGCGCCAAGCAATCCTGCCACAGCGCCACCTACTATCCCCTGTTCTGGCCTTAAACCCGAAGCCATAGCAAACCCCATGGCTAATGGTATGGCAACCATTGCTACAACTAGCCCTGCCATTAAATCTTTAAAAATATTTGAGCCAATATTGCCTTTTTTTAAATCTTCATATCGGCCATCATTAGGGGTTAAGTAAAACTTTAACGTAGAGAACAGACTGTTGTCCATAATAAATAGGATTGCGGTTGAGTTGCAAATGTGGACATAAAAAGTGATAAAAAATCATCAGTTGTGATTTTTTTAACTTAGTTGTACCGCTAATATGAAAGGACTTCTATTTCTGCTTATTGCTTTTGTAAGTTCAACAGCTGTTGCTCAAAAAGGCAGTTGGTCAATAACCTACACCCCAGCGTTAATAGAACTACCCAATATTCGTTATGGATTACAGTTGGGCGGCGCTTACCAGTTCAGCTCAAGAGTGCAGCTGTTGACCGAATTTACGGTTGCTACCGGAAAGCCTGATGAAGTTAGCATTATAGAAACCCGCTATTTTAGAATTAAGTCACCCTAAATTAAAGAAAAAAGGCCTCATTTACAACTTAGAGACTGGGGGTTAAGAGGGGTGCTGCACCATCTTTCTAAAGTGATCCTGGTTATGGATTTTTGAAATAAGTCAGGCCAAAATTTTAACAAAACAAATAATATGAAAAAAGTAAAGCTTTCTGATATTTCACTAATATTGCAATGCATTCCGAGTTCCTGCGGAGCAATTTCCTCAGGATGCCAACCGAGCGGCCGATGCCACGGTGGACAAAAAATGCGGACGAATCAAGTCAAAAAAGCGGGAAATCCCACTTAATTAATTCGTCGCAAACTCTGGAACGCAAAGTTCTTTAGATAGTTGCCGCCTGTGCGGCAATAAAATTTCATTGCATCAGGAATCCTTTTAGGATACCAACCGAGAGACATGACTCCACGGTGGTAAAAAGATGCGGGCCCGAGGATATGATGCGCCGCATACGCATTATACCCGACCTGATAGGGGAAGATAATTTGTTTGCCAATTTCCAGGATTCAATCAATTGGCTCGCTTTGCATAAAAAACAGGAACTGGTATGATAACACTCTTCGTCATCGTTTTTGTCCTGGGTTATGCAGCCATAGCGTTTGAGCACCCGGACAATTGGGCTGATCCCGGTCAGGGATGTGCCAGGTACCAATTTTTCAGTTCGTCCAGCGTGTTGGCCACTTTGGTATTGTCCGACCACCAATCATGGAACGTGAGTGGATAACTGATCAGTCGCCGGTCTACACCCAGCACGCCGAGACGGCTATGTAGGAAATTACTCTGATCGGGGTTGACGATCGGGTCGAGTGCTCCATGGAAAAAAATGGTGGCCGGTGAGCTGGCCGTGGCCTGATATTGCGGACTGCAGGATTTGTAACGCTGTTCCGACGCCGGGGTCACCGGCAGCAAGGGTATGCCGAGATACGTTGTCAGGACCGTTCCGTAGGCGATGTTGTTGTAGTAGGCCATGGAAAACAGGTCAGTCGGACCAGCCAGTGAGCCAACGGCTTTTATCTTACCGTTTCCGTTGCGGGTATAGCTCAGGGCCAGGGATAAATGCCCGCCAGCACTATGTCCGACCAGATACAGTTTTTGATTGCCGAATGTGTAATAATCGGCTTTTCGAAAACAGAATTGAATCGCACTGTCAAGATCGTCCAGCTGCATCTTGTAATTGTCCGGGTTGTTCGTCGTGAGCCGGTAATTCACATTGACAACGGCGAATCCGCGCTGCTTGAGTCCGGTCAACAAAAATTGCATTTCGGCCTTGTCGCCGGTGACCCAGCCGCCTCCGTGCACCACCAAGACCAAGGGCGTCTGTGCAGTTCGGTTGCCCGGTAAACCCAAATTCAGTTTTTGGGAGGGATCGTTGCCATAGGCCAGATCGTTCAGGAGGGTGTCAACCAGGGGAAAGGTAGGGTTCGGGGGCGGGGTATCTGGGCGACAGGCCCCCAGGTAAAGAACGAGCAGAACAAGCGGAAGAAGGCGGTTCATTCGAAACGATTGTACCTTAAAGTACGGTTGAGGAATACATAAAAATTAGTGGCGTTGAAGATATAAAAATTACGTTCAACGAAGAAGAAATGCAGGCAAAGTGGGAAAATATGTTTCAAAATTGGACCACACCAAAAGCTGCAAGTGCTACTCTTAAACTGTTTTATGAAAATAGAAACAACTTGCTTTCAAAAACCAGTTATGACTTCTTTTGAAAAACCAATAAAGAAGCAACAACTGGCAAAAACCGAATAAGGGGACAATTGCCTGAAGAAACAGTTGTTGCTTACAAGACAGGTTGGTCAGGGACACACAAAAAAACAGGTGTTACTGCGGTGGTTAACAATATAGGTATCTTTTTTTTGCCGAATGGTGAATACTTCATTATAAGTGTTTTTGTAAGCGAATCAAAAGAAGATTTTGATACCAACGAAAAAATTATAGCAGACATTACAAAAGCAACTTATGATTATTACACAGCGAGGGAAAAGTAGAAAAACTACCACTAACAGGGGTTTTGAGTCAGGCGGGGCTACCAAACTCTCGTGGATTGAAAAACTAACAAAAAGACAATTAAAAGTCTATCAAGGCCGTCAAATCAGCCCTAACTTCGTTAGAACCAACGGCAATCAAGTCTACTCACCTGGATTATTTTTAAAGCTAGCACCCATGAAACCGTTCACTTGCCTCTTATTACTGCTAAGCTCTATTAATTTAAATGCACAATGCGACGTTGACCAAAGGCCTGTTGTATTCATACACGGTTTTTTAGCATCTGGAGACACTTGGTCTAATGCAGTTAAGTTTTTTCAACAGAGCGGGTACTGCAAGAACAGGCTGTTTGCTTTTGATTGGAACAGTGTGGGCGGAAATGGAAAACAAAATGAACAATTGCTGGCGCAATTTATAGAACAAGTAAAAAAAGAAACAGGAGCGATACAGGTTGATTTCATTGGGCATTCGGCTGGAGGTGGACTGGCCAGAAGTTATCTCAAGGATAGTGTGCAAGCCAACAACATTGCGCACTATGTTCATATTGGTAGTCGCAAATGGACAGAACCCTACACCTGGTTTCCTAATGAGCGGTGTTTAAATATTTTCTCAACAGCGGACCGTGTAGCAGGAACGGCGGCCGGCCCTGTTGAAGGAGCAAAAAACCTTGCATTAAATGAGGAAGATCATTATCAAGTGGCAACCAGCATCAAGGCCCTTGCGGGTATTTTAAATTTTTTAGCCCCCACCAAAACAGCAGCAACTGAATTGCTGACAACAAAAAAGAAAGTAGAAATTTCGGGCAAAGCAGTATTGCTGGGCGACAATATGCCAATGAAAAATGCTTCTGTTACTATTTATATGATCAAAAGTAAAAATGGAAATCGTACACGTAAGCCTGCTATAAGCTTGTTAACTACTGAAAATGGAGCTTGGGGACCAGTCATATTACAGGCAGGCATGCCCTATGAAATTGAACTACTGCCTGGTGATACCAAGAAAAAAAAGATATCCTATTTTTTTAATTCCTTTGAGCAAGACAACTCACTTGTTTACCTGCGAGGATTTCCCGAAGGAAATCGGATTAGCAGCTTACTTGGAAAATTTCCAGAGGAAGAAAAACAATCAGCACTAGTACTCTATGCCGCTACGGGTGCATTGATTGGAGGGCGAGACTCTGTAACAGTCAATCGATTTCCAATTTGTAGTAAAGAGCTTACACCTGCCTCAAAAACTATAATCACAAGTTTCATTTTTGATGATGGAGATGGCGTCAGCTCAGGAAAAACACTGAAGCAATTTACGGTAGCGCCTTTTATTGGAGGCGTAGATCGTGTACTCCCGGCCGGGAAGGACAAAAAGCATCAGATTTACTATAATGGAAAACTTTTAACAGTCCCTGCATTGCCTTCAAAAGACCGAATTATCTTAGCAGTGCTAAATTAAATAGCTAAAACTGACTCCATAGCGTTACAGATGCCGTTCGATGATCTGCAGGCATAGCGTCAGGTTCTGGATAGTCCTCTGCTCTTCTTGTGCAATAAACAGCATTCGTCAGATTATTGAAGGCCCATTTTGATTTTTGCCCGTTTGCGTTGGGCTGTTTGAAGTTTCATGTTGAAATTCTAATTTTAGGATGAACTAATTAAGATGCTGCAGCCGCTTTTGGGTAAAAAAAGAGTGGATGCGTTATTGCCTGAAGTTATTCATGAAGTAATGGAGGTATTTTACAGGCCTGATACAGGTTTGGTTTTGGAGAACGTATATACTGATGGAAGTTTTTGCGATAGTTTTGAAGGGCGTTTATTAAATCCGGGACACGCCATTGAAGCCATGTGGTTTATAATGGATCTGGCAGTGCGAATGAATGATTCCTCCTTGGTCGTAAAAGCAAAGGATATCAATTGACAGGAGATCCAGCTTGCGCAGCGTGGTTTGAGAAAGTGCATCAATATACTTGGAAACATTTTTGAGATCCGGAGTATGGTGAATGGTTTGGGTATTTGAACAGGAGAGGTGAGGTATTGCTTTCTTTGAAAGGAGGCAAATGGAAAGGTTGTTTTCATATACCTCGTTCGCTCTATCAAATTTGGCATGTATTGAAAACTCCTATTAACGAAACATAGCAGTGCTGTGGTCATGCAAAAAAGGATAACATATTTCTTTCTCAGTATACTGTTTACAGGTAGCCAATTGCTGCATGCACAACGTGTACTTCATGTTGATGTGTTAGTGGTTGGCGGCGGTACTGCTGGAATTGCTGCAGGTATTCAAGCGGCCCGCTTACATGCTAAAACATTGGTAGTGGAAGAAACAACTTGGTTGGGTGGGATGCTTAGCGCGGCTGGTGTTTCTGCAACGGATGGTAATCACTTACTTCCTGCTGGTTTATGGGGTGAGTTCAGAGGGCGAATTTATAAGCATTATGGTGGTGCCTCGAAAGTGGCAACAGGTTGGGTGAGTAATACGCATTTTGAACCACACGTAGCCAATCAGATTTGGAAGGAGATGGCTGCTGCAGAAAAAAGTTTACGAGTTTTATTTCAGTATCAATTCAAAGACGCCATTGTACAAAAAAATGCACATGTTGCCGGTGCACGATTCAAAAACCTTGTTAATGGCGATCAGTTAGTTGTATATGCGGACCAAGTAGTTGATGCTACTGAGCTTGGGGATGTGATGGCCAGCGCGGCAGTACCCTTTGATTTAGGTATGGAGTCCAGTTCTTTAACGGGCGAAAATGTACAGGTCCCCGCTTCTAATGATATTATTCAGGACCTAACTTATGTGGCCATCTTAAAGGACTATGGCCAGGGTGTTGATTGCACCATTGCCAAACCAGCCGGATATGATCCTACTGAATTTGACGGTTGCTGTCTTGATTTTTATAAGGATACTACTCGAATTAAACCTGGCGTTGATTGCGCCAAAATGATTACTTATGCTAAGTTGCCTGGCAATAAGTACATGTTAAACTGGCCAGGTTATGGGAATGATATTTATTTAAATCTGGTTCAACTAACGCCGGAGGAGCGGGCCAAAGAATTAGTAAAAGCAAAGCAGCAAACGCTTCGTTATATCTATTTTTTACAACAGCAGTTGGGTTATAAAAACTTGGGCCTGGCAGATGACGAGTTTCCTACTAAAGATCGTCTGGCTTTAATTCCTTACAATAGAGAGGGAAGAAGGTTAAGAGGTGTTGTTCGCTTTAAAGTGCAGGATATAAGTAAGCCATTTGATCAACGCTATCCCTTATATAGAACGGGCATAGCCGTAGGAGATTATCCCATTGATCATCATCATCGGAAAAATCCTGCTGCTCCTCAGCATCTTGAGTTTTATCCTATTCCATCTTTTACAATACCTATAGGAACTTTATTGCCTGCAATGCATACAGGGCTGGTGGTGGCTGAGAAAGGTATTAGTATTAGCAACCTGGTAAATGGAACAACACGTTTGCAACCTTGTGTATTATTGGTTGGACAGGCTGCAGGCGCATTGGCAGCCCTGGCTGTTCAAAATAAAAAAAAGGATGCACGATTGGTTCCTGTTCGTCAGGTACAATCCACTTTGCTACAACAAAAAGCTTACCTAATGCCCTACGCTGATGTAAGTAGCACTGATATTGGATTTGGTGCTATTCAACGCATTGGTGCCAGCGGCTTTTTAAGAGGTAAAGGACAGCCAAATGCGTGGGCAAATAGAACTTGGTTTGAACCGGATTCAACTATCTCAGTGTATCAATTTATTTCTCAATTACCGGCTTTTATACCAGCTAAAAATATGGACGGCCCTTCATTTACCAATCCACTTAGTAAGGGGATTGAACCAGCTAAAACTGAGGGCTTGCTTTCAATGGCTAGAGCTATTGAACTGATTGAGGCTATAGATAATTCTTTGTCCTTTCTGGCTCGTAAATATTACAGTAATAAGAATCAATCCATGCAGGAGTGGGTAAATGCTAATTGGGCTGGGTGGGGGCTTACTAACTTCCAGGCTGAACGCCCTGTGACCAAACGAGAGTTGGCCATATTATTGGACAAGATCATTGATCCGTTTGCTGTTTTAAAAATAGATCACTTCGGAAATTATTCTTCATCATAAAAATCGTAAATCAAAAACAAACATCTATTATGGAGAAAAGCAATCCTGTTTTGCTGGCTACTCACATTTTTTGTGGGTTTTGCTGAGACGCAACAAACGAAAATCTCCGGCAAGGTTACCGATGTCAACGGAAACGCCATCGAAGGTGTTTCTTAGGGAGCGTTGAGAATTACCTAACGGTGGAGTTAATGAATGAGGTAACCCTTAGGAGAAGCGGCTTAAGTATATCCCCGGAGGTGATATTGAAAAGATGCTAAAAAGTTCAGCGTGAGGTAGAAGGGCGAGGTGTAATAATTGATGATACTCACCCCTTCCGGTGAAGTCTTCCTCTAAAAACTGAAGCCTTTCCTCTTTTCAACCATTAATTCGCCACTATTTATGTAAAGGGTGTTTTATGACAGCACTTAACGTATTTGAATCATTTTTTTAATTGTCGTGCTATTGTCATTTATCAGAACTGCATAGTATATACCTGCCGGTACAGACGAAAAATCTGTATCGTATTTATAAATACCTTTCACCAGTAGTATATTATCTATTATTGTTTTCACCTTCTGACCGGTCGCATTAAAAATACCCAATGATACCTTTTCACTTCTTTTTAAATTTATTTGAATGCTTACTGCATTTTCGAACGGGTTAGGGTAAATGACGATATCGTTTTTATCACTTGTTAAATCAACTGCACCTGAAACAACTGAATAAATTGAGTCCCGCACTGCGGTGATTTTCGTAAATGAATTACCCCCATCAGTACTCTTATACAGGAAATATCCCTGAGCGCATGCCCAGACTATATTCGGACTGGATTCGGATATTTTTATATCCTGCATGTATTGACGTGGCTGGACATCGGACAAGTCATTGTCAGTATAAACAGTCTGTGTTGACTGAAACCCATTCGTTGTTCGGTTAATATTTTTTCCGCCTCACAGGAAAAATACGATGGAGGAATCGGAAGGGTGAATCTTAAATTCACCATAAAATTTTTTGTTTAAAGGAGTCCAGTTCATTCCCCCGTTTGATGATGCATATGCCCAATGTTCGGGGGAATTGTCTGTGGCAATAATATAATTATTGTTTTTTTTGAATACATCAAAATTGCCAATAACAACTCCCGGCGGGTTTATCACTGACCATGAATTGCCGTTGTCCAAACTTTTTATTAACCCCAAAGAAGATATACCCGCATCATGTGTATGCCAGGAAGTATAGATTACAGGTTGTGGCATTTTTGTATAAACAGCATTCCAGACAGCATTTGAATCAGCCAGCAGAGGTGTATTCAATTTTGTCCAGGAACTTCCGGCATTTGTACTTTTGTAAAAACCGCCTGTAAAAAATTGACCACCTGAAGCCGGCAGCGTAGATTTTAAACCCCCGATAGCGGCAAACAGTTCCTGTGAATTAGAGGGATTAACCAGTAAAAAAGTATTGTAAGTATTAGTAAACCCAACATTGCGTTGTTGCCAAGTTGATCCATTGTCATCACTTTTATATACACCTGCTGAGGCACTGGGATAAAGAATTCCGGTAGCAGGTCCCGGTCCATTAACTGTAGAAGCATAAATAATAGAGGAAGTTGTTGGGTCTGCAGTAATATTAAAAATTTGAGAATACCCTGTTTGCATTGCAGTACATTTCAATCCTTGCCTCAACCGCCGCCATGTTTGTCCTCCGTCTGTAGATTTAAACATGCCATTAGCCTCTGTTCCTGAATATATAATATTGGGGTTATTGGGGTCAATCATAAGACTGTGAAACATGTTATCCTGGATATTTCCAGGTTGCCCCTTTAAGGCGCCATTGATTAGGTTTAAACAGGAATCTGTTTGGGCTAATAAATTACCCGGTGCAAAAATTAATGCGGTCAAAATTGTTATAATAAAGATGGTCGCTTTTTTCATAGTCATATTTCATGCTCTTATAACTGTATGATAATTCAATTAGAATTTCCAAAATTCAGAGTTCGCACTGTAGCAAACGGTTGCCGCATAACTTAAAAATATGCGAAAAATTTACCCTTTGCAAACTTTCGTTTTTTTAACTATTTATTTGTAATGCAATTGCCTAATAAAATTGTTCATTACTATGAAACTTTCGCCAATACAATAACCGCACATTTCTAAAGGGAACAGTTTCGCTGCCAACCCTACAATTTTATCAAACTTACTTATCCTCTCAACTAGCAGTTTTTTCAAAATCCAGAATTACCCCATTGATACAATAGCGTAATCCCGTTGGTGGCGGGCCATCTTCAAAGACGTGTCCTAAATGGGCCTTGCATCGATTGCATTGAACCTCAACCCGGTTCATTCCATGGCTATTATCTTGAATATATAGTAAACTGCCTTTTCGAATAGGTTCAAAAAAACTAGGCCATCCACAGCCACTTTCAAACTTGGTATCACTTTTAAAAAGTGGGTTACCACAAGCTTTGCAGTAATAGGTGCCAACTTCCTTAGCGTGTTCAATGGGGCTGGTCCAGGGTCTTTCAGTCCCTTTTTCTCTGGCTATGTAATAGACTTCAGGCGAGAGTATTTTTTTCCATTCGTTCTCAGATAGTTTTACCTCATTACTGTCTGTTCGGGAGTAAATTGGATTATTGTTTTGATCAGATTCCATACTGCGTGTTGGTTTTTGTGTTCTTGTATTGGGTTGTGCCTCACAGCCCTGAATCCAGAGCAGACCCGCTATAACACAGCTAAAGAAAAGAATTTTCATATGATTATAACAACACAAATGAAGGAAAGTTTCAATTAATGTAATTCAGTATTGCTAAAATTAAAAAATAGTTTTATCCACAACAAGATTTAGGATGCCAAAATTTTTACTTTTTCCCATTTAACTATTTACTTGGTTCCTCATTTTGTTTACTATCAGCTTTATTGACAGCATTTACCTCATACCAAGGAACCTCTTTCTTGGGTACTTCAATTTCACATATTGTATCGAGTTCTTCCTTTGAACTACTTTTTAAGTCGAGACTTTTTCTAACAAGATTTATAAGGTCTTTATTCGCTTCTTTTACCCCTCTTTTAACTGCTCCCTCCACGGTAGTCGTTAAAATTTTCCCCTCAACAGTTCCTATTTTGACAAACTCCGATTCATCAAAATTTCTTTGCCCCTGACCACTCCGGACTGAAATTCGGCTTGGCTGGCATCGTAGTCATCTCCAAAACCTGAGACAATAGTAAAACTGCCAATCCACTTGTCTTCAAAAACTGAAATTTTAGCCTGGTTTTAGAAAAACGAACAATTTACATCAAGTGTAGTCGATTTTGGAGTGAGGTAATTTGCTGAAAATTTCAGTTTTTTCTTTTTAGAGAAATATACCGTCCTCCAACTGTGGTAGTTAAAATTTTACCATCTACTGTACCAATTTTGACAAATCCTGACTCATCAAAAATTTCTTTACCTCTGACTACACCAGACTGAAATTCGGCTTGACTGGCATCGTAGTCATCTCCAAAACCTGAGACAATAGTAAAACTGCCAATCCAATTGTCTTCAAAAACTGAAATTTTACATTTCACGTCTGACCCGTCATAGATATATGTTCCGTGGACAGTTTCTTCTTCTTGCTCAGTTATTTCAACAGGAGCTGAAAAATTATTTTTTACATCATCGGCCTTGATTGCGGGGCTAGTTTGGGCTTGGGGCGGTTCAGTTTCTGGTAATTTTTTTTGATCTTGACAGCCAACAACTAAACCGGTCACAAGACAAGTTGTAAAAAAAAATTTTCGGTTTGAAGGATGCTTGAGTCTCATTGAAAAATTTTTTAGTTTTTATAGCATTGATAATCAATCAGATGAATCGTATATCTGTTATCTGGTTTTCTGACCTGAGGTGAAAAATTCTTGTTTTTTAATACTTCTTGAAAGGTAAAATATTTTTGATTCTTGGCGTCATTTAAACATAGCTTAAAATTTTTTTCTTTTATAGAGTCAGGGACTAAAAAATCTACTTTTCCATAATTTTTATGAGTGATCACAGAAAAAATTCACATCTAAGATTTACAGGACTGCAGGATATGAAAATTTTCAAGTAGTGTATATTTTGACTTCTACACTTTGGCCTACTTAATATCAAAAGTTAGTTTTATCTCAAGTGGTTCATTTATTGCCTGTTTTTGTAGGATACATTTTAGGGTATGAAAATTTTCGGTTTTTAGAGTCTGGTTGCCATAGGCTGCTTCCAAAAGATCAAAGCAGTTAAATTTTTTTGAGTCGGGGAGTAAATTGCTGAATGCTGTAAACTTGGTGCTGTCATTTAGCAGTATCAATTCAATAGTTTGGTTTTGAAAAAATTTTGGGCAAAAAAAAATTTCAGCTGCAGTTAGTCTTAATTTGACAAACCCCTGACCACGTTTGATTTGTGCTTCTCGGTTGGTATTATTAAGAAAAACTGTTATTATTTCCACACTCCTGAGTTGAAAGATGTAGTCAAGCACAAGACAAGGAATGCTGCAATTCTTGTCTCATGGGTTATTTCTTGGAAGGTAAATTTTTTTTGATTCTTAGCGTCATTAAAACATATCTTAAAATTTTCTTGTTTTATAGAGTGTTATAAAACCTTTTATCATATTGTCTTTCATAGTATTATAGGAAGTAAAATGTATCATTTGTGATCAAATTGTCTATTGATAAATACAAACCCGGCGTAAATAAACAACCACTCACGAAATTCATCGTAGATGGTTGATCTTAGTGGTGGGGATGGATGCTATCCGATGTTTACCGGTGGTAACAGGCAGTTGATATTTATGAATGCAACTTCAGGTTCCAGCGCCGCTGTATCCACGCAGATTCAATTTACTGTACCGGAAATGGCATCATTAATTTTGGCAGAGGGGGTGTTACCTATGAGATTCTGTCTATCACTTTTACTCGCATAAATTTACGTAATATTGGATCTGATAATAATTCTTGGTCTCAAAAGCTAAAGCCTTGATTTGTGTTTCGATCACTGGTAATTGTATGTAGTGCATGGATATTGATGGCTGCTTCCTGTGATAAGGACAAAACGCCAGCTCCTGCAATAGCACCAACTAATCTGGTACTGGTAACTACCGTTAGCACGGATAATAGTGGTACTGTTCAATTTAAAGCTACGGCTACTAACGCTGTTTCGTATGATTTTGATTTGGGAAATGGTGTCTTTAGAACTGCTGCCGATGGAAATCTAACCTATCGGTATACAGCATCTGGGTCCTATGACGTAAATGTAATTGCCAAAAGTACGGGGGGGCAAACAACTTCTTTGCGCAAAACAATTACAGTGGCTGTTGCTCGTTCTTTAGTGTGGTCGGATGAATTTGAAACACCTGGTGCACCTGATCCTGCTAAATGGGGTTTTGATATTGGTGCGGGAGGTTGGGGTAATGCCGAGTTACAATACTATACCAACAGATTAGCAAACGCTAGCATATCAAATGGCACGTTGAAAATTACGACCATCAGAGAAAGTTTCTCTGGTAGTTCATTTACTTCTGCACGTCTTTTATCTCGTGATAAATTTTCTTTCACATATGGACGGGTGGATGTTCGTGCAACGCTTCCGGTTGGTGCGGGTACCTGGCCTGCAATTTGGATGCTGGGAAATAATATAGGTACGGTTGGATGGCCGGCTTGCGGAGAAATTGATATCATGGAACATCGAGGGAATGATCCCAATCGCATTCATGGTGGTGTACATTACACAGGTAATTCAGGAGCTGGTGGTATTGGCGGCACGGTGCTTAGCACAAATGTTTCTACTGTTTTTAGAGTATACAGCATTGAATGGACAGATCAATTTATCAAGTTCATGGTGGATGATGCAGTCTATTTTACTTTTCCAAATGCTACTACGCTTCCATTTAATCTATCCTTCTTTCTTTTATTAAATGTTGCTATGGGTGGACATTTTGGAGGTGCTGTTGATCCTGCATTTTCCAGTTCTATCATGGAGATTGACTACGTGCGTGTTTATAATTAAATAAAATAGTGATTGTGAAACAATAATGTGGTTTGTGGAGTTTGATGCTAAATGACAGATTTAATATGAAACGATTTTTAATTTTATCGGTGGTTTTGTAGTAGGTGTTTTGGCTTCTTTTCCATTGCTTTAATTTTAATGTTAAATAAGGGAAACACTCTCTTAAAATTAGGACCTTTTAGTCCACTTTATGCTGACGATTTACAGCTGAGGAAAAAGAATAATAGCTAAATTAAAAGACATTTAAAATGAGTACACAAAAAATATAAACTTTAAAAAATATGACGCAAGTAAATACGATAAATTCTATTCAAAATTTAGTAATTCAGAATTATTAGAAATGGCACTTCAACATTGAATTGAAGAAAAAAAATTAGACCCACTTTGGTTTGATGACATACATTCCCGATTTTAGACTAAAGTTGCTATAATAGAGCCCCAAAACAAAATAAATAGAAAAAAAATGATTAGGCTCCATAAAAGAGCTGCAACAGAAAAATTCTTTCGAATGGGATCGCCATTATCAAGTGCCCATACAATTAATACAATTAAGTTGACAAGGGGGATAGAAAGTAACAAAAAATTTATTAGCCAATCTCCTACAGTTGGAATGGAGGCGGTAGGTTCACTAAAGGTAGATAAACTTTCAGTAGAAGAAGGGTGAACAGGCCGGCTACTTATTATTGCCTGATAATTACATTTAGGACAACTTTTTGCTTCGCTAGACATACTACTTCCACAATTTGTGCAAGAAATGATTGCCATATTTATTGATTTATTTGTTTCTCTGATAAAATATTATAACTATATGAAATTACTTTTCTTCTCTCGTTCAAAATAATAGACCATTCCGAATTAGTAAAAAACTCAGCATCAGTTGATTCTTCCTCTGAAGTCTCTGGCAAAATTCGTGTAGTATAAGTATCAGTATGAAAATTAATAAAATAATTATTATTCTCACCTCTTTTAGCTATAAAGCTAGACGGGTCGATAGTAGTTCTTATAGATCGAATTGTTTTTATATCATTTTCCAAAAGGACTAGTAAATCAGCTTTTGATATGTTTTTTCGACTTCCAAAAACTGGCGTTATAGGTTCAAAATATAATATGAAATCGTGTAAGTCTTTATCGGCGAATTTTTGATAAAATTCATTTAAAAAATTTAGAAGTTCGTCTCTTTCAGAACCTATTACTTGCGCTGCTGCTTTATTTCTTGCTTGCGAAATATATTGACTTGTAGGATGAGAGCTTATGTAATTTTCTAAAACATAAGAATCCTCACTTTTTTCGATTGCAAACCAATCAATTGAATCAATAATCGCCGAAGCTTTTTCCATATGTAATCCTTTAATAATGGTAACATTATTTAAGTAAGCTTGCATAGATGAAGGTGAAACGAATTTGTTTGCCTTTACCCACTCTGTACTATCATAATCCTTAATTTCTTTAAGCTTTTTGACTGCATCTGGTAGATATTTACTGTTTGGATTGTTTGATATATAATTTTCGATAGAAGGTATTGATCCATCCTGTAGTGCTTGCTGCCATTGTGATTTAATTCTATTAGACTCCGATAAAAACCAAATACTGCTAATCAACAGCATTACAGCTAATATTCCAACTGCTGTAAAAAGTATACGCTTCCTTTTTTTTAATTTGTCAATTCTTAAATTGACCTCTTCGTTAAGTTGTCTGATTTCATTATTCTCTGCTGAAAAAGGTAAAATTTGGCTTAGCATAGCTGCTGCCGCATTATAATCTTTCATTACAAGCATAGCACGAATTCTCTGTGCGATTGTTGAGACTGTTATACCAACTTGACGCTCAAACTCTGCTTTATACTCAGGATTATTATTTGATAATTTCAAAACCTCCTGAAGAGTTTGTAAAGCTTCAATCAAGGATTCTTTTTCAAATAAAGATTTTGCATCATTAAAAAGTGTGTGAGATCTGTCACGAATTTCTTTCTCTTTTTGTGCTAGTTTAATTTTTGCTTCAATTTCAACAAATCTTGGTGATGAAAAAACTGCAGACGCTGCATTGATTTCATTCATTGCAGCTTGAAGATTACCTAAAAGCAATTGCTCTTCTGCACGCGTTGCGCAGTCCTCGCCGTGCTTTATCAGATTATTGCCCATCTCAAATTTTTCAATTAGAAGTCGAATCTTAGGGTCATTTGAAGAACTTTGTTTATCCCTTATTCTCTTTTCAGCGTCAGCATAATGACCGAGATTATAGAGCTCTATAGCATCATAAAAAAAATAGTCTTCTATCTTTCCAATAATTTTCTTGTTGAGGGGGAAACCACAAGTTTCACAAACATCTATAACTTGATTTAAGTGTAGACATTCAGGACATATTCTAATCATATCATAGCTTTTTAATAGTTACTATTAATTTTTTTCATAAAAAATAAAACTCCCTACTTTTTATTCCAAGATATACTCTGCTTCAGCAGTTGCTCTTGGAAAATCAGACCCATTTAGTTCCTTTAATGCAAAAGGCCCATTGTTTTTACTAACCAGAATTCGCAAGATAAGTCTAAGGCGGGTTTCTGGTGATACACCATCCCACCCTTGTTTAGTTACTTTTAAAAATGCTTTAAAACCCTTTCCCACTGGGCCAATCGTTGTTTCAAAGGGCTGGTTGGATATATTACTAATAATAAGTTTCCATTTTCATTACTTATATCAACATTCAACCTACCGCCGGTGAGAGAGTATGAACTTTCAACCTCATATTTTACATAGTACACATCTTTAACCTGTGATCTTTCACAGCTTCCTAAGGATAAGCTTAAAAAGAAGATTACAAATATTTTTTTCAGCTGCAACATCTTAATTCATTCATCCTAAAATTAGAATTTCAACATGAAACTTCAAACAGCCCAACGAAAAAGGGCAAAAATTAAAATGGCCCTACAGGGTCCCTCTGGATCAGGTAAAACCTATTCTTCCCTGCTGATAGACAATGGTCTATGTAATGACTGGCCCAGGGTAGCAGTTATGCAAGACAAAAAAATATTTTACTGCGGACAAACACTCCACAACGACAGACAAAAGAGCTGCTGCCAACAAGGGCTTTGCGATTATGGCGGTTGCAGTGGTAATTGAAAGTTTCTGCAAGTAATTATCTTTGTGCTGCGGGGCAGTGAAGTAGTTTTAAATCCACCACAACGCAAAGACCAGAGCCGTTATGGGCAATTAAAAAAACGACACAACATGGGCATACAGACAAAAGAACCAACTTCTTTGCAGTTGGACAGGTCGTACAGACTGACAGTTACGCAATGACTTTTCCGACAGTCTTAAAATCGGACAACAAATTTTTAATAAACAACTAAAATTCAATTAAAATGGCAATAAGAAAAAGTAAAGAAGAAACCTTTTCAGTAAAGGGTAATACAGAAGAGTGGTTAACAAAAGCTGAACAAGCTCTTTACAAAGGGGGCTTTGCTAACGTTAAAACTAATAAACTTCTAAACCAATTGACAGGTGATTACAAAAAATTGACCGTTTGGGGTGAAATAATTGTAACACTTTTACCTGAAGGGGGAAACATTAAGATTAATGCAAAATCAACAGCAAATGCGGACAATATTTTTGCACTATTCAGTAGCCCTAATCAGAAGATATTAGACCAGTTTAAAAATAATTTCTAAATCAAAAAATAATCAAGATGAAGAAAATTCTATACAGTCTTATCATTTCCGTTCTACTTGTTTCTTGTAATATGTATGTGTAAATCGTCAGCATAAAGTGGGCTAAAATCAAACAAAAAAAGCGCAACTAACTGATAATCAGTTAATTACGCTTCGTTTTAGCGGAGACTGAGGGATTGTAACCTACCCCTTTT
>Ga0194110_10003807_pt1 | contig 18546 bp, 16 predicted proteins | sample TA2Kig1200mmetaG_FD_146192 | JGI IMG/M metagenome (GOLD analysis project Ga0194110, IMG submission 146192) | Freshwater microbial communities from Lake Tanganyika, Tanzania - TA2015032 Kigoma Deep Cast 1200m | ecosystem: Environmental > Aquatic > Freshwater > Lake | place: Tanzania: Lake... | reverse complement strand
TCAATTTCATTGGTTACATCTCCTTGAACATCGGTTTGCCCCCTGCCCATGCTTACCTCATACACCAAAAATTGTAGCACAACAACCACCACCTGTCAAGACCAGAGGAAGCCGGGCCAGGGCCCTGTCAAAGTCATTTTGGGAGTCATTGCGAGTCCCCAATAGCTTGCCCTGAGGAACGAAGGGACGCGGCGGCGTCATTCCTGAAAGCAGAAACTGGCATGTATTGTCATGCTGAGCGCAGCGAAGCATCTCCTCCCATGTGGGGGTGAGACTCTTCGCTGCGCTCAGAGTGACAGTCTAATGCTGCCAGTTTCTGAGTAGTCCCCAATAGCTTGCCCTGAGGAACGAAGGGACGCGGCGGCGTCATTCCTGAGGACAGAAACCTGGGCGAGGTTCGTAGTAGCGACTTCCCCGAAACGGGGGCCGCCTCGGCCAGTCGCCGTTGCTGCCAACAAACGACTAAAGTCGTTACTACGAGCCAAGTTTCGGAGCAGCGCAGAAGCCGCAGCCCTGAGCCGCAGCGAAGGGGAAGCAATCTCTTTGTTGCGCTATGAGGGAGATTGCCTCGTATGACTAGGTGGGTGAAGCCAAGGAAGTACTGATCGCCGCCGCCCACGGTGAACCAGACCCAGTCCCAGACGAGAATGAACGCCCCTACGACGAGGGCCACCATGCCGCCGATGTTCAGTAGCTGGTCGAAGTCGCTCCGGCGGCCAGAAAGACGCAGGACCAGGTGAATGAACGCGGAGCCAAGGAGCCACTCGGCGGCAAGTACGAGAGGGGCAAGCCAGACCAAGTACCAGTAGTACTGCTCAGTGGGAAGGGCTGTGATGTACGACGGCGTGGGGGGGACCAAACCCATGAGGGCGCGCGGTAGGTACAGGAGAAGGGCATCCATGGCGGCGCGCAGGAGCTGGCCGTAGAAGCCCCAGTGGGGCGCGCGTTTGGAGCGGAGTTGCTCCATCATTTGTTAGGCGCCGCCTCAACAAAGCGATCTCGCATCTCGATCGACAAGGCGCGCCATGTGCGACTAACGCCCCCGACCTGCAGGACCTGCCCGGTGATCCAATGCGCCTGATCGGAGGCCAAGAAGACCGCTGCGTTCGCCTATCCTATCTTCTGTTCTGAAATATGTTTCAGCAGAAAGACGGTCATCACAATACCAGCCAGGGCCATGCTCAGGAAGATGCCCAACTCGACCGGGCTGATGGGCACACCCACCCGCGCCATGTTTAGACCCATCAGACTGACGGCAATGCCGAGGGTCAGGAACTTCATCAGCCCAACGGAAGCCAGCAGGTAGCCCCAGGGTTGTCGGCGCAGCAGCAGAAGGCCAGAGAGGGCACAAACCGGGACGATGATGCCCAGATCCATGACCTGAATGAACATGCTGGTAGTATTTTCCAATGCCGGGACTGCGCCCGGCGCAAAAGTGGCAGCCACGCGTCCCAGCCAGGCCAGCGAGAGAAAGGCGGCGGCGAAGAACAAGAGTCCGGCTATCCAGCCGCGCGGCAGTTTTTCGGAGAATCGAGAGGGAAGCGTAGCGAGGTCAAACGACATCATCACCAGCACAAAGGCAAACAGGCTCAGGCTGAACAAGGCGACATAAACCAGGAAGAGGGCATTGTAGTGCGCGCCAAACGCCATCGTGATGTAGGTGTACAGGATGAAGCCGAGCGTGCCAGCCAGCATGATGCGTCCGCGCAGGGAGCCGCGCAAGGTCAGCCAAAACGAGAGCGCCAGCAGGGGTAGGCCGAGCACCAGCGCAATCAGGTCGTTGGCTTGCATCTGCGCCGCCATGCTGACCGTATCCCAGTAGTACAGGCCGCGGGCGTTGATGGTAACCTGCTCGCCGCGAAAGGTGGTCAGCGAGTAAGGCGTTCCTTCAGCCGGCCACACGCCCGCAAGAGCGGCGATCATAGTCAAGATAAAGATCAGGGGTACAAGCCATTTGAGAGCAGGATTCATCTTAGTTCTCCTGTTGTTGTTCCTGTGACACGCGCCATGGCCTGACGGTCGGTCGAAGTTCTGCGCCAGGGGATCCTCTCCGACTGTTGCGCCTAACTCATTATTATTATACGGAATCTCTCCGCATAACCACCAGGGGGTGTTTATGCCGCATTTTTTCCGTATAACCACCTTTCATTGTTGCGTTATACCGCATATTGGCGGTATAACATGCCGGCGGTTTTATGCGGAAACCACTCGACCTGTGGCGCCCGCACCCATAAACAAATTATACTCTAGAACCATTGTCCAGTCAAGGGCCGCCGGAGGAGGCGCAAATGGCAAGGTATGCCCCAAAGCCTGCCAGCATCTATACCCACGTTATGCAGCGTGGTGTCAGTACGCCATCTTCTCTCCGCCGCTGCCCCCCTGGCTGGGCCAGAATCCACTCAGTACACCATCTCCCCACGCACGAAGGCCGCCGTGCGCGGGTCGCCCGGCGCGGTGAAGAACTGGCTGGCCGCACTGACCTCCACCAGTCGCCCGTCCAGCAGCAGCCCGGCACGCTGCGCCAATCGCCTGGCCTGGAAGACGTTGTGCGTCACCAGCACGATGGTCGTCCCGCGCTGGCGATTGAGATCGGCGACGATGCGCTCAATGAGGCCCACGTTGTACGGATCGAGGTTCGCCGTGGGCTCGTCCAGGAGCAGCACCTCCGGCTCCAGGACGATGGCCCGCGCCAGGGCCACGCGCTGCATCTCGCCACCGGAGAGGGTGCGCGCCGGCGCCAACGCCAGGTGGCGCAGGGCGACCTGCTCCAGCGCCACCTGCACCCGCTGGGCGATGCGCTCGGCTCGGCGCAGGCGCAGACCGTAGGCCACGTTGTCAGCGACCGTCGTGTTGAGGAGCACCGGGCGCTGAAAGACCATGGCCAGGCGACGGCGCACAGATAGCAGGGTCGTCCCGTTGTTGCCCGTGGTGTAATCGCCAAAGCGAATCTGCCCCCTGGTCGGCGGCTCCAGGAAGTCCAGCAGGCGCAGCAGGGTGCTCTTGCCCGCCCCGCTGGGCCCCACCACCCCGAAGATCTCGCCCCGCAGAATCGCCAGCTCGTCTAGGTGCAGCACTTCCCGTTGGCCGTAGAGCTTGACCACGTCGGCAAGCTGGTAGATCGGCATGTTCACTCGAAGGCCCTCCCTTGCAGGCGCAGCATGGCCGTGTTGGCCAGGAAGGAGAGGCTCAGCAGGATGATCCCCAGGGTTATGGCCAGGTCGAAAGCCCCCTGGCGTGTCTCCAGGACGATAGCCGTGGTGAGCACCCGCGTCGAGCCGGCAATGTTGCCGCCCACCAGCATCACCGCCCCCACCTCGGAGATGATGCCGCCGAAGCCGGCGATGATGGAGACGACCACCCCCACCTTAGCCTCGCTGAGAATGGCCAGGGTGGTCTGCCAGGGGGTGGCCCCCAGCGAGAGTACCTGCTGCCGCAGGTTGGGATCCACACCCATGACGGCGGCCATGGTGAAGCCGGCCACCAGGGGGAAGGCGATGATGGTCTGGGCGACGATCATGGCCCTGGGGGTGAAGAGCCAGTCCAGGGAGCCGAGCGGCCCGCTGCGGGAGAGCAGCAGGTAGACGAAGAGGCCCACGACTACCGGCGGGAAGCCCATGCCCGTGTACAGCAGGGCGATGACCAGGCGCCGCCCGAGGAAGCGGGTCAGCCCCAGCCAGCTCCCCAGCGGGATGCCGATGACGGTGCTGATGAGCAGAGCCGTGCCGCTAACGCGCAGCGTTAGCGTGACGATCTCGACCAGCGCCGGATTGCTGAGGACGCGCAGGATAGTCTCTATGGCCTACCTCCTAACTCTATCGGTAATAAGCTGGGATTTGGTTTTGGACGCAGATGAACGCGGATTCACGCTGATTTTGATGTTGTTATCCCGCAACACTTGCGTTGTCTGCATAAATATTGTGAGCCATTGCGAGTCCCCAATGGCCTGCCCTGAGGAACGAAGGGACGCGGGGCGTCATTCCTGAGACCAGAAACTGGCATGTATTGTCATGCTGAGCGCAGCGAAGCATCTCAGCCCATGTGGGGGCGAGACTCTTCGCTGCGCTCAGAGTGACAGTCTAATGCTGCCAGTTTCTGAGTAGTCTCTGATGACGCCGCCGCGTCATTGGGGACTCGCAATGACAGCCATGAAGCTTGGTTGCGGCCAAAGACCGCGCTATGCTTGATCAGCGAAAATCTGCGTTGCTCAGCGTCCAATGGCGCATCTACTTGACGCTGGCCTTGTACTCGGCCGAATCGGGGTAGAACAGCGGCTGGCCGAACCTGGCCACGCCGTACTGGCCGATGAGCTTTTGCGTCTCGACTGAGGTGAGCCAGGCGCTGAACTTCTGGGCCAGGGCGAACTTGACGCTGGGATACCTGGCCGGGTTGACGGCGATGACGCCGTACGGGTTCAGGAGCGATTGGTCGCTGTTCTCCTTGATGCTCGCCCCGCCCACCAGCACGCTGAGATTAGGCAGCTTGTCCTTCATGGAAAGGTACGTCCCACGATCGGCCAGGGTGTACGCCCCCTTCTCGTTGGCGAAGATCAGCGTATCGCCCATGCCCTGCCCCAGCGACTTGTACCAGTCGCCCTTGGGCTCCAGGCCGGCCTGCTTCCAGAGTTCCTTCTCTTTGCTGTGCGTGCCCGAGTTATCGCCGCGGGAGGCAAAGGTCGCCTGCCTGTTGGCGATGGCCTGGAGAGCAGCGGCCGCCATGGTCATGCCCTTGAGGCCGGCCTGGTCTTGGGTCGGGCCGACGATGATGAAATCATTGTACATCACGTCGCGGCGGTCAACGCCCCAGCCATCGGCGACGAATTTATCCTCCTGCGCCCGGGCATGCACCAGCACCACGTCGGCATTGCCATCCTGGCCCAGCTTGAGCGCCTGCCCCGTGCCCACGGCCACAACTTTGACCTTGGCGTTGTTGGCCTTCTCGAAGACTGGCAGGATGGCCTCCAGCAACCCCGAGTCGGCGGTGCTGGTGGTGGTGGCCAGGGTCATCTCTTGCGGCGGCGGTAGGGGCGTGGGCGTGGCCGCTGGGGCCGCTGGGCCGCAGGCGCTGGCGATGAGCATCACCGCCAGGCCCAGCAGAAGACACTTCACTGTGAACTTCATGGGAATCTCTCCTTCTAGTTAGATTTTCCAGAAACCCGTTTTCTTGGAGAAAACGGGTTTCTGGCCTCGGGCTAGCCTCTCAGGCAGGGTCAGCGAATCTCGGCCATTACCTCGCCCAGGCGCGTCACGTCGTAGCCGCTGAGTGCAGCCGCGGCCTGGCGAAAATCGGCCTGCTGGATGACCTCTCGCAGGGCGCGCAGGCGTGGCGATTCGAACACGGCGCGGGTAATCGCCAGGTCAAAGCGCTCCTGGCCAAGAGGGATGAACCCCAGCCCCCAGGCCTGGGCCACGGCGCGCAGGCCCGGCCCCACGTCGGCCGTGCCGGCGGTGATGGCCGCGGCGACGGCGCTGTGGGTCGGTGCCTCGCGGTCGTAGCCGCGGATCGTCTGCGGGTCCAGGCCGGCCTGGCGCAGGCGATGGTACAGCAGCAGCCGCGTCCCCGAGCCACGCTGGCGATTGACGAAGCGCACGCCGGGGCGAGCCAGGTCGCGCAGGTCACGGATGCCCCGGGGGTTGCCCAGAGCGACCAGCAGCCCCTGCTCGCGGTAAGCCAGGTTCACCAGCACCACCGGCTCCTCCGGCAGAATGTGCCTGACGAAAGGGGTGTTGTACTCGCCGGAGTCCACGTCCAGGAGGTGAATGCCTGCCAGGTCGGCGCGCCTTTCCTGCAGGGCCAGCAGCCCGCCCAGGCTGCCCACCGGCTGGGCCGAGAAGTGCACCTCGGGGTGTTGGCGGGCCAGGAAGCGCGTCAGCAGGTCGAGCAGCGGGTCGTCGCTGCCGATGGCCAGGAGCTCGCCGGGGGCACGTCCTATTGGGGCGACGGCGCGGCTGGCGGGGATGACCGCGGCGCAGGATTGCAGCCAGGCCAGGGTAGCTTCCGTCTGGCGCAGGGCGGCCTCCGCCAGCAGCCAGCGGCCCACGTCGTGGGCGCTTTGGGCCGTCTGGCGCAGGAGGCGCTGCGCCTCGCCCTGCGCTTCCAGGGTGCGGCGGCGCTCGGCCAGCAGCTCGCCGGTCGCCGCGGCGTCCCTGGCCAGGCCGAGCCGCAGCTTGACCAGAAATTCGTCGCGGCCACGTTCGGCGGCGGCTTCAGGCTGGCGCAGCCAGCGCTGCAGCTCCTCCCGTCCGCCGGCGGTCAGGGTGTACACCTTGCGGTCGGGCCCCTGCTCGCCGGGCTCCCGGCGCGCCTGGACCCACCCGCGGCGCTGCATGGTGGCCAGCAAGCGGTAGAGCTGGCCGAAGTCCATGCGCCACGCCGGGCCGAACTCGTCTTCCAGCTCGCGCCGGAGCTCGTAGCCGTAGCGTTCGCCGCGCCCCAGCAGGCCGAGCAGGGCATGGGCAGCGGGCATGGTGCCTCCTCGTTGGCAAGGGGATTTTCCCAGGCCTGGGCGACAGGTTAGCAACCTGGCCTACGGTCTGTTCAATCCGGTGACTATAGGTAATGTCTATAGTAGCACACAAAAGAGGCCCTGTCAAGGGGGAGGAGAAGTGAGACGTGAAACGTGAAGCGTGAAACGTGAGGCGTGAGGCGTGAAACGTGATGCGTGATTTTCATGTTTCACGTTCCACGTTTTACGTTTCACTACCTCACCGGCAACACAAGCTGATCCGGATACGGCGACCCGGCAGCGGCGTCCAGGATTTGCTCGCCGTGCCAGGTCAGGAGCGAGGGGCCGGGCACGTAGTCCTGGCTCAGGAAGAAAGCCTTGCGCACGTCGGTGCAGACCAGGGCGCAGTTGGGCAGATTCTTGCCGGGATACACGGCCAGGCGCAGGGCCTCGACCTGATCGGCCGTGGTGCCTGGCGGCAACTCCACGGTGCCTCGCCGCCACCCCTGACTCTGGATGCGCAGGCTGTCCACGCCGTGATCGGACGAGTACCAGCGGTCGCTGCCGCGCAGCTTGACCTGGATGGCCAGCTTGGCGTCGCACGGCGCCCCGCCTGACGGGGCGCTCTTGAACTCCACGTACAGGTAATTGCGCGGGTCGCTCACCGCCCGCGTATCCGGGCTGGCGCTCTTCTCCGTCCACTCCGCAGCCTCGCGTTCCCACTCCTCGGCCATCACGCGGTACATCCAGGGGTGGCGATCCATCATCTCCTCACGCGCCGCATCGGGCAGGGGTTCGGCGGGCACCAGGGTAAAGCGATAGGGCGAGGTGCCGGTGTCAGCAAAAAGGTTGTTCTTGGTGACGTCTTTCAGCAGCGGGTGGCGGCCGTCTTTGGCGCCGCGAAAGATGACCGTGTTGTGATCCTTGTCCTGGAACTCCTCACGGGCCACGTTGCCCGCGGCGTCCAGCACCACCCGGTACACCCACTCGATGTCGGTCAGCCGTCCCCAGCGGGCCATGAGGCCATCGGCCGCGGTGCCGCTGTCCTCGTTGCTGAAGATGATCGTGTACTGGATGGCGGTGCCGGCCGGCTGCGGCGTGACCTCGTGGTACATGAAGAGGGGCACGTCGCTGTAGCGCGATTCATCGCGCCCGTAGAGGATGGGGGCGTGGGCCATGACCTGGTACAGGGGATCGCCAGGCGAGTAGAGGCGCACGGTCACCTCGTCCACACGCACCTCTTTGGCCTGCGCCGCCGATTTGCTCGGCTCCCGGTACACGGCCAGGCGATGCTGGCCCTTGCTCAGGCCGCCCAGGAGGGCTTCGTAGGTGAACGCAGTCTCGCCGCGGAAGAGCACCACGTCGGCTTTGTATTGGCCGTCCACGTGAATGGAGACTGTGGCCGCCTCGGCCCCCTGGCGCGCCCAGGAGGTGCCGGGGGCGCTGGCGCGCAGCGCCACGACCACCTCGCCAGCCTCGGTGACGACGATGTCCTGCGCCACCAGCGGAGCCCCGGCCAGCGGGGTACTCCCCGGCACTGGCGAGCCCGGGACTGGCGAGGCGGGCTTAGCCGTAGAGCAGGCCGCCAGCAGGAAGGATAACGACACCAGAGCAGCCAGGAAGCGAATGGTCATGCATGACCCCCATTCATGAGAGATGTTCGGAGTCCCCCTGTCTCCTTGTCTACTTGTTTACTTGTCTCCCCGTCCCCCTACAACTTGTCCGGCGTGTTGCTGCAGATCCCGTCCACGTCCAGGGTGCGCAGGAGGCGCAGTTCGCTGGGCCGCTCCTCGTGCCAGAGGACGATGCCCAACCCAGCCGCTCGCAGGGCGCCCAAAAGCTCGGGCGTCAGCAGCTTGTGCGGCTGGAGATGGCGGCTCTCCCAGCACAGGTGCACGTAATCGGCCTGGACGGCTTTGGTCAGGGCGATGAGTTGCTCCGCCGGATACACCGGCTCTACCAGCAGGGAGGTGGCGATCTCCGGCGCCAATTCCTTGACCTGCTGCACCAACAACGGCTGGAAAGACCCCACGATCACCTGCCGCCGTGCCGTGAAGCTATTGACCCGCAGAAGGTCCACTACCGGTCCCGGCGTGCCTTCCGCCTTGAGCTCAATGTACAGGCCGTTCTGGCCGCGCACCAGGTCAATGGCCTCCTGCAGCGTGGGGATCGGCTCGCCCTTGCCGGCGTCCAGGCGCTTGAGCTCGGCCAGGGTCAGGTCTTTGATCGCCCCTCGCCCATTGGTGGTCTTGTCCACGGTGGCGTTGTGCATGACGATGAGCTGGCCGTCCTTGCTCAGGTGCACGTCCAGCTCGCTCATGTCGGCGCCCAGCTCGATGGCGCGGCGAAAGGCGCGCAGGGTGTTCTCCGGCTCGTAGGCGGAAGCACCCCGGTGGGCGATGATCAGATAGCGGCGCGGTGCTGGCATCGCCGTGTCCTCCTGCGGCTCGTTGTCAGGAATGACCAAAGGTCGCAGCACCCAGGCGACAAGGCCCGCTGCCCCCAGGCTGGCCAGTCCCAGAAGGAAGCTTCGTCTGTTCATGATAGGCCATAAGCCAGCTAAACCTGGCAATGGGGAGACAAGGAGACAGGGGGACGAGGAGACTGCCGTGTCACCATGTCTCCTTGTCCCCCTGTCACTCTGGCACCCTGGCACCGTGTCCCCTTGTCTCCTGTTTGTGCTCTCCGTGTCTCTGTGCTGAGACAGCCCGACGCCACCCAATCCCAACCGGCAATCACAAGAGTGCCTGCTCGGTCTGCGGATCAAAGAGGTGCAGCTTGCTGCGGTCCAGGCGCACGCTTACCATCTGCCCGACCTCGCCGCGGAATGGCGACGGCATCAGCACCCGCAACTCGTTCTCATCAACTCGCAGCACCACCAGGTCTTCGCGCCCTAGTGGCTCGACCACGTACACCGTGGCCTTCAGGTCGCCTTCGGGCACAATCGCCAGGTGCTCTGGGCGGATGCCCAGGATCACGTTGGCCCCCATGTGGCTGCGGGCCACAACATCGCCCTGCTCCGCCGAGAGGGGCAAGCACAACCAGCCCGTGTCCAGGCAAACCGCGCCGTCCTTCCGCTCCAAGCGCATGGGCAGGAAGTTCATGGGCGGGGAGCCGATAAAGCCGGCGGTGAATAGCGTGCTGGGCCGGTTGTACAGCGTGTCTGGCGTATCGTAGGCCAGCAAGCGACCCTCGTGCATCACCGCTACCCGGTCGGCCATGGTCATGGCCTCCACTTGGTCGTGGGTTACGTAGACAGACGTAATGCCCAACTCCATTTGCAGCCGCTTGATCTCGCTGCGCATTCTCAGGCGCAGCTTGGCGTCCAGGTTGGAGAGGGGCTCATCGAACAACAGCAAATCCGGCTCTTTACCCAAGGCCCGCGCCAGGGCCACGCGCTGCTGCTGCCCGCCGGAGAGTTGCCCGGGGTGACGATCCAGCAGATTGCCAATCTGCAGGAGGTCGGCCACTTTCTTCACATTCTCCCGCATCTTGACCTGGGGCACCTTCTTCAGGATCATAGGGAAGGCGATATTCGCAAAGACCGTCATGTGGGGGTAGAGGGCATAGCTCTGGAAAACCATGCCGATATTGCGTTCCTTTGGTGGCAGAAAATTCACCACCCGTTCCCCAAATTTGATCGTGCCCGCCGTCGGCTGGTAGATGCCGGCGATCATTAATAGGGTGGTCGTCTTGCCACAACCCGACGGCCCCAGCAGGGCCACGAATTCGCCATCGCGGACCTCCAGGTTCACCTCATGGACGGCGATAACCTTGCCAAAATGCTTGCTTAAGTTCTCCAGAAGGACTTTCATGCTACTGCCCTCCCTTTGTGCCACCAGCATAGATGCTGAGGAGATACTCCTGCGTAAAGATGAAGAAGATCAACACGGGGATCATCTGGAATAGCCCCACGGCGGCGATGGCGCTATAGTTCATGGGCACCGTTTCCCCCATCAGCTTGTTGAGGTAAGCAGCGATGACGCTCTTGGTTTGCGCTGTCATGTAGGTGTAGGGGATGAGAAACGACCCCCAACCGGATATAAACGAGAAAATAGAAAGGGCCGCAATGCCAGGGCGAATCTGCGGCAGCACCACCTGCCACCAGGCCCGAAAGCGGCTGCAGCCGTCAATCAAGGCCGCCCGTTCCATGTCCCACGAGACCATGTCGAAGAAGCCCTTCATCAGCCAGACGCCCAAGGGCAACTGCAGCGCCACACTCACCAGGATGACACCCCCCAAGGTGTTGTAGCCAAAACCACCAATGAAGGGGAGGCCCTTCCCTAGCAGGGGCACCGCGGAGATCCAGCGCAAGACAAAATAGATCGAGATCAAGAGGGTCACACTGGGAAAGGCGTGCAGGATCAGGGTCATGGCCAGAAATCCTTGCCGGCCCGGGAAGCGAATGCGGGACAGGGCATAGCCGGCCATGGCCGAAATCAGCACCACGCCCACGGCCAGACCCACGGCCAGGATAAATGTGTTCAGGGTGACGGGCCAGATATCCTTGTCGGTCACCAGGAACTTCCAGTTTTCCAGTGTCAGACCGCCAAAGTTGCCTTTGGTATCCACCGGGAGCAGGCCATAGGTTCGGCGTGAGAAGGTGGAGATGACGAGCCAGACGAACCCCAGTACCACGGGCAGCGTAAGAATGGTCAATAAGATCAAGGGAATCGCCTCAGAAATCCTCTGCCGGATAGTCATAGCATCCTCCTACAACATCTCAATCTTGGGCTCTTGCAGAAGCTGTCCGAAGCGGAAGTAGCGCATGTAGATCACGGCCATGATAATGCCAATGACCACCAGAACCGCCGCCAGGGCCGAGCCAAACCCCCACTGAAAGTTGCCCCAGTAGTTGGAGAGAGCCCGGTGATAGGACCAGAGGGCCCATACTTCCGTGCCAAAGGAGCCATCGGTCAGGAGCAGGATCTGCTCAAAGGAAGTCAGAAGAGAGAGCGTCTGGTAGGCGGTCACAAACATGAGCGGCCAACGCAACATGGGCAGGATCACGTAACGAATGCGTTGCCAGATGGTGCAGCCGTCCACCAGGGCAGCCATCATGTAATCCTTGGGGATAGACTCGATGGCCGAGCTGAAAATGATCATCCCGAAGGAGGCGCCGATGAAGCCGTTGACCAGGATCACAAAGAGCCAGGGGTAGGTGGGGACAAGGTTTTGGTTCGGAAGGCCCAGGGGGCCCAGGATGTGCTGGTTGAGAATCCCGTAGGGGCCAGCCGCCGCAATATAGCGCCACATCATGACGTAGACGACCGAGGGTGTGATGCGCGGCAAGAGCCAGAGCGCGCGGAAGAAAAACCCGGCCCGTCTGGGGACGTGGGTGCTCAGGAGCGCGATCACCAGCGCCATCCCAATGTTGAAGAAGGCCAGGGTGAGCGCAACGTACTGGATGGTGGCCCAGAGGACGATGCGCGTATCCGGATGCGCGATGATCTTCTGAAAGTTCTGCCAGCCGATCCAGCGCCAGTTCTGGAAACCGGTTGCCGTGCTCATATTAGTGAGGGATATACCAAGAATTATGAGCACCGGTAGGAAGAAGAAGAGGATGACAAGAATAGCGGCCGGCGTCATGAAGGCAAAAGGCACGAAGCTACTGCGGAGGCGGTCGCTCAGTCGCCGGCTTGGCGTGGCCGCTTGTGCGCTGGTTGTGGCCATAGCGCCCTCCTTTTTACCAACAACCGCGAAGACGCAAAGGGCGCAGCGAGGAAGACAGGGTGACAGGGAGACGGACTCCGTCACCGTGTCACCCCCTCACCTTGTCACCACTCGGCGGTCTTTGCGTCTTCGCGGTTCAACAGGATCACTCAACAATCACCTGGTCGCCCAGTTCAACCTGCAACTGCTTGATGGCGTCAGCCACGGCCTGGTCTACCGTCTTGACGCCGTTCTCCGCATCCTCCATGCCCTTGTACACAATATCGAACCAGACGCTGTACTGAGGATGGTTGGGCTGGAACCAGGCAAAGTTGGACATGTAGGCCGTGCCGGACAGTAAAGGCTCAGCCTTGTATTCTGGCTGATTGAGCTGCGTGGTCAGGATGGCCAGGTGGGTGCTTTGCAGGGCGTGCTTGGTGTTCAGTTCCGGCGTGGTGGTCTTGGCCAGCAGCCGGCAAGCCCATTCCTGGTTGTCCTTGCCACTGGCCTTCTTGCTGGTGACCATGTAGACCAACGGGTGGGAGAGCGTGGACCCCGGCTTGCCCTTGACACCCGCAGGTTGCAAGGCGTAGCCGATGGTTTTCTGCAGGTATTCACGCCCGCCCAGGTCTTTCACGTAGTTGGCAGCCCAGTCGGACCACTGCCAGATACCGCCATTAAAGAAGAGCGCCTTGCCCCGGGCCACCGTGTCATGCCAGATGCTCCACTCGGTGCCGATGTACTTCTCCGGCGTGATGCCTTCGGTCACGACCCGACGCTGGAAGGTGTAGAAAGAGGTGAGGGCCGACTTGGTAATGACTAGCTTCTTGGTCTTCTCGTCGTAGAGGCGGCCGCCGTAGGCATAGTAATACTGCATAAAGTCGCCGCCCTTGCGGGGACGATGCCAGTAGCCGTAGCCCTTCTCCACCACGCCCTTGGCCACCGCCTCTTTGGCCGTGGCGATCATGTCGTCCAGGGTGAATTCGCCCTTCTCAATCTTCTTGGGCAGTTCGGCGATCTGGGCGTCGGTCCAGCCCAGGGCCTTGAGCTTGGGGATGCTGAAGAACATGGGCCGGGCTTCGGTGTCTTGCGGAATGGCCCACTTCTTGCCATCGTGCAGGGTAGAGTTCCACAGGCTGGGGATGACGTCGTTGAATTCCTTGTAGTTCTTGATACAATCGTCCAGCGGGACGATGTAACCAGCTTGTGCCCACACCGGTACGTCCTCGTGGCCAGAGAGGACGATGTCGGGGGCCTGCCCGGCATCGGCGGCCAGGGTGAACTTCTTCTTGTAGTCGGCCCAACCGGCGGGGTCATTGACGCCTTCCACGATGACGGTAGTCCCCTTGGGCTGCCACTCGGCGTTGAGGGTCTTGCCGGCCGCTACGGGAGCGTCGGCCCGCCAGCCTTCCGTGGCGCCGGCCTGCGCCCAGACAAGGAGCTTGACCTCTTTGGGACCAACGGGAGTAGGTGTGGCTGCTGGACCACAGGCGGTGAGGAGCAAAGCGAGGATGGTGACCAGGGCCAGGAGCACGAACCAATGCTTCTTGGACAACATCTTTGTTAGCCTCCTTCCTTAAGATTGGTTAGTGATTCTGGGGATCAACACCAATCCCCCCACGGCTGTTGGCTAAGTAACCACCCCCTTTCGGCAATCCTGAATCAGCAACAATTCCAGTTTATCACAACAGGTCGTCTTTGTCAATCAAGCCCAAGAAAAGGCCAGGGACGTCCCCTGGGATAGAAGCGCGATTCACCACTACAAGTGCTCGCAGCGCTTGACTTCCAAGATGAAGATCACGGCCCCGCCCACCTCCACCTCTTTCGGCCTGGGTAGGGGTGGGACATGCTCCTCCGGCCAGGCCAGGGACAGTGGTGGGGCCGGTTCGATGTGGGGGCGACAGTTGGCTCGTATGATTTTCACAGCCTCGTCGGTTTGGTCATCCTCCACGCCCACCAGGAGCGTGACGTTGGGCATCTTCAAGAGGCCGCTGGCTGTGTTGATGCGTGTCACCCCATAGCCGCTGGCTGTCAGGGCATCTACCACCCCAGTGGCATCATCCTCGCTTACAATGGCCAGGATCAGGTCCATTTTTGCACCTCGAGCCCGCATTCAACCAGGAGGTCCCTAGTCTCTTGGAAGGCGTCCTTGTAGAAGGCGCTGTAGCGGGGGTTGATCTCCAGCAGGAGGACGCCATCATAATTATAGTCTCGCAGGCGGGAGAAGACCTCCCGATAGGGAATCTTCCCCCAACCGATGGGCATGTGCAGGTCGCCCTTGCCGTTGGGGATGAGGATGCCCAGCCGCCGGTCCACCCCGGCCGGCTTACCGAAGTCATCGTGGATGTGGAGGTGCCGGGTGTAGGGCAGCGCTATCTCGATAGCCCGCAGATAGTCGAAGCCGTAGTAGTGGGAGGCAATGTAGGCGTGGCCACAGTCCAGGGTAAGGCCCACGTTGGGCCTGTCAATGCGCTGCACCTGCGCTACCAGCCGCTCGATCATCCCCCCATAGTTGTAGATGGCTCTGTCGCCGCCGGGGGCCAGGCGGTAGGTGATATCTATCCCTCGGTCGCGGATGCGTCGGGCCATCTCCCAGAGGGCCTCGTCCTCTATCCGGGGGTCGGCGTTCTCCACAGTGAGTATTACGCCCAGCTTTGCTGCCAGCCCTGACAGTTCGGCCAGGGCCTCCCGTTCGGCCCCCTTACGCTCGTCCACGTAGGTCCGGTCCGGGATAGTCAGGAACTCACGAGTGAGAGCCAACTGTCCCAGATACTCGTGCTGGAGGGTGATCCTGCCCGCATGATAGACCAAAATCTCTGCTCCGATTTCCCCGGCGAACTCGAGGCTGGCCTGAAGGATACTCTTGGCCAAAAGATAATCGTCGGCGTCCATAAGGTTCAAAGAGTCAGCGCAATGGACGGTATAGCGCAGGTGGAATCGCGACAGGATTTCCTTAATCTTGCGAACCTGGCGCACGTTGAGTTGGCCGTTGAGGACGGCGTCCACTCCATGCACCGGGATCTCTACGTAGTTGTAGCCAACGGCCTGGAAACGGGCCAGGTCGTTCTCTAAAGTCTCCAGGTTGCCATCAATTCGCCAGGAATAGGCGTTGATGCCAAGGCCTTTGATAGGCATAGGTTAAAACTTCTCCTCCTTCCTGTATGCTGTCATTGTCTATTATATCACAAATCGGCGGCTTTTACCTCTTCCCAGCGCACGGAGATTATGGCCTCACGCCGGCTATAGTCACCTTCGTCAGTGCTCTTTGGGCGAGCAGGAAGAAGATCATAGCCGGCGCTACATAGAAGAGGGACATGGCGGCCAAGAGGCCATAGTCCATCACCTCCGTAGCGATCAGCCCCTGGATAAGCACCGATAGCACCTGCGTCTGCCCCGGCAAGAGGATGTAGGCGAAAATGAAATCCTCCCAGCCAGCCAGGAAGGCGAAGAGCCCTATCGCCAGGAGTCCCGGTATAACCAGCGGGAAGAGAATCTTGCGCCAGGCCTGAAACCTTGAGCACCCATCCACCAGAGCGGCCCATTCGATGTCCCAGGGTACCCCATCGAAGAAGCCTTTCATAATCCACACCCCGTAGGGTATCTCCATAGACATCCTGGCTAAGACCACGCCCGGTATCGTATAGAGCAAGCGCAGATGGAGGAGCACAAAGAATGTCCCGATGAGCAACAAGACGCCGGGGAAGGCTCGTAACAGCATCTGTAATCCCAGGATCAGGGTCTTACCCCGGAATTCCATCCTGGAAAGGGCATAGGCGGCCAGGGTGCAGACCAGTGCCTGGAGCACGGCCACTCCGCTAGCATAGAGGATCGTGTTGAGGAGGACGGTCCATATAGATGTCCTTGCCAGTCCCCAGGGGATAGGGGACCACAGGAAGCGCCAGTTCTTTAGAGTGAGTTCCTCAGGTATGAGGCCAAAACTGACCTGTTTGCTGAAGGAGTTCATGATCAGCCAGGCATATAGGAACAAGAACGGGAGGGAAGCCAAGGTCATTAGGACGTAGGGAGAGGCGCTCTTAAGCTTGGCCACTGTTTACACCTCGATCTTGCTGGGCTGCATGAGCCTGGTGAAGCCGAAGAGCTTCCAGATGCCCAGGGTTAAGATCACCGAAACGGCCACCAGGAGCATGGCTATCGCTGCCCCATAGCCGAATTCGTAATAGTCAAAGGACTTGTGCAGGGCGTATAGTGCCCAGACCTCGCTTCTGTAGTACGGCCCTCCATCGGTGAGAAGCAAGATGTACACGTAGGAGTTCAGGTGGGCGATGAGATGCCAGGCCGTCATGAACATGATCGGCCACTTTAATAGCGGTAGGGTCACATAGCGGATGGTCTGCCAGGTGGAAGCCCCGTCTACCTTCGCCGCGTTGATGAAGTCCGTAGGTATAGATTTGATCGCCGCGGTAAACACGATCATACTGAAGGAAAGCCCGATGAAGGCATTAACCGGGATCACAATGGGCAGGGCGTAATGAACTAGCCAGGGCTCAGGGGGTAGGCCAAAAGCTCCCAGGATGGAGTTCAAAAAACCATAGGGTGTAGGATCGAAAAACCACTTCCACAACAGGATATACACCACTGGCGGCGTCAGGTTAGGTAGCAACCACACTGCCCGGAAGAATATGCCGGCGCCCTCCCGCATTTGCGTAGTGACAAGCGCTATGGCCAGCCCCAGGCCCACGGTGAGGATCAGGGCAAAGAGCACATAAATTGCTGTGTTTCTTATTATGCCAGGAATTCGCGGATCGCCTCCTGCGATGACCTTCGCGAAATTGGCCAACCCGATGAAGTTCCAATTGAAAGTCTCATCCATGTCCGTGAAGGACATGAGGGTGGTGAAGATCACCGGCAGGAAGTAGAAAGAGAATACGAAGAGCACCATAGGCCCCAAGAAGAAGAGCAGGGAAGATTTCCTGGCCGCTTTGACCCTTTCAAGAGCCGAGAAGCTGGATGGAATGCTCATAATGTTCACCCCACTAAGGATAGCGGGCGGCTCCTTGACTGACAAGGAACCGCCCGCTGCTGGTTGGCTCTATTCGATGATGATGTCCGGGATGTCCGCCTTCAAGGTCTTCTCCAGTTCCCCGACGGCTGCCTCTGGCGTCAAGATGCCAGCCTCAACTGCCTTAAGGACGGCGAAGACGTTGCTCATGTACTTGCCCCAGAGAGGATGCTTGGGAACGTCCTCGGCGTATTCCAGCATGGGGGTGATCTCTTTGATGTAGTCAGCATACTTGTACTTTGCCAGGTCCGGATGGTACAAGGCTGACTTTCTGATGGGTGGCCGCATGGTCTGGATTGTGTGCTTTACCTGCAGATCCGCTGAAGAGGCCAACAACAGGACCAGGGCCGCTGCCTCTGGGTTCTCCTCTTCTGGTTTTACGCATCCCTTCGTCACCAGGTAGGCCAGAGGTCCCAGGGTCGTTATGGGCTTGGCCTCGGGCACGGCCGGCGGGAAGAGCATGAAGCCCAGGTTTTTCTTGAAAGCCTCATCGGTCAGGCCATACACCTCCATCCATTCGGCGGGGGTCCCCGCATGGCTGGCAAAGGTAAAGAGCACCTTGCCGTCCACGAAGGCTTTATGGATGACGCCCCACTCAGGAGGAGCTTTGGGGAGCAGCCCTTCATCAACCAGGCCCTTATACCACTGGAAGGCTTTCAGGGCAGCAGATTTGGTGAGCACCAGTTTGTCTGTCGCAAGGTCGTAGACCCTTCCCCCGAAGATTTTCATGTCAATGTAGACAGTCTCGCCAGCGCTAGGCCGGTGGAGGAATCCCCATTCCACTCGGCCGGCATCCTTTGCCTTTTTGGCCAGCTTCTTTAAATCATCGAGGGTCACCCCTTTGGCCGTCGCGGGCAGCATCTTGGCAATGTCGGCATCGGTGTAACCCAAGGCCCTCAGCACATCCTTGCGGTACCAGATCCCATTGGGGGTGGCATCCTGAGGTATACCCCAAATATGCTCCTGGCCCGCATAGGGCCCTTTCGTCGGCTTGTACTTGACGGCAGCCCACAGAGAAGGATAAATGTCGTCATAGCCAAGCCCCCACCGCTCCTTAACGTGATCGTCCAGGGGTACCAGGAAACCGCCCTCAGCAAGCTTGGCGATGTCTTTCAAGGTCACAATGTGCGGACCCTCTTTGGCCTTGCAAGCGGTGTAGAACTTATCCGTAAAGGGGTCCCACTTTAGATCGGAGAACATGGTCTCGATCACGACCTTCTGCGGGATGAGCCCCAAGGCGTTAAGCCTTGTGGCTGCCTCCTCCAGATTGGTTGCCCTGGTGAAGGGCATAGGACCCGGCCCGATGGTCCACGCTTTAATCTTCACTGCCACTGGCTTGGGGACGGGGGTGGCAGTGGGTGGCACAAGGGTGGGGGTCGGGGCGACCGGCTTGGGGGGCGGCGTAGGGGTGGGGGCAGGAGTGGGGGTGGGG
>Ga0194110_10003806_pt1 | contig 18548 bp, 14 predicted proteins | sample TA2Kig1200mmetaG_FD_146192 | JGI IMG/M metagenome (GOLD analysis project Ga0194110, IMG submission 146192) | Freshwater microbial communities from Lake Tanganyika, Tanzania - TA2015032 Kigoma Deep Cast 1200m | ecosystem: Environmental > Aquatic > Freshwater > Lake | place: Tanzania: Lake... | reverse complement strand
GCTGGACAGGCGTGACGCCTGTCCTACGACTCCGGGGTTCATGAAGAGAATGGTTGGTTTCAAGGTTTGTCGGATGGCTTCAATGGATAACACAAGGGAACACAGGATACAGCATTCATGACGCTGCGGGAAAGGAATGGTTACGAGTTCAGCTCCACAGCGCAGGAATTGTCGGCACATTGTAGCGGCGGGCATACTGCCTGCCGTAGAGCCGAGGCATCCTGCCCGGCGGCCTACGCGTACGCACTAGAACGCAGCCAAACTCGTTTGAAGCGTTGCTCCGGGCGGCAAGATGCACGCCCTCTACGGCAGGCAGGATGCCCGCCGCTACCGACAAATTCAGGCCTCCGGCTTCATTCTCTTGGCCAAATCCGCAGCCAAACTCGTTGAGGCGATTCGATCAGAATCTCGCGAAACAGGTCTTCCATTCTGGCGGCGTCTGGTTCCTCGAGCCGGCGGCAAAGGACAATGGTCACCAACATCACGATCGCGACCAGAATAAAAAACATCGTGAAACGGTTCCACTCGAATCCGTGCCAGCGAAATTCGACCGAACGCATCGCGTCGATGAGGACGCCCCAGATGATTGGCGCCAGCCCGAGGGTCAAGTTCGCTACCACGGAGAAGAGCGCGAAGAAATGATTGCGGCCCATCACTGGAACCGTAGCCATCGCCAGCCGGGTGTTGGCCATGTTAATGAGCGCCAGTCCGAGGCCCATCGCGAATTGCAAAATGGCAACCGTTCGCAAAGTGGACGGCCAAACACCGCCAGCGAGGAATATCCAGCCCAGGATAATGAAACACCAACTGGCCAACGAGAAGGTGAGGATCGGTTTGCTTCCCAGCCGATCCATGCGTGATCCGAGAAACCACAAACTGCTGAGGCCTCCCAGGTATGCAACCGAGTTCATCACTAAGATCTTTCCTTCTGGCATTCCGGCTTCCGTTTTCAGAAACGCGACCGTAAATGCGCCCAAACCGCCATAAGCCATCGACCAACCAACATTCATCCAAAGCAGCTTTCGAAAGGGACGATAACGCGCAATCTCGATCCATGGCACGGGATGAGTCGAAACGCGGGCTTCCTCGGGCGCTTCTCCTTCCGGAATGCGTTTGAGGAAAAACAAACTCACTGTTCCCATCAGCGCGCTGAAGGCAAAGATGAGCGCGAACTGCGAGGCTCGAGGCTGGCTGCCTAAACACCATGCCGCCAACAAAAACGCCCCGAAGCTCGCCACATTAATGAACGCTGCTTCCTGCGCCAGGTACTTGCCGCGGACTGAAGCCGGGACCAGCGACGTGATCCAGGGAAGCCACGCGCAACTCGAGATTCCCCGCGACAGGTTGAACCCGAATAGCAAAAAAAGCATTAAGGCCAGTTGACTGCTCGGTTCGAGGAATCGGCCGGAAACTGGGACCAATGCCATTACGAAAATAAACAAAACCCGAATTCCCCATCCGCCATAAACGAACCTCTTGTAGCCGTAGCGTGGTACGTGGCTGGCGGCCGGAATTTGAAAGATTACGAGCAACGGCATCATCCCGCTGATAATTCCCAAAACAGTGGCGCTGGCGTTCAGTGACTTGGCAAACAAGATCATCGGACTGCCCAAGACCATCTGGAAGGAAAGAGCATTAAAAGCAACGAACGCGAAAGCGTTCTTGAGGCCTGCTGGCAGGGAATTGTTCTTGGCGTTCAAAACATCCGTCATATCAAAACCGCATCGTGCACGGAGTCTTCGATTGCAAATGACATTCTGTCCAGACCATTTTGTCCGAGGGCAGCCCAACCATCGTTAGGGCGAGGCTGCCGCCGAGCCTTGAAAAGGAACATTGCCGATAATTGAATCTCACGGCTCGGCAGCAGCCTCGCCCGGCCGATGGTTGGTTGCGCAAATTACCGAACGAAGTAACTTTCTGCATGCCAAGCGCCATTCAAATCGATTTGTCCGCGTCGTGAAGGCCCTTGCAAAAGCCGAAGACTGTCATCCAAAGCATCAAGACGCCCACCTCGCGCGTCGTGCCGGTCAAAAAGATAAAGCTCGAGCCAAGCATCAAGCCGAGCGCTTGCACCATCATTCTGCCACCAGGAATCGGTTCACGCCAGCTTCCACTCCTGAAACAGTCGTTTCAGTTCATCCACCAGTTTTTGATATCGCCGCTGCGAGGCCACGGAGACAACCGTTTTCGGGTGACCGGGTGTCAGGCCGCGCGCCTGCATGACAGCCGCAACGTTCAGCGGGAATTCGAGTTGCTCGATCAATGTTCCAATCCGCCGCATTCGCTCGATCGCAGTTTCGGCTCGGTCTGGTGTTCCGGCCTTGACAGCGTTGTAAATGCTTACTGCCAGGTCTGGCACAGCGTTGGCCAGGCCGCTCACGCAGCCCGCGACCCCCAATTGCATCAGCTCGGGAATACGAGTGTCGGTGCCTGTCAGGACGACAAAGTTCTTTTCCTGTCCCAATCGCACGAGGTCCTTGTGGTAATCAAATTCGCCGCTCTGCTTCACTCCTACAAGGTCGATACGGTCCGCCACAGAGGCGATCGTTTCGAGCGAGATCCGGTTGCCCGTGCGCTCCGGGAAGTTGTAGAGAAAGACCGGCAGCTGCGCGGCTTCACCGGCGCGCACAAAGAATTCCACCATATCCTCCTGCGCCATGGGAAAAAAATAAGGCGGCAAGATCGAGACCGCCGCTGCTCCCGCCCATTTCGCGGACTGGCCGAGTTCGGCAACGACTTTCGGGCGAATGTCGCTGATATTCACCAGCACTGGCAATCCCGAGGTCACAGCCTGGCCCAGCACTTCCTTTCGCAACGGCAAATCCAAATGGAGAAACTCACCCGTGCTGCCTAGGGCGAGCAGCCCGTGGACACCATGGCGCCGCAGAAATTCAAAATGTGTCTTGAGCTCGGTCGAAAGCAAACGGCCATTGCGGTCGGTTGGCGTCCAGAGCGCGCAAAATATCCCTGCCCATTTTATTGGCATAACTTAGCGGTACATTGAACGGCTCTTAAATACAGAGTTCTTCCATCGCAAACAACCGCCAATATCGGCGTAGGGCAGACTGCCTAAATCAAAACAATTGGGATTGGGACAGTCTCTCGTGCGGTCATCGGAGCGCGGATGCCCACATCCGCGCAGTTCGTTGCACCGGTTATGTCGCGGATGTGGGCATCCGCGCTCCTGTAGCAGTGTCCCAAGGTTGTCTGTTTCGATTTAGTCTGCTGTTTCGCCGATTGCCAATCGGCAGGGTGCACAACTTGCGCCGATGACTTCTCCCATGAACCTGCGTCGCACGACGGTTCGTGGGTGCAATGATTGAACCCGCCGAAAAAATCATCGCGGCGGGCATTGTTGGGTGATAGAGAGGACCGATGAGACGTCCATTTCATACCGCGCTGATGATGGCCTTGCTGGTCGCAATCCCTCTGGAGGCAGCCACATTCGATTTGGTCATTCGAGGCGGTCGAATCGTTGATGGACTAGGCAATCCGGCGCGCTTTGCAGATGTCGGAGTGAAGGACGGACGCATTGCCGTCATCGGGACTATCGAGGCGAAGGGCAGGACGGAGATCGATGCCGGAGGGCTAATCGTTGCGCCCGGGTTTATTGACGTGCACACGCACGCGGAAGACATCACGGATTTGCCTCTGGCGGAAAACTTCGCTCGCATGGGTGTGACCACGCTCGTCCTGGGCAATTGCGGTTCTTCCGTTCTTAATGTGGCCGATTTCTTCCGCCGCACCGAGGCGGCCAACATTTCGGTGAACGTCGCGACCTTGATTGGGCAGGGAACCGTTCGAGGAGAAGCCATGCGCGGGTCATTCATGCGGCCGCCGACCAACGATGAATTGGAGAAGATGCGGTCCTTTGTGGAACAAGCGATGAAGGATGGCGCCGTCGGCCTTTCCACTGGCCTAATTTATCTGCCCGGCATCTTTGCCAAGACCGATGAGATTGTCGAATTGGCCAAAGTGGCTGGCCGACATGGCGGGATTTACGCCAGCCATATGCGCGATGAGGGTCTGGAGATTTCTAAGGCTCTCGACGAGTTGTTTCGCATCGCGCGCGAGGCTCGAATGCCCGCCCACATTTCGCACATTAAGTTGTCCACCAAAGCGGCGTGGGGACGGGCCGACCGCGTGATTGCCGCCATCGAGCGAGCGCGCACGGATGGTTTGGACATCACGCACGACCAATACGTTTATACGGCGTCGAGCACAGGGATCAGCCAGCTCGTCCCTGAGTCAGCTCGCGAAGGTGGGAAGGAAAAGTTCTTGGAACGCCTCAACGACCCAGCGGCGAAAGCCAAGATCGTCGATGAAATGGAAAAGAAACTACAGCGAGGCGGTCGCGACGATTACGCCTATGCGGTAATTGCGCACCATAAACATGACAGTTCATTGAACGGCAAAAGCATTGTCGAGGCGGCCCAGATTAAGCGCGGTTCGAGTTCACTGCGGGACCAGATCGAATTGATTCTGGACATTCACAAGAACGGCGGCGCATCGGGCGTGTTCCATGGGATCAACGAGGAAGACTTGCAAGAATTTGCGCGCCATCCCAACACCATGTTCGCTTCGGACAGCGGCGTGCGCCGTTTTGGCGAAGGCGTGCCGCATCCGCGGGGCTATGGAAATAATGCGCGGGTCTTGGCGCGTTACGTCCGCGAGCTGCAATTGCTCCGGCTTGAGGAAGCGATCCGGCGCATGTCGGCTCTGCCCGCGACAACCTTTCGCATCAAAGACCGCGGTTTAATCCGCGAAGGTTGCTGGGCCGACTTGGTAGTTCTTGATCCGGCCAAAGTGCGAGACAACGCCACGTTCAGCGATCCACATCGTTACACAACCGGAGTACGCGATGTGATTGTGAACGGAGAAATAGTTGTTCGCGACGAGCAACATACCGGCAGGAGACCCGGACAGGCTTTAAGAATGAATGCACAATGATTTTGCCAGGCAAAGCACCTCGAATCGCGCAGAAGTTGTTTGCTCAGGCTCAATCACCGGCAGTTCTCATTATGGGAGCGCGGTCCGCCGAGTCCGCGTATCTTTTGGCTCTTGCCATCGTTCCGGGCGCGGACTCGGCGGTCCGCGCTCCTATAATGAGACTGCTGCTCAATCGCCGCTCCACTTTGCGAGTTGCTTCTTGAGTCGGTCCAAGTTGGAAGCCCCAGATGCAAGGCTTGGGAAATCATTTAGCAATTGCTCGAACGTCGGAATCTTTCCCCAGGCCGTAACAGTAAAGAGCTCCATCGCGCGGCGCGGGTCGATGCCAAGCTCTTTATTTTGCCGAGCGAACCGCTCGCGCAACGTTTTGGTCCAGTCTTCAAAAGAGGCCGGCTTCGCCATGTGATGCCGGTCCACCCACGGAATCCACTCGGCGACCTGAGATTGATGGCAATAGGTCATTTCACAGATTTTCGAAAACGCGTCTTCCACATCTACCGCGAGATGATGTGAGTTCGCTCCTGCCATATAAGCGTCGTAGAAATTTATTATGACCGGAACTTTGCACGGTTTGGAAACCGTTTCATCGGACGGATATTCCGGCGTGAAGGCATGGGGGACATTGATCATGTAGGCGACCTTGCGGATGGCTTCGGCTGCCGCGACGTGATCGACATGAATTCCCGCGAGCGGGTCAGCGGGAAGAGGTGGACAAAATAGATAATCCGGCTCGAAGTCCCGGATGGATTTCCATAAGGCCGCGAGCAACGGAATCGTCACCTGCAAACAAGCTTCGCGTGGAATCCGTCCGTCAGGCAAACGCAAGACTTCCAGTTCATAACCTCCGACCCGGGCCGAGGCTTCCTGCTCCTGAATCCGGAGACGCCCGGTCTCCTCGCGCGTTCGGAAATGATGTCCGGCTTTGCCATCCGTGCAAACCAAAACGCGCGCCGTCAGGTTCTTTCCCAGCTTGCGCTTCCAAAGTTCAAACGTGCCCGCCGCGACAAATTCATAATCATCAAAGTGCGCATGAGCGCAGAGGATTTTCATGCGGCGAGTTTCGTAATTTCCATCCGCCGTGCAAGGGCTTTTCCTGTACGGCTTCATCCGGCAGATCAACTATTTCATTTTCAGGAGGCGGATTCGGCGCCAGGCGAATAGCTTTCCCTCGTTGGCATGAGCAGAGCAAGGCTGGTACAATTATGAGGCTTACCCATCTTCAAAGCTTCTTTGCCTGAGCGGGCGCCAAGATACTGACTCAAGAGCGAGAATCGTTCACTGGCATCAATGGCTGACTGCGCGTGCCCCTGCCTTCCTAAAACGGCGCTTGACGGAATTGATCCTCGGAAGCTAACAGAGGTCCATGCAGATTCTCCCTTGGCTCTCCTGCTTTCTTGTGCTTTGCCTGTTCGCCTTCTCTGCTTGCGCTGCTGAAAAGACATATCGAGTTGTTGTTTCCGCCCGAGAATCTGACCGGCGCGAGAGCGTGGTCTCGTTCAATCTTCCGGCCGGCGCCGGACCAATCAAAGCGTTGCAAGACAGCGAAGGCAGATTGGTCCCGGTGCAAATCGATGCGAACAGGCAGGCGACATTCATTCTGAAGAACTTGCCGAAAGGGGTGATGAAATCGTATCGCCTCGTCGGCAAATCCGAGACTTCGTTAGGACTCGTTGAAGTGACGGGCGCCGGAGCGAAACTCAAAATTACAAATTCTGGAAAACCAGTATTGGATTATCAGGCGGAGCCGGGGGAATTACCGCGTCCGGATATTAAACCGGTCTTTCGGCGCGGCGGTTACATCCATCCGGTGAGAAGTCCTTCGGGCATTGTCGTCACCGATGATTTTCCTCGGAATCACATCCATCATCACGGCATCTGGTTTCCTTGGACCAAGACCGAGTTCGAAGGGCGCCAACCGGATTTTTGGAACATGGGCGAAGGCAAAGGCAAGGTTGACTTCGTCGCACTAGGCCAGACTTGGAGCGGCCCTGTCCATGGGGGATTCACCACGACACATCGGTTCATCGATCTCATGGCTGCTGAACCCAAAGCCGCACTCAATGAGACGTGGGAAGTCCGCGTCTACAAGACCGGTGTCGGTGAAAAAGCGCTTTGCATGTTTGACCTCGTCTCGACACAAGAATGCGCCAGCTCCAGCCCGCTCATTTTGCCTCAGTATCATTATGGCGGTCTCGGCTTCCGCGGCAATTGGCAATGGAACGGCAAAGATAAAACGACATTTCTGACTTCGGAAGGCGAGACGGACCGCGTCAAAGGAAACGAAACGCGTGGACGCTGGTGTCATATTGGCGGGACCGTCGATGGCCAATTGACCGGCATCGCGATCTTGTGTCATCCGGACAATTTTCGGGCGCCGCAACCGATGCGCCTCCACCCGAGCGAACCGTTTTTTTGTTTCGCACCTTCTCAACTTGGCTCATGGGAGATTAGTCCGGGAAAGCCTTACATCTCGCGCTACCGGTTCATCGTCCAGGATGGTCCCCCGGACAAAGCGGAATTGGACCGTCTTTGGAATGATTACGCGAAACCCGCCGTGGCTACGATCGAGTAGGCGTGGAGCAATGAACACTTTCCATGAACTAGTTCGTAAGACAGGCCTCTCGCCTGTCCTAGCATTTGCGTACACCAAAAGCAGGACAGGCGAGACGCCTGTCCTGCCAAATCCCCTGTGCTTATGACCTATTGGTTGGCCCTCGGCTGCACGATTCTGTTTTCTGCGGTGATAACCTTGGCACTGCCCGAGGCAATTGAGATTGGACCCGATACCGTCGCTTTGTTGCCCGGCGGCAAAGAAGCGGACGGCATCATCGGCGATTTCCTTTTGCGCAATGATCAGATCGAAGCTGTCATTTCCGGCAACCTTCCGCTGCGGCGAGCGAACATGAGCACCTTCTACGGCACAAATGGGATGACGCCGGGATGCCTATATGACCTCGCGTTGCGCGGACCGAACAACGATCAATTGACGATCTTCAGTCCATGCAGCCATCAAGGCCAGGTGTCTTTTGTTCGCATTGCCAAGAACGGCGCCGATGGCGAGGCGATTGTGGAAACGGTTATCACCGCGCCCAACAATCAAGGTGTTTATCGCCGGCACGAGTACCGTCTAAAAGATGGCTGGCGCGGCCTGCTTATCGCCACCACGATTCGAAATGAACGCCGCGAGCTCCTGCGCTTCACGACGAGCGACCGCTGGACTACGTTCACGCGGACCGGTCAAATCGATGACATCACTTGGGCCGACGCCGTCGATCCTGCCGACAAGGCGGGCTACGCGTACGGTTGGGTGGAGTGGAACGGGCACAAAACGCCGCCCGTGGAATTGAAAGTTGCCCCCGGCGAAGAATTCACGTTCGCCCGCTTTGTGGCGGTCGGACGCTCGCCAGCCGAAGCGGTGGGGCGAGTCATGGCCTTTCGCGGGCAAGTTGGTGATTTTAGTGGTGAAGTTATTGATCCGGCGGGACAAGGCATTTCCACAGCCACGGTTCTCTTCCGTAAAGGAGATCAGACTGTCCCGGCCTACCCCAACGCAAACGGGCGCGTTGGCGTCCAACTTGGCGCCGGAGAGTACGGCGTCGAGATCGCCGATTTAGGACGGGCCTCTGCGACGAACCGGATGAAGGTCGTCTCGGGGCAACGGGCTGAGTGGCAGACAGCCTTAGGCGCAGCTTCCGCCATTGCGTTCGAGATTACGGATGAATCGGGAAAACCGATGCCGTGCAAGGCCCAGTTCATTGGGACTGACGGCGCCGCCTCGCCGGACCTCGGCCCACCCAATCGCGCCCATGGTTGCCGCGATCAATATCATTCCGAGAACGGACGGTTTCGCGTCCAAGTGCCTGCTGGAAGTTATCGCGTGATTGTTACTCGCGGCATTGAATTCAGCCATTTGGAGAAATCGTTCAGCGTCGGGGCGGGCGAAACGATCGCTTTCAAAGGTTCGCTGAAACGTCTTGTCAATACACGAGGATGGGTGAGCGCCGATTACCATAATCATTCGACGCCGAGTGGCGATAACACTTGCGGGACGGACGATCGAATCATCAATTTGGTTGCCGAGCATATCGAGTTCGCTCCAGCCACCGAGCACAATCGGCTTTATGATTGGCGTCCGCACATCGAACGCCTTGGCTTAACCAACGAAATTCAAACCGTCAGCGGCATCGAACTCACCGGCAGCGGACCGCACTTCAATTCGTTTCCGTTCAAACCGGAACATCGGACGCAGGATAATGGCGCGCCGGTTTGGAATCGCGATCCGCGCATCACGGCTGTCACGTTGCGCGACTGGCAAGGCCCAGAACCGGATCGTTGGATACAAATCAATCATCCCGATCTCATTGAAAACTTCACCGACCGGAATGGCGATGGGTTGGCCGACAGCGGATACATTGAAATTGGCGCGTTGATCGACGGCGTCGAAGTGCAAAACTTTCGCCCCTCAAATATTCTGGCGCCATTCCCGTTCGAAATCGTCCAGGATCGGACTACGAAGAAAGACGTTCTCCTGTACAACCGCGAGTTTATCTGGCTCCAGCTTTTGAACCGAGGCCATCGGCTGGTGGGAATGGCGGTGTCGGATGCACATTCCGTGCATGGCAATGGAGTCGGCGGCTGGCGCATGTACATGCCGAGCGTGTCGGACGTGCCGAACCAAATTGATTGGCGCGAGAACAGCCGGCACGCCAAGGCCGGGCGTTCGATACTGACCACGGGCCCGTTCCTCGAAGTCACCGCGCCCGATGGACATGGACCAGGCAGCGAGGTTCGTTCCAGTGGCGGGATTACGCTGAAGGTCCGGGTTCAGTGCACGGACTGGATTGACATCGACCGCGTGCAAGTGCTGGTGAATGGTCGGCCGGAACCGAAATTGAACTTCACCAGGCGAACTCATCCCGATGCGTTTGAGCGCGGCGTCGTGAAATTCGAGCGCGAGATTCACGTTCCGCTAACCGAAGACGCGCATATCATCGTCGTCGCGTATGGTGAGAACGGCGATCTCAGCTTTGGATACGGTTCAAGCGACCAAGCGAAACTCAAACCGTGTGCGTTCAATAACCCAATTTACGTCGATGTGGACGGCCGCGGTTTTAAGGCCAATGGTGATATGCTCGATTACCCGCTCATGACGAAACGATACACGATCGAGCAAGCGCGGCGGATACTGGAACGGCGCTGACCTTGGTTAAAGCCCTGGAGATAGTGCAATCAATTGACCGCAAATTGCACTGATCACACGGATCAAGAATATAGACAGAGTCGCCATCCGTGTACATCGGCGAAATCAGCGGTTGAAAGGCTTGTCTTCTGCAGATCCGCGGTTGGCAAGGCGAACCTGCCGGCGAGCCAACAATCAGTAATGTAATCGCAAAGTCCTTCCGTCGGCTCACCGGCAGGTTCGGTCGGATCTCAGCGGCTGATTCTTTGATACTGCGCCATTGCCTTGGGAAGCAGCGCTTGAATATCTTTGATTCGCGTTTCAGTTACGGGATGTGTTCGCAAGAAGGCTGGGCCTCCGCCACTGCCTTTGGTTGCTTCCGCGAAGCGCACCCAAAAATCCAGAGCCGCTTGCGGATTGTAACCTGCGTCCGCCATGTACATCAGACCCATGGCATCGGCCTCGGACTCCTGTTTGCGGCTGTGCGGTAAAACGTAGCCGACCTGGGACCCCAGCCCATATGCGATGGCCGCGACGGCTTGGGCTCTTGGATCAGCGCTCGACAACGCGGCGCCCAAGACTTGCCCGCCGGTCTGGCGGACCAGTTCATTGCTCATTCGTTCGGCGCCAGGATGCGCGGCCGCGTGCGCGACCTCGTGCCCAATGACGGTTGCCAGCCCCGCCTCGTCTTTCGTAATCGGGAGAATGCCCGTGTAAATGCCGACCTTCCCGCCAGGCAAACAGAAAGCGTTCGGTTCTTTGCTCTCGAACACGACAAATTCCCATTTCGCGTTCGGCAAGTGAGGACTCGCGACTGCGGCGATACGGTGACCAACCTTCTGCACCAGCGCATTTGCAGCGGCGTCGCGGCTAATGGGCGTCTCCTTTTTCAATTGCTCGAAGCTGGTCAACCCCAGTTGCATTTCCTGGTCGGCGGAGATCAGGTTCAATTGCTTGCGACCTGTGATCGGAACTGTCGCGCAGCCGCCGAAACCCAAACCGATAAATATCAGGGAGGAAACGACCCAAACCATCAAAAACCGGCCCGAGAGATATTTCATGAACTTATTTAATCACAGTCACCCTTCACCGACAACCCGGATACGGACTCAGCATTTCCACGATTCCACGATCGCAACTGGGTCGCTTACAATCTTTTGTCCCATATAAGACAAAAGGTTGTGGATCACGCCGAGGGATGAGAACCTATGAATCAACGTTGCGAACAGGCGAACAGGTGATGCTAGTGGTTCCTTCTTTCCTAAAACCGCATCATCGCATTACATGTCCGGTATGGGAATCTGGATGTTATGAAAGTCAAACTCGCTTATGGCCAAGGGCACTTGTCGGTCGATTTGCCCGACGAACAGACAACGATCATCGAGCCGTCTCATACACCCGGCTTAGCGGATGAACGTACAAGTGTCCTCCGAGCCCTTGCCCAACCGACGGGTGCGGCGCCTTTGCGCACGTGGATTAAACCGAACGATCGCGTCTGTATCGGTTTTACCGACATTACTCGCGCGACGCCCAACGATCGTATTATTCCCTGGCTGCTCGAACATCTCTCCGATGTTCCGCGAGAACAAATCACGTTGTTGAATTCCTTGGGGACACACCGTCCCAACACAAGAGCGGAATTGGAGAAGCTGCTCACGCCTCAGGTTGTTCGGGATTATCGAGTGATTAACCACGAACCCGAAAACCCCGCGGAGCTTGTCCAGTTCGGCGTTACACGCGACGGGACACCTGCCTTGATTAACCGCCATTTGGCCGAAGCGGATGTCCGAATCATTACGGGATTCATCGAGCCGCATTTCTTTGCCGGTTTCAGCGGCGGTCCCAAAGGAATTATGCCGGGGTTAGCGGGGCTTCAGACCGTGATGAGCAATCATGGGGCGAAAAACATCGGCGATCCCAAGTCGGCCTTCGGCATTACCATCGGCAATCCAATCTGGGAAGAAATGCGCGATATAGCCTTGCGCGTCGGGCCGAGTTTCTTGCTCAACGTCACGCTGAACGAACAGCGTCAAATCACCGGCGTCTTTGCGGGCGATCTTATTGAAGCGCACAAGGTCGGCATAGAATTCGTTCGGCGTTCCGCGATGCAACGCGTCAAGGCGCCTTTCGAAATCGTGGTGACAACCAACAGCGGCTACCCGCTCGACCTGAACTTGTATCAAGGCGTCAAAGGAATGAGCGCCGGAGCGCGGATCATCCAAGAGGGCGGGACGTTAATTCTCGCCTGCGAGTGCCGGGAAGGGGTTCCCGCGAATAGCCCCCTCGACCAGCTGTTGCGCAGCGCGTCGAGTCCGGAAGAAATTTTGGCGATGCTCTCGACGCCGGGTTTTGTCCGTCCCGAACAATGGCAAGCGCAAATTCAAGCGCTCATCCAACGCAAGGCGCAAGTCCTGGTCTATAGCTCGCTGCCCGACGAAATTGTGCGCGCCGCTCATCTCACGCCTTGTCATGACATCAGCGCGGCTGTGCAAGAGCGTTTGCAACAACTCGGTCCCACGGCGCGTGTGGCGGTGCTGCCGCAAGGGCCTTTGACGATCCCCTACCTTTCTTAAGCGGGCGGAGCGCGTCCGATGCCTTCATGGCAACGCAGAGTTTCACTCTGCTGTATCGCGCTGTATCGCCGACTTGCAGTCGGCAGCGTATTCGCATTTATCCAACGCGTGGGATCGTACGGGAGCGCTGCAGATTGAAAATCTGCAATACGGCAGAGTGAAACTCTGCGTTACGGGCCGACTGACGTTTGGGCGAGCGTGGCGCCTTAGGCGACACACTTCATCCCAGCTTCGCCAAATGAAGGGATGGGCGTTGCGCGTCGGGCAAGACAGCACGTTTGCCCGACCTATCCGGAAATCTGTTTGGGAAACGCTACAACTACAACCTAGCCCAGCCTAAACTATGCCGCGTCGGGCACCATGAGCGACGAAACCCGCCGAATACCGGAATCAATGATATTGGAGGGCGATTCGAGAATATCGGGTTCGTGATGGAGCACGGTTAGGTTCAAGCCCTTGGTCAGGAAACATTGGATGGAGTTTTTCTCCTTAAATCGTTTGGCTTGAACGTCGTTCATGTACTCGGTCATGAGCGTTAACTCCTTGGGATATTCCAAGATTTTTAGTGGCTCCGCCAGTTCGCTGGTTACTTCGGCCGCACTTAGATGGCTGCTCATAAAGACAAATCCTTTTGTCCACGGAATGACCGACATCCATGTCGGCGGAAAATCTTACATCAGGCGTTTTCCTTGGCCTGGCAGCGACTTAGTCAATACCGCTACTGACCCGTAGAATCGGCTGTAGGGCGGAAAACTTTAGGAGATTTTCAAACAACGAGAGGCCTCTGAAACTTGAAATGGCGCTTTTGTGAGGCAAATTGGCGCGTGACTGGTTTCGAGCGCCTCAAAATCGTCAATGGTGTTTCTCGAGCAACGGGTTGCGCGCTTCGCAATTGGCTGAGAGCGTCAAATCTTTGGAAGAATTCTGTTACAACATTGCCCATGATCTCCGTTCGCCCGAGCAGTGGGCGCTGCCTGCTGGACAAACGTGCCCAGCGCCCAGCTCTTTTCCCTCTCCCCATCGGATGGGGAGAGGGTTTGGGAGAGGGGCGCTGCAGCTGTCAGCTACTGTATTCTTCCGCCGCCGAAGACGAAGAGCGGCTGACTGGCTGCGATACAGCAGACTGAAAATCTGCGTTACGAGAAAGGCATCCGCGCTCCTAACCGACAACTTGTCGATGCACCGAAACAAATAACACTGCGGATTTGAGCCTTGTCTTGCCGGGTCAACTTTGGAAAAAATCAGCCACCTAAATCGACCAGTTATATGCTCCAAGCTTACTTGCTCGACGAGTTTCCGAACGAGATCGTGTTGAAGGACGGTCTAAAGTGCAAGGTGCGTCCGCTCCAATCGAGGGATGAAAAAAGCTTCCACGAATTCTTTTTGGCGGTTCCTGACAGAGAGCGAATGTTTATCAAACACAGAGTGACCGAACCCGCCGTCATTCACGATTGGTGTCAGAATATCGATTTAGGCCGCAACCTCCCACTGCTTGCGCTGGCGGACGGTCAGATCATAGCGGACGCCACCTTGCACCAACAACTTGGCGGCTGGAAAAGGCACATCGGAAGGATCAGCGTCCTTGTCCATCCCAAGTTCCGAGGCCGTGGGTTGGCCAAAGCGCTCGTAACACAAATTGTCCATCTCGCACGACACATTGGACTCGAGAAAGTCGAAGCGGAGTTTATTGGCGAACAGGAAGCAGCCATCAAGATGTTCGCCATGCTCGGGTTTAGTAATCTCGCTCGCTTGCCTGAATACGTGAAGGACATGCAAGCCATTTCGCACGATTATGTGCTGATGGGCTTGGACCTCACAACGGACGAAGAGTACGCCGGGATGGGCTGACAGGGGCGTGCATGGCCAATGTGCATGGGGCTGAGAACCGTGCAGCTCGCATTAGCGGATCGTCAAAAAGTCGTTATGGTTCAACAAAACCAATATCAGGTTCTCACGCCGCCGTTCTAGGGTTTCGGGCGAACTTTTCGCACTCGATGCCACTTGGATTAACGCTCCTTCTTTGGTGGCCGTTTCAATTTGATTCTTCCCCGCCAGGAGAAAATCGTCGCAAAGCCTAGCCTCGACATCTGTGGGTGGACGCGCGAGCACGCGCTCGAAAGCCTTTGAGACAAACTCGCGATGATTCCGGGTTTCGCTCGACAACACTTTCGCCAACCGACGCGCCTGAGTGATCGCCAACTCACTGTTCGCAAGGGCCAAGGCTTGCTGAGGCATGACGCTCGGTTTGCGCTCGTAACATTCCGTCACGCTCGGGCCGTCGAAGATTTTCAGAAATTCCACCTCTTTTTCGGCCGCAATTCGCAGATAAACGCTGCGACGTTTCGAAGTGAGCCCCAACTTGTGATCGATCTCCGGCCCGCCCATGGTCAAATCGAGCTGGCCGGAAACGTAAAGGACATTGTCGCGCACAATCTCGGCTTCGAGGCGCCGTGATGGCATCCTCCATAGGAACATGTTGTCCGGATCGATGTTCGAGCAGGATGCATCGGACGTCGAAGCCATGCGATACGCGCTGCTCGTCACAATGAGACGATGGATAGCTTTCATCCGCCAGTTCTGATCCATCAATTCGGCAGCAAGCCAATCAAGCAACTGCGGATGCGATGGCGTTCGTCCATTGCCGCCGAAATCGGCCATGCTTGGAACAATGCCTCGGCCGAAATAATGCGACCAGATATGGTTGATCGCGACGCGCGCCGTCAGCGGATTTTTTCGACTCGTTACCCATCCTGCGAAGGCCAGTCTCCGGCCCGTGGTGCTGTTGGGGTATGCCGTGGCCGGACGCGGTTTATAGGCTGTCGTTGGCTCGGATTTTGATTCTTCGTCAGCCTTGGCCAAGGCTTTCTCAGTGTCGCTAACTTTGCCTTTGGCCGATTCCAATTCTTTCGTGCGTTTCTCGGCCGCTGATTTCTTTGCCGCGATTTTCTCCGCATTCGCAGGCGTCTCCTGCTCGGCCGTAGCGACTTCCTTTTTCGCGTCGTGCAGTTTGCTCGCGGCGGACCGCACCGCGTGTTGAGCGAGCAAAAGATTGTGTTTGGATTCGAGCTGCGCAAGGCGGCGTTGAGCTCTGACTGCTTCGCGAGCGGAACGTTTCCATTCTTCGGTTTCTTTTTTCCGGCTGTCCTCCAGTTTTTCGGCGTGGGTCGCCGCGACTAAAGCTTGATGGCGCGCTTCGGCCACCGCAGCGCTGGACTCCGCTTCGAGAATCTTCTCCGGTGCGGCATTGGTGCTGGCTTTGAGTTTCTCAAAAGCTTTTCGCGCTTCCTCGACCGCCAGTTCGCTCGCAGCGATCGCATCGCGCATGACGAAATCGCGTTTGTCTGGTTGATGCGCGAAGAAGGGCAACGCTTTCAGTTCGGGTTCCAACGAACCGCCGAGCAGTTTCGGCACATTGGGCGCGATAACTTCATTGGTGTTGGGGTTTCGTTCATCGCCCCGCACAAATAGCCACGTTGGCGCGTTCGTTTCGGCATCATACACGCGGACCAGCCCGTCTTTCTTGGTATCGAATTGGCCCGGCAGGCGGTCCGTACGGACGTTGTGAGGTTCGAAGATCGCTCGCAATTCGTAATACTCTCGCTGGGAAATCGGGTCGTACATGTGGTTGTGGCATTTCGCGCAGTGCATGGTTAAGCCAAGGAAGGCCTTCGAGCTGTGATTGACCGTGTCTTCAAGCCATTGCTCGCGGCTCAGCATCTTGTAATTCCGAACCAGATAGCCCGTGGCGCGGAGGGCTTTCGTATCTTCGGGCTTAAGTTCGTCGGCAGCCAGCATTTCGACCACCATTTCATCGTAAGGTTTGTCGTCGTTGAGTGACTCAATAATCCAATCGCGCCACCGCCAAATGTGCGGCTGACTGTCGCGCACTTGGCCGCCATCCGTCCAACCGGCCCAATCGCTGTAACGCCAAACATCCATCCAGTGCCGCCCCCAGCGCTCGCCATAACGTGGATCGGCCAGGAGTTGATCCACAACCTTCTCATAAGCGAAGGGCGAGGAATCATTCTCGAAAGCCTCAATTTCCGAGGGCGTGGGCGATAAGCCGATCAAGTCGATATAAAGGCGACGCAACAAAATGTGTTTCGATGCCTCCGGGCGGGAGGTCAACTTGCGCGCCTCGCGTTCGGCAGCGATGAAGTGATCGACTGAATTGCGTGCGGGAGCAGGACTTTGACTCTTCGGAACCAACGGTCTTTTCACCGGCTCGAAGGGTTGCCAGCGATACGATTTCGAGAACGCGGCAAAGTCCGAAAGGCGCTCCGCGTTTTGCTTGATCGCATCCGGTGACGGTTTATCGGAAGCGTCGCCGGGCGGGTGTCCGAGTAACAGTTCGGTTTCATTTGGCACGCCATCCGCGTCGGAATCTTCATTGGCCACCGCGATCAAGCGAGAAGGAAGGTCCTTCTTCTTGCCTGCTGCAACAAACTCTTGGCCGAGCAGTCGCAGACGATGGCCGAACGGATTGTGTGGAAATTCGTCCAATGTTTCTGGCGCTTTGTTGGCGCTCGGAAGGTGACAGGTGGCGCAGCTTCGCAAGCTCTGAGCCAGAAACCGGTCGTAATGCTTCTCCAAAGCCGTCCGATTCGCAGGCGTTGCCTGAGCTGAACCAGCGATCCAGAAAAGCGCCAAAAACTCAATAAGAAAGATGAAGGTCAAATGCAAGGTCATTCGCAAGCGACGAGGATTAGAGACCCAGCTTTGAAACGAAGCAACCATTTGCACTGCACAATAGGGCTATTCTATTGAAAACAGAATCGAAATATTCGTTCGGTAGGACAGGGCGTCCCGCCTGTCCCGGCTAAAGCAATCATCGTTTTAATTGGGCGGCGCGCGGACCACGAGGCAGAGAAGTGTTTGCACAGTCGTTTCGACTCGACCTTGGACAGGCGGGACGCGCTGTCCTACTTATTCAGCGGGCGCAGCTTGATGTTCTTGAACCAACAGGGGCTGCCGTGATCCTGCAAGCCGATGTATCCGGCCCGCGGATGATTCTTGTATGCAATATCAAACTTGTGTGTGCTGCCATCGGGACGTTTATGCGGTTCGGAGAATTGGTCCAGATTCATCGAGGTGACTTTCTCGCCGTTTAGGACAACTTCAACGAGGTTCTTATCGCAAGTGAGTTCGAGATGGTTCCATTCGCCGGCCAGTTTCATCGCGTTCTTCGTCGGCTTGACCAAATCGTAAATCGCGCCCGTGTCGTGGTAGCCAGCGCCTGTCGTGTCGTCGATCGCAATCTCCAGTCCGTTAAAGCCGACGTCCTTTCCGGGCCGAGGCGTCAGCGAGTAAGTTCGAAAGAAGATTCCGCTGTTACACTTGGGAGTAATCTTGAAGTCGAGTGAGAGAACGAAATTGGACCACTGCTGCGTATGCACCATCATGTAATGGCCGCTCTTGTGCGGGTTGACGCTACCGCTCTCAACTGACTTGACCTCGATGCCTCCGACCTTGCGCGAGGTATTCGGAGCATTCTCAATCGGCGTTTTGCTCGGCTGACCCGAACTCGTCATCCAACCGTTGAGCGTCTTTCCGTCGAACAGCAGAATCCATCCCTCTTTCTTCTCTTGGCTGGTCAGCTCGTTATCGAGAGTTCGTTCTTGAGATAATGGCAGATGTGGACGAAGCCGTCGTCCCGAAATCGAATCCGCGCGTGCGGTTAAGAGGGCGGCTCCCGCGGTAACAAGCGCGAGACAATGCGTGAGCGCTGTTTGAGCTGTTTGAGTGTTCATAATATTCGATGTCGAACTAATAACGCACGGCATGTCCTCCCATGACGAGAAAAGTTACCCCGGTTTCATCAAGCGCATCCGCGATCTTCACAAGCC